>Ga0116165_1003013_pt1 | contig 11494 bp, 10 predicted proteins | sample AD_JPNMR1_MetaG_FD_89885 | JGI IMG/M metagenome (GOLD analysis project Ga0116165, IMG submission 89885) | Active sludge microbial communities of municipal wastewater-treating anaerobic digesters from Japan - AD_JPNMR1_MetaG | ecosystem: Engineered > Bioreactor > Anaerobic > Digestate | place...
AACTCTTATCCGGCAAAGCTTTACAAATACCAGCGATTACCTCAGTCTTCCCACCTCCAGTAGCAAGCCTAACAGTACAACGACCTCTCCTTAATACCTCCTGTATCAAAGGCAACTGTACTTTATCAAATCGCTCCTTGTCAATACCCTCAAGCGAAAGCTCCGCAACTTCTACAGGCTGGTACTCAATCAAATTAGACTTAACAAAATCGTAACCCTGCTGAGCTAAAATATCCTCAACTCTGCTTAACAAACCAGTCAAAAACCGACAATTATATACATCGTAAAAATGTATCTTACCATCCCAATACCCTTGACGATACTTCTGACTATAAAAATATCCCTCCTTCCAAACAGCTAACTTATCGTACAACAACTTATGAACACTCCTATTAGACGTTACAACCTTTGTCCATACATTCCCCACCATCAAACTAATATCACTCATTATCCAACTCCCTACGAAACATTCTACTATACTCCATCGAAGCAGATAACAATTTCACCAAGACCTCACCCTCTCTGGACAACAAGTATCTATCAGAATACTTCAACGACTCTACCAAAGCTATCAGCTTTATCAACTCATACTTACTCTTTTCCTTCTTCATCTTCGAAATAATTAAACTACTCAATCCCGCTACAATATCATCCGCAGGCATTACCTTCATCATCTCAATAATGACATTCTTAAGACCTAATAAGTCGTCACCACCAGTAATTTTACCATACAGGTCAATTATCTTCTGGTCAAACTCTGACTCTAAACTAATATCACCTCCTCGAACAAGTATCTCCAACCCCATCAACAACTTACGAGGCGTACCGTCCGCCTTCTGCAACAATGCAGGCAATCCCTCCGAAATCGACTCCAACTGTATCTGCTCATTCCTTACCACCTTATACAACAAAGCAATCAAGTCTTGCTCAGTTACTCTGCTCAAGCTAAACTGACTGCACCGCTGCCTAACAGTTTCTAAAAGCAAGGAAGCATTAGTCGTGCACAAAATTATAGAAACCAATGGCGGAGGCTCCTCTAATACCTTCAACAACAAATTCTGAGCAGGTACAGTCAACTGATGACATTCATCTAAAACCAGTACTTTGCATCGCAAAGACAAAGGCTTTACATACAACCACTCCACCATCGACCTTACAGCATCAATTCCACGGGAATCACCTACATTCTCTTCACGATAATCCATACCACCACCCTGAATCGAAACACAAGCCATACAAGTACCACAAGGACTATGCACTATATCCTCAACACAATTCATATGCTGAGCAAGAATCCGTGCAATCGTAGTCTTACCCACCCCACTCGGACCTTGCAATAATACCGCCCTCCAGTCTCTCGATGCACGCAAAGCCTTAACCACACCCTGCTGACCCACTACCTCTGACCAAGTCTTCGGACGATACTTCGTTACAAAGTCCATTTACATCCCCCCAAACATCTCTGATAAAACCTTATCCAAATACTCTTTCTTCTCAATAAGAACTTCCTCAAACTCGCTGTCTCGCCACTTCTTATTATCACCAACCAAAGTATTCCACCCCCTATCATTTATCACATATCCCAGTCTCTTCAGCAACCCCAACATACCCGTCCAGACATCAATCGGAGTATCAAACAAGTAATCCAAATCAACCCAACGAAATGGCACACATATCTTACTCTTCGTACACTCTATTCGCAATACCTGACCTATCACCTGCTTTGCATCGTTAGTGATTTTCTCCCTCTTATTAAACCTTAACATCAACGAGGCATGAAACTCCATCGCCCTTCCACCTGGCGTAAACGTCTTGTCACCAAACATCACTCCAATCTTTTCTCGCACTTGATTCGTTATCACAAACAAACTATTCATTTTTTCAACACGGTTCGTCAATATACGCAATCCCTGACCAATCTTATTCGGCTTAGTCATATCACGAACATCCATCCCTTCTTGCAACTCATGCTCCGTTGGAGTAGCCGCTATACTATCCCAACCAATGGCAACCGGCAAAGAACTCGACTGTATCACTGTATCTATCACTTGAAATGCCTGCTCAACGCTATCAGGCTTAGCTACTATCAACTTATTCACATCTACCCCAACACTCTGTACAAAATCAGGTGAATAACTCCCCTCTGTCTCCAACAACAACGCTATCATACCTAACTTCTGAGCCTTTGACAAAACCTTGTACACAAACCACGACTTACCTGAACTAAAATCACCATAAACAGATATCAATCTACCACAAGGAAGTCCTTTTCCACCCATCACCCAATCTAATGCCATTACACCAGTACTAACCCAGTCCTTAACACCAAAAGAGTCCTCCGTACCCACTGCAACACTGTCTAACTTTACCTTCGACTTTATTGCTTTAACCAAATCATTTATCAATTTTTCATCTGACATAGCTATCTCTCCCCATATAGCATTCTTACCACTTCCTGTATCACTACTTTATTATACCAGCAAGACCCCATAAACATCCTCCCCTCCGCCCAACACATCACCCCACAAGGTATTAAATACTCACAAGCATAGCACTCCGGCAGAATTCTAAAGTCTATTCTCCGCCCAAACGGCTTACAACAATTTATCAATCCCCACGGAGTTATCGACAACCTGTTATCACAAACTCCACTCCCAACATCAAAACGCGCAAACTGATAAACATACTTACGTACGTAAAATACCTGTTCCCAGTCACCCTCCTCAATAAGACTCCTTATCGTATACCTAATATACTCCTCTAATTCTTTATCATGATTGAACTCGTCTCTTTCCACCCAAGCAACATTGTTCTCTAAATAAGGCAAATCCAACTCTTCCCGCAGGGAACGCCACCACTCTAACCATCGATAGTTTTCTTCGTAAATCGTAGTACGTAACGAAAAACGTATACCTCGTTCAACCAATAAAGGAAGCGATAACAAAACATCGTCATTCCTCGGACCTTTCAAAGCCATTGATGAAGGCACATCTACAGAAACAGTAATCCCTATCCTTTCCCTATTTCGCAAAACCCAGGTCCACATCGGGTCACTAAGCTTATTCAACCAATGCCCATTTGTCACTACATTCAAATAAGCATGACTAAACACAGTCGATAAAAGATACAAGCTATCTACATCATCAGACGGTTCACCACCAAGAACTATAAGTTCACGTACATCAGCAATAAGACCTCCCAAGCCCTTCAAGGCGTCTATACAATCTTCCAACACCTCCTTCGTCAAACACTCTCCAGTAAACCCCTTCTGATTCCGATACATGTAGCAATACTTACAGGTACCATGTAAACATGCGGTCGTATTTATCACAAAAAACTTGGACAAATCCGGCGGCAAAGCCCGGCTCTTCTTTATTTGCTGTATCTGTGCGGCTCGTCTACCATTCAAGAGTTCCATATACTCATCATCAGACAAGTTCCAAGGGACCAAAGCATTAAACATCGGCAGGTAATCTAATTTTCCTTTTACAGGAATACGCTCCATCTCAAACTCCTTTCATTGCACCATTCGCCCTCCAATCAACGTATTCCCCAGGTAAAACAAGCACCTTGTCTTCTAAATTATTATACTAGTAACCACCGTATATTCTACATCATTATACTCGGGAGTCAACCACAAGTCAAAACTATGTTTCCATCATCAGGCTGCTTTAGCAACTTACTCTTGACGAAAGCAAGGGCAAATCCGTGAACAATGCTTAACTGACGTAACCAACACCACTCACTATTTTCGGCAGGACGATTCCACAAACATAATCCACCACAAGAAACCAACCACTCACAACCTAAACACTCAGTAAAAATAAAAAGACCCGCGCTGAGCTTCTGCGCAATTTCACCAGAAGACAAAATCTTCGTAGCTTCCTCTGGACAAACACATTGCTCACCATCCCAACGAATAGTCTTACCACCCCTACCACTAAAACCACAAAGCCCCATACTCATCCATACCAATCCAGCATCATCACTGGACTGGGCATTCAACTGACTTAAATAAAATTTATACACACTTGAAATCGGATTCGGAACCACAAAAGACACGCCTTCCAGGATAGAATTAACGTAACGTAATATAAAGCTCGAAACCTGAGACTTTTGTTCGGGCAGTAACCAAAACCCCGACCTCCCAGCCCCATGCACTACCCCCATACCCCAATAGGGCTGCTCTCCCACTCTACCACAAATGTCCTGAAGCATACCTGACAAATTATGTCCATAACGAGTCAAAGTCGAACGAACAGAAAAACGCGACACACCAACCCTCTTAGCAATTATCTCAATCTTGTCCAACAAGTCCCGATAGTCATCAGCAGACCCCCGCATCCACGTTCCTAAATCACTCAACGAATCACAACTTACTGTCAAGAAGACTCTATTATCACCTTCTACATAACTTAATAATTTCTCAAACTGTGAATCGCTTACTTTCAACCCCGTTACAACTTCTATCGCTTTCACCGACAAAGACACAGGATAAGAACAAATCCGGTCTATCTCCAAAACCGGCTCACCACCAAACCACTGGAGAATATCATAACCCTCTCGAGAAACCCACCTTACTATTTCATCATCATTTATCGTATCCGTCGGAACTGCTTTACGTACTTCGTCTGCGTAACAGTAAGCACATCTACCATTACACTGGCTCGTCAGCACCACCGCCAATAAAGACCACTTATCCTTCCATAAAGACAAATCAGCTATCTTTCGCGATAAAATAAAGTCCTCAGGCGACCCTCTAACTTGGTACCGATTTGGCGTATCCCCCGTCCACCAAATCCCCCAACGAGGCATTAACCAAAATATAAAACCATCATAGTCGTACCTAACAAGAAACTCACCTGCTATATTCCTCAAAAACTGAATATTCAACTTCATGACAACTCCAGCAAGCTCTTCAAAGAAAATATCCAAAATCTATTATACCGAACAAAAGGAATTATACCGTACCGATTTTCCAAATCACTAATCGTAACCTCAAGATACTTACGAATAAACCTACACACTTGCTCATTCTTCTGCTGAAAGCCAAACAAACATAATCCTTTACATAACCAGCGAAACTCACAAGCTTCGCAACTCAAGGACAACGCCCACCAACTATCAATTACTTCATAATAACTTGCTAAATCATGAAACTTCATTCGTAAGTACCGACTACTTGTTATACTTACATTCAACTCATCGCAACAATGCAAATCACCCAGGGAATTCATAGCTATCATAGCGTTCTCCAACGGGCAAGGATACCACCAACGCAACATGTCTTTCTGCAATGCCCCATCCCAAACAGGATTCAAAAAGTCAAACAAACCGTTGCGCTCTCTAAATACATTATCATCACCTATCTGAGAAAACATCAGCTCCATCTCCGCATCAGACAAAAACGACCGCTCTACCCCTGGCATCATACTATTCCACATCACCCAACCAAGTTCAAACTTAATATCGTGCTCTCTACACCACTCATACACGTCTCTAAACAGAACATCCCCAGGGGCAACAGTGTACTTAACTATTACATCACCTTTTACTGCATTCTTAACACTCAGAACAGCCTGTTTGTCCAGCAACCTCTCCATACCATCTACACTTATTTTCACACGGTCAAACAAACTTAACAAATGCAAAACAGCGTCATTAACAAATGGCAAACTCGTAGCAATACCTTTGCTAACAAAATCAGTCTCCTCCAACAAGGAAAAAATAAAATCCTGGCGTAAGAGAGGCTCTCCACCTAATACAAACAACTTGTCAAGACCAAAACGTTCTACAACATCCACCACATCATCCACCGTAATCAACTCCGATGCAAAACGGTAGTCACTGGCATAGCAGTACCAACAACGACGAGGACAAGCACCCGTAACATTTAATACCAAAAATCTCGGAATAAATAAATCAGGATTATTACGCCACCAACGGCGCAAAGCTACCTGATAATCATACCACGACAATACCGGCAAATCATCTACTAAACAATGATAAAAATCTAACTCGTAATTATTTCGACCTATCTCAAACAGATTACAAAAGGAATTGTACCTCACCTGCATCTACCTTACCCCTATACAGCCACTTCTGTATCACCCTTAATCCTGTACCTATACCATAAAACTCGCACACAGAACGTACCAAGTCAGTACACTCAACATAAGGACATGACTCAAAATAACAAGCTATATTTCCAATACACTCACTACACTCTGCCTTTGCCTTACGCAAGGAACGGTCAACTTGATAACTTCGCACTTTTCCTGGATTTATATCATTCACGTGGCAAATAAGCTCATTAGAGCTCCAACGAAGGTTCTCAGAACATCCGGCCACACAACCATAAACAAAACCTTTATCATCTAAATATAATCTATCATACAGGCACTTACGCTTTGACAAAGTCTGAAAAATAATATCTCTATCCCAAATAGCATACCACCTATTGACTTCCATGGCAGTCAACAAAAGACTACCCAACACCTGCTGTACTTTGACAAGGCTATTTGCATTGTCCAGCGGTTCTGCCAAACTTAACACTGGATATATCATCAGCGACGTTACTTTATTACCTACATGAACAACAAAATCGTCCAACCAATCAACAGATACCCCTCCAGGACATAACATGTATGCATAATTCGTATGCAAACCAAACGCAGACAAAACATCTAAAACCTTATCGTACCAGCCTTTACACTCTGTAAAAGTCGGAAAGTTCTCCGGATGCACTGTCACTATAAAATCTAAAGCACAACCAAACGACAATATACTGCCCATCAAATCTTCATCTGCAGAGATACCATTCGTATAAATCACAACTTTATCTACCCCTGCACTTACTGCGGCTGAAAGCAGCTCCAAAACTCTATCAGCGTAGAAAACAACCTCACCACCTAACAAAAAAAGTTTCTTAATACCTAACACACGAACCAAGGTTTCTAAGTCAGAACAACGAACATTATACTCATTACGGGAGTCCTTAAAACAATACCTGCAATCAAAATTACAACAGCTACCTACATACAACAAAACAGAAAAACTATCAGCAGTACAAGGCGCTCTTTCAAAATTTATCGGCAAATCCTCTACACCAACTCTAATTACCTCGTTCTTATCCACAACGGACTTCAAAAATCTAATAGACGGAAAATACCTATACCCTCCAAACTCTACATAGGGATATTTCATAATTACCTCACATAAATTCTCTTAAGAGGAAGTCCATACTCTATCTTACCTAACTTGGTCCTTAAAACCTTTGCATCTTGCGATACTATAAAATAATCCTTACCCCGCTCTAAATACCATTTACCATCAGAGTCAGGATTGACCCATTTTCCATTTATATACAACGGCCCTACATAAAGCAGCCTCTGAATCTCAGAGTTCAATCGATATACCTTAAACTCTACAACATCCGTTACCGAACTCATCATAACATCCCGGGCAACCTCGTCTAAATACCAAAAGTCATCATAAGTTACCTTAAACAGCTGCTGAGTCCGTGGATACAAGACATCAACTTGGTCTTTACGAAATTCCATTACATATCCCAACGTGTCACGCAACTCTTTATACCTATTCCAAACATTAACAGTATACCCTTGCTTAATCAAATCTTGCTCTCTTGCAACAAAATCGTAATGATAACAAACAATACGCGGGTCAACAATGTAAATCGTCGTGTCATTAAACGATAAATAATTTCCATTTACATAGATATACAACAATTCACCAGAAACAGTCGGCGCATCTTGCTCCAAAACAACTCTTATATTCTGAAGCTTCTGAAAGTCCGCCTCATCAACCCCATCATAATACACAACAAAGAAGTTATGCGTAGCCACAACACGGCGAGCTAAATCATCAAACATCGCAACTATCACTTGCTCATTACCTCTTACCAACAAAACAGCCCGCCTCACAAAGTCAAAATCCAATCGCCAAACGGTACTCGTCCACTCCGGAGCAGTACGAGACAAAAAACGTGGACATCTGAAAAAATTTGGCCGCCTATTACCCAAATACACATTCATTGTATCACCTCCTTACCATCTACATAAACTACCACATTCACAATCACATATAGAATGACAACTACTAAAACAACTGGAAAAGCAAACACCTCCTGCTGACCCCGACGGCACTATAAACGTAGCAATAACATTACCAGCACTGTCCAACCGCTCAATCAACAAATTACTACCTACAACATCACCAGACCTATCTTTATACTCTCCACCAACACCCGTCACTCTAATTATACGCGAGGCAATTTGATACATCTGGTCAATAATCTCAAAATAGTGCTTACCATCTAACTTATCCGCATCAACTCCCTCTACCCCAGGCGGATTATGCCCAACCGGTAGCCAAGAACCCGACAGCACACCCACCCCCTCCACTGCCATAGGAATCCGAATATTACCGGGCAACAAAGGCGTTTCTCCAGCATGCGCACCATCGACAGTATCCGCGTCCAATCCTCCACCATGGCCACTCTTTACACCATGCACCTTATCCGTACCAGCCAACGACGAATTTATATGGGCAATCAAATCACCATCTATCACCTTATACCAATCATACAGCTGCTTAAGCGTCGCAGGCGGTAACTGATACCAATAATCCGTACCAATCACTCCGTTCAATACCCAACGTATCTTCGCCAAATTATCCGCCAACGTACGACTCATCTGGTCAACACTCAGCAGCAAAGCATCATCATCAGGCTGAATATTCATATCCGGCCGCGTCGTACCCCAAAGGCGTAAATCAACTAAATCCGATAACAAAGAACCACTCCAAGAAACCTTTGCTATCACAAAATACTTACGAGCATCGATACTCGTAGCTACAGCTATATTTCCAACATCATCAACATAAACATAATATACCCCAGAAGCCTTACCAGTAAAATCCACCAACGTCGACGCAACCTGACGAAAAACAGTACCTGAAGCAGATAAAACAAGCTCTCCACTGGACAAGTTATCAACCTTTAACGAAGACGTACCAAAAATCGAAGGACGTAAGGATACACTACCAGGCAACCCAATAATACCTGGCCCATGCATCCTGTACTGATGCGCTAACGTATCCTGCTTCTCTCCAGGGTCTAAGTCGTCAAGCGTCTGCCCGTGCGGATTACGAGGACCTGGGATACCTTTACCTATCATAGCTCTATGAATCGTATCCATCATCGTACCAATAGAAAGCTCAAACTGTTCCAACAAGTCCACTATCACTATATTTTCCTCTAAAAGTGAATCAGCCGGCAATCTGTCAACATCGACAGCCACTCGTATAATAGAGGACTGCGTCACATCCCAAAGCGTATACTCACCAGAGATTCCCAACAGTACTTCAGGACCATAAGTCGAAACACCCGGAGCCCACCAGGACAAGTAATTATAGCCTTTACTGTCTCTGCGATACTTTAACTTACTCTGACCACGAGAAGCATTCGTACTGACCAATACCACCGCTACACCTGAAATCAACATCGGCTGCTTATCAACAAACACAACAGATATCGGCTGAATCGCCGCTTTCCTGATATCAGAACTCCGCACCACTCCCCCACTACCTTCCACTATCGCAAGCAATCCATAAAAAGACTTGTCACTTATATTATACCAGTCCTCCTGACTCATCGAAACAACTTCAGCAACCGTGTCAACTTCTGTCGGGGTCATTTCCCCTGTAACAACATTCGGCAAATTCATTATTCCAACTTCCGTCACCTTAACCGCTACATAAGTCAAAACTCCTATCGTATTTGCAATCGTTATACCATGCACGTCTTCGGTTATCTCATATCGCTCACCACCATAAGTATATCCATAACCCTGCGTAACCATTACATCGTACGAATTCAAAGGGTCAGGTGCAACATTGCAACCACGTATCGGACCCACAACACCATAATCCAAAACTATTCGCTTTATAGCTTCAATCTTCGTGTCTTCAGTGTAATTCAGATGGTCTGCATAGACCTCTACACCAGGCTTGTAAAGACTTCGCTTCATTTACCTCTATACCTCCTTTCTCTTTCTTAACCCTAAGCTGTAAACCTTAAAATACCCATCCTCCAAATCCCCGGCAAGTCTTAGCAGCAACTGATAATAGCGAAAAGGATAAACTACATCACAAAACCCGCACTCATTCCAGGGCAGCTCGCCTACCTGCGACTGTATGTCAGACCCCCGCCAATACAAGTGCACATCACCAGTCAAGTAAACTTGCCCCAAAACATCGTACGTCATAAGGACTTCCACTCCCGCATAGCTACGGTCTACAAACACCTTGTTCCCCAGCAATCGCAAAACCAAAATATCACTACCATCCCTAAGCTGAACTACGCGCAGAGAATGCGAATCTACAACATTGTACTCACAAGTAATAACTCCATCATTACTAACCACGGCTACCTGGGTCATTGTCACAACTCTATCCTGAATAACCACAGGATAAGACACGTATCCATCAACCAAAATATCCCAGTCACCTACTACCTGCCCTATGTCCAAAATCGGAGTCGTTACTGCTACTAACTGTTCATAGTCAATACGCCAGTCCTCTCCATAATTCACTACACCATTATTCACCACTATCTGACGAGGATTCAACCAATCCCATCCTAACACCCCGGGCAAACTACCTTGGGGCACTATATTACCATCCTTCCTCAACTGCCCGTCAGTCATCGAGGATAAAGTACTCACTTCACCTATATTACTGGAAACCCAAGTAACTCGAAAATCCTTCATCCAAATAGCTTTATTCTTTATCACACGCATTTCAGCATCATAATAACAATTATCCAAAGCACAAAGCTGAAGCGACTCACCTTCTACTCCCGCAACCCAATTATCCTGCCCATAAAATAACAAACCGCTTACAGAAAAAATTCTCTCTAACCCCATACCTTCCTCAACTAAGGCGTAGTCACCCAGTACGACCGCATACTCTTATACGAACCTAACGTCAAAGGCAGTACACGACTCCACCCAATACGACCCAGATACGGACGTGCAATATACAGCTCACCCGGATTGCCTTCTATAAACTCCACCCCAAACTGCGTCGGCGGAGCAGTCTTTTCAGGAACTATCATCTGCACCTCCTTCCATCCTTCCTCAGGAAGGACCTGTACAACAGGACCATACAAAAACTCATCGTTAACAAGCAACTTCAACCTAACTACCAAATAATCCGAGCTTACCTTAAAATATATACTCGCCAGCCACTGCGAATAAACCGTACCAGGCAATTCACCTAACTTAAAAAATAAAGTCTCCACATCAGTAAAACCTCCTCTCGTTCTCTTCACCGTGGTAATCACGAGTAATATCAACAATCTAAGGAATCTCCTCCTCAAGCTGTACCCGCGTACACACGCCAAAGTCTCCATAAGGGTCCAACTCAGGAATTATTCCCTTTATACGCTGCGGCTCCATTATAGAATAAGAAT
>Ga0116165_1003015_pt1 | contig 11489 bp, 9 predicted proteins | sample AD_JPNMR1_MetaG_FD_89885 | JGI IMG/M metagenome (GOLD analysis project Ga0116165, IMG submission 89885) | Active sludge microbial communities of municipal wastewater-treating anaerobic digesters from Japan - AD_JPNMR1_MetaG | ecosystem: Engineered > Bioreactor > Anaerobic > Digestate | place...
CAATGCCGGCAAGCTCTTTGATGATGTCCTGACCGTCGTGCCTCTGACCAATGTCCCCACCGCCAACGGCGGCACCGTCACCCTGCAGGCCGACGGCTCGTTTGTCTATACCCCCTCGCCGGATAACAAGACCGGCACCGACTCGTTTACCTATACCCTGCTGGACGGCTTCGGCGGCAGCAGTACCGCGGTGGTTACCATTACATTGTCGAACCAGCTCCCGATAGCCCGTCCGGACAATTACGGCACCCAGCAGGATGTTACGCTGATTGTAACAAAACCCAATGATGTAATTACCGGCGTCATTCCTGACATTAACGGAGACTATGATCCTGACAACAGCAATGAAGGTAAAGTGTTCGATGATGTGCTGAACGCGGTATTGGCCGGAGATGGAACAACCGCGCTTGGGGGCAAGGTTATTCTCAACGGTGATGGTACTTTCACTTATATCCCGCCGGCCGGTCAATCCGGAACGGACAGCTTTACCTACTTTGTAACCGACGGGTATGGCAATTCAAATACCGTTGTCGTAACCATTGCAATCGAGGGCAGTTTTGCTGTTCCGGCGGCGCCTCTGCCGGTACTCGAACTGCCGCAGCTGAAGGGCTGTCCGGTCGTAATGGATGCTGTCGCTGCTGAATTAGGCGTTCATTCAGACCAGCTGCAGATGATGATCCGAAATTCGCTGGCGGCCAATCCCAATCTGCAGCCGTGTGAGGCATGCGAAAATCTGCTGAATGCCGCAGCTACATTGAAGGGCATCGATGCAGAACGGCTGGGGGCTATGAACCAGATATTCAATACGCTGGCTCCTGCCGATGCCCCCTTCACACCGGAAGTCAGGGCCTCTGTCCAGATGGCATTTGAAGGTCTGGCAGCCAGAGAAATCCAGCTGGCCGAAATGACCCCCGATGAATATGCCCAATATCAGCAATATGCAATGACCAATGAAATCATCGAGGCCTTCGTCCGGTATGTTGCTGTTCTCAACAGCGACCTGAAGCTGCCTATCGGCAATCCTGTTGCAATGGCTGTGGAAAAATACGGAGCTTCGATAACCAACAGCGAAAATCCGAATATGGCCGCTTATATCATCGCCCGGATGGAAGCAGCAATGCAGTAAGCGGGCTGAACAGCTATGAAAAAACCCTTGGAAGTCGCCCAGACTCCAAGGGTTTTTTTCTGTTGGGTCATACCAGACCGCTTAATCCGGCTGACTCTGCAGAAGTGTCAGGACCTCTTCTTTTTTAGGCAGGGCTTCCTGAAGGCCGAAACGGCTTCGCATCAGGGCTTCAGCGGCGATGGCAAACCGCACCGCATTATCGGCCGTGTCACCCGTGCCGTAGCAGGCCGTCAGAGCGCCGGTAAATGCGGAATCGCATCCATTCTGGTCAACCACTTCTGCCGCTATGCCGGGCAGATGACGGGGTCCCTGCCGATCCATTATCAATGCGCCACGCCACCCAAGACTGATGACAACACAGGCGGCTCCTCTGGCAACCAGTTCGGTACCGATAAATTTCAAATCGCCTTCGCCCCCCGCTCCCAGTTCGGTGCCGCACATCATCCCTTTAAAACGCACAACAAGGATATCGGTATTGTAAAACTCCATCGGCCAGTCGAGGGACTGCACGGCATCACGGCTTGGCTGAGGCAGCTTGGCACTCAGCACCACACGGGTTTTGTGAATTTGTGCGCTCCGGATTACAGCCACCGAAGCAGCCCGGGGCACTGCATCATTCACCAGCACCGCATCCGCCGAGCCGATTTGCTGTTCGGCGGCGGCATACTCAATCTCATCGCGGCTTAAAATGCGGGCAGCTCCTTGCGAGCGGCAGCTGATATTCTCTCCTTTGCGGTTGACAAGCGTCAAAATAACACCCGTGCTCATTGCCTGCGTGGGATAGACCAAATCGGTCTGTACCGAGTGCCGCTTGAGATTCTGTATTATCATTTCCCCGAAACAGTCTTCCCCGACCCGGGTCAGCAGATAGGTTTCACAACCGCAAAGTGCTACCTGTGTGGCTTCCATCACCCCGGCACCCGCCGGCGTACAGGTAAAACCGCTTCCTTCTGCAATCTTGCCCGGCATTGGGTGTTCATCACATTTAACAGCCATATCAACAAAAGCCGGACCGACCACAACAATCTTCGGAATCCGTTCAGTCATACCTATTCCCTTCAATACCTCGTGTGTCCGTTACTATATCCGACAATCCTGATTTTGAAAAGATTTTTCCATTTTTTCGCCCTGCAAGGTTATACGATACGGTAGGGCTGTCTTAGGTTTTGGATGAATCCCGCCGCAGAAGCATTTCAGCTGGAAGATATATATCGGCGAAGGGAGTATCTGGATATGTTATATCGCCAGAATACAGATGTTTTCGCTAATGAATGATAAAATACGATGAAAAAAAGAGGTATTAAATCCCGTTGATCTTGACGACATCTTGGTATTTGGGGACCATTACACTCCAGCCGGTTTGCTGTATCAAATAATCTTTGAAACTTTCGGAAGTTTCTTTTTCCCCATGCACAATGAAGATTTTTTTAGGCGGAGTTTTGAAATTTTTCAGCCAAGCAAGTATTTCCTCCCTGTCGGCGTGTGCTGAAAAGCCGTGAACACGTACAATCTTTGCACGGACAGGATACATCTGACCCAATATGCGGACTTCCTGACCGGGCTTGGAATCCAGAATCGTTCGCCCCAAAGTGCCTGACGCCTGATACCCGACAAAAAGTATCGTGCTTTCAGGACGGGTGATATTATTAACCAGATGGTGCTTGATGCGTCCGCCTGTACACATCCCCGAACCGGCTATAATCATTACCGTGCCGCGGATGTGGTTGATGGCTTTGGATTCCCGTGTGGATTCAATCAGCTTAAGGCCGCGGAAGGAAAACGGCGATTCATTCTGTTCCATCAGCCGGGCCATCTGGGCATCATAAAGTTCAGGGTGCTTCTTGAAAACATCGGTAACCTTGACCGCCATCGGGCTGTCTAAAAAAGTCATAATATGGGGGATGCGATCTTCCATCAGCAGCTCATTCATATAGTATAAAACCTCTTGACTTCGCTCGATGGAAAAACTGGGAACAACAATATTGCCGCCGGCGTTAATTGTGTCAATAACGGCCTGATACAGCTGTTCTTTGGTATCCTCGGTGCTGGTGTGCTGCCGGTCGCCGTAGGTTGATTCAACGAGAATATAGTCGGCCTTATCGAAGACGGCAGGATCTTTGAGAATCGGCTTGCCCACCCGCCCTAAATCACCCGTAAATAAAACCGTTCGGTTTTGGCCATTGAACGATAAGACAATCTGAATAATAGAAGAACCCAGAATATGTCCGCCCTGATGGAAACTGACCTTGATGCCGTCCGCAACAGAAACGGTTTCTTCAAAGGCAACCGCCTTAAACATCGGGAAACAGGCCTCGGCTTCCTGAATAGTATATAAGGGTTCGACCGGCCGGGGGGGAGTATAGTTGGCCTTTTTGTGCCGTTTTCGCTTGAATTCGGCATCTTCTTCCTGAATCTTGCCTGCATCAGCCAAGACGATCTTGGCTAACTGGGCAGTGGCCTCCGTACAGAAAATCTTTCCCTTAAATCCCTCTTTGACAAACTTCGGCAGAAGACCGCAGTGGTCCAGATGAGCATGGGTTAAAAGAATTGCATCGACATCAGCAGGATGGACGCCAAAATCTTCCCAGTTGCGATATTGCAGGTCGCGTTCCTGATACAAGCCGCAATCAACCATCACCTTGGTATGGTTGAACTCCAGCAAATGCCGAGACCCGGTAACCGATTCTGCGGCACCCAAGAATCGTAGCTGAAAATTCATATATGCCTTTCAACCACTATTGTGCCTTTGTCTTATCTGCCGTCCCCTGTGGGGTCAGGTATTGGCCGACAAGGTCAGGACGCAGGAAAAGATAATACAGCTTGCCTTCTTCATAGACCTGACCAGCCATTCGTCCGGCCTGTTCGCCAATACCCATATAGACATCGCAGCGCCCCGGCGCCCGAATTGCTCCGCCGGCATCTTGGTCGAGTGCAAAACCGGTATAGGGGGCTTTTTGTATCGTGCCGTCGGCCATTGGGCGAGGCAGCCGGGTATTCAGAAACGCCAGACATGCCCGCGGATAAATCGATTTATCCGTGGCTATCGTACGCATAGGCAGAACAGGTTCATTCAGACAGCCCCGCGGATTGCCGCTGTCGGTGCGGAAAAAGACATAGCGGGGATTCAAATAGATATACTTATCAATCTGCTGGGGATTCGCTTTGAAATAGTCAATCATCGCTTTCAGCGACAGGCCCTGTGCAGGAACCACGCCATCCTTAACCATTTGGCGGCCGATGCTGTTGTATTCATGGCCGTTGCTGGCCGCATAGCCCAAGGTTACCATTTTGCCGTCAGGGGTACGAAGCAGCGCAGACCCTTGAACATGAGCAATATAGACCTCAAACGGATCCGCCATCCAAGCAATCTCCTGCCCTTTGAGCATCCCAGATTGCTCAATTTCTTTACGGGAGGGATATTTCCGCAGTGAACCATCCGGCATGCGCTGACCAAGGATATCGCCCTTTTCATTCTTGACCAGATCGGCCGGCTGTTTGTAGAGCGGATAACGGTATTTATCCGATGGTGTCAGAGACCCATCAAAAATGGGGGTATAATAACCGGTAAACAGCACCGTTCCCTTGTCATCACATCCTACGGATTGATACACTTCAAATTTGCTGCGGATAGCCGCATGCAGATCCTTCCCCTAAAGACCGCTGTCCAGCCGTTCGGCCATCGCCCTCAGCGAAGCTACGGCGCGGTCGTGTGTGATGTCGGCCATAGGGAAAAAGCCCTTGCTGGAGGGTTTCGACAAATAACTAAGGGAATTCTGAATGCCTTCCCGCACATCCTTGAGATTGTAGCAGGCAAACGTCATATCCGGAATCATCGACGGGTCGGTAATCTTTCGAAGAGCATACTGTCCGGGGGGCAAGGGCTTGTCATACTGGGGGGCCTCAACTTTTTGGGGGGCTTTGCACCCAATCAGAGCAAGACAGCACAGCAAATTGACACTGATAAAAAGTCTGCATTTCATAGAATCTCCCTGCATTTTAAAAATCCGTTTTGGCTTTCGGGTCAAGGTAAAAATACCTACATTATGGGTATTCCGTCTGCTTTGTCAAATATTTTACACATCGAACTTTTAGAGGCAGTTTCTTTAATAAAGAAAAGCGTTGACAATTTAACACACACACCTGAAAATATTGCGTAAATCGGAAATTAAGGTGATTTAGGAGCATATTATGAAAACACTATTGAAGGTTTCGGCGTGTTTGAGTATCGTATCACTGCTTGGCTGTACATCCGGTTCAAGCTATTCCCGCAAAGGCTTTGACTTTTCTCAGATTGACAAGGTGGCAGTGGTGGATGTCATCGGGCCCGTAGGCGGTGAAGCGGCCAAAAACCAGATTGCCGACTTTTTTATGATGGAACTGCTTAAAAAAGGATATTCTCCAATTGAACGTTCCCAAGTCCAGATACTGCTCAATGAACAGAAGTTTCAGGCTTCCGATATAACCAGTCCGGAAGGTGCAGCCAGAGCCGGCCGGATTCTCAATGTTCCTGTCATTATGTACATCAATGTCCCCAAGTTCGGGGAGAATATTTCGATGACAGTCAAAATGGTCAACGTTGAAGACGGCAGCATTTTGTGGATGGGAGAAGGCACAGGAACCGGCGGCAAGACACTCGGGACGATTCTGGGTGCTGCGGCTGGTGCGGCTGTCGGAGCGGCGGCCACCGGCAGCGATGACCGCGTTGTGGGTGCTGTTATCGGAGGCGTTGCCGGCGGCGGCGCCGGCTATCTGCTGACACCCCAAACCGAAGAAAAAGTGCGGAAAATGGCCGAAAAAATCTGTAAAACCATGCCCGTTCGCCAGTAATGGTGTTGTAAATTAAAACTACCCCCTTCTGATGGCACAGACAAGAACAGTCAAAATCGGCATGGTTGGATACGGCACCGTCGGTACGGGTGTTGCCAAAGTTTTGTTCGAAAATGCCGATGAAATTACAGCGCGGACCGGCTTGAAACTGGAGCTGGCCTGTGTGGTGGATAAAGATACCCAGTCTGCACGGAAATTTCAAATCCCGCAAAAGGTGCTGACCGATAATCTGGACGCCCTGCTCAATGATCCTTCGATCGAGATCGGGCTGGAACTGGTTGGCGGTACAACAGCGGCCAAAGATGTGCAGCTGAAACTGCTGAAAGCCGGCAAACATGTGGTTACTGCCAACAAGGCGCTTCTGGCCGAACATGGGCCGCAGCTGTATCAGGCAGCGCTGGAAGCAGGCCGATGCATCGCTTTCGAGGCAAGCTGCTGCGGGGGAATCCCGATTATTTCCGCGCTTCGAACGGGTCTGGCAGCCAACCGCATTACCGGACTTTACGGCATCTTTAACGGCACCTGCAACTACATCCTGACAAATATGACCCGCCGGAATATGCCGTTTGCAGAAGCCCTCAAAGAGGCCCAGGCACGCGGATTTGCCGAACAGGATCCTTCTTTAGATATCAGCGGCATAGATACAGCCCACAAACTGGCTATTTTGGCCGGTCTGGCATTTCACTGCCCTATCCGTATGAGTGACATCTGCATAGAAGGCATCGAACATATCGACAGCGTCGATATTCGAAGTGCTCTGGAAATGGGATATATCCTCAAGCTGCTGGCTATTGGCGAAAAAGATTCCGAAGGCAGAATATCGCTGCGGGTCCATCCCTCTTTTATATCTGAAAATACCCCTTTGGCCCGTGTGGATGGGCCTTTCAATGCTGTCAGCGTTTTCGGCAACGCAGTCGGCAATACAATGTTTTACGGCCGGGGCGCCGGGATGATGGCAACAGCCAGTGCGGTCGTGGCAGATATCATCGATATCGCCATCGGCAACAGCTGGCGATTGTTTGAAACAATGCCGATGGCAGTCCACTCTCACAGCCGCGCGCACATTAAGTCAATTGAAGATATTGACAGCCGGTTTTATCTTCGGATAATGGCCAAAGATGAACCCGGCGTGTTTGCCCAGTACGGCCAGACGCTCGGCAAGCACCGCATCAGCATCAGCGGAGCAATTCAGCATGAGTGGACAGGGCCGGATAATACCGTACCGGTGGTCATTACAACTCACCCAACAGCTCAAAGAAATATGAATGCTGCATTAAAGGAGCTGGAGCAGCTGGATATTATCCGGCAGAAACCGGTTTGCATTCGTATTGTTGATATTCCAGAGGACAAAGAACCGTGACAATGAAATATGTGATTATTGTACCTGACGGAGCAGCTGATAATCCGCAAGCCTGTTTCGGCGGCAAAACTGTTCTTGAAGCCGCCGAAACCCCGAATATGGACAAAATTGCCATGGACGGCCGGCAGGGCATTTGCCGCACTGTTCCAGCCGCTATGACCCCCGGCAGCGATGTGGCCATGATGTCGCTTCTGGGATATGATCCTGCCAAGTATTACACAGGCCGTGCCCCTATCGAGGCCGTAGCCCAAAATATCCCGCTGGGTCCTGATGATTGGGTTTTTCGATGCAATTTGGCGACAACGGCAGACAATAAAATGATGGACCATAGTGCCGGCCACATTTCTACAAAAGAAGCCAGTGTTTTAATTAATGAGTTAGATAAGGCGATTTCCTTAGACTCCGTTGCCTTTTATACAGGCGTCAGCTATCGTCATTTGTGTGTCATTAAAGGGCAGGATTTTTCAAAAGTGGTAACGCAGCCGCCGCATGACTTTATTGGAGAGAAATTGTCAAAAATCCTTCCCAGAGGCAAAAACTCCGAATTTCTCAATACACTCATAGCCAAATCCGTACAGCTTTTTGAAAATCACCCCATCAACAAGGTCCGTCGGGATTTAGGTGAGAATCCCGTAACAACAATCTGGCTTTGGGGGCAGGGACAGCGAGCCTCGATGGAGCGATTTGAAAAAAAATACGGCAAAAAAGGAGCTGCTATTACTGCTGTTGATTTAGTGCGGGGTTTAGCCAAACTCATTGGATTCGACTTAATCAATGTTGCGGGGGCAACTGGATATTTAGACACCAATTTTGCGGGCAAAGGCGAGGCAGCTATCGAAGCGCTTGACAAATACGATATTGTTCTGGTTCATATCGAGGCGCCGGATGAGGCAGGGCATTCGGGAAATCCATACCACAAAAAACAGGCGATAGAATCTATCGACAAATTTATTGTAGGTCCTGTTTACGAAGCACTCCAAACATACAGCCAATACCGAATCCTCGTCATGCCAGACCACCCGACTCCGGTAGAGGAACGCTGCCATATTGGTGAACCTGTACCTTTTGCTTTGGCCGGCTATGGAATCAAGGGTATTCTCAAAAAGCCCTTCTGCGAACGTAACAGTTTTGAATCGGGCTTTGAAATCAAAAACGGCCCTGATTTAATGGAATACCTTATCAAGGTATAACCGACTACAGAAAAACAGGGCAAAAGATGTCCAAAGGATAATGTTTTAACTCTGGTTTGACCATTTCGTTGGCTTTCAGCGTATAACATTTAAATACGCGGGAAAAAAGATGAGCAGAAACTGGCGCAATAGACTAATTATTATCTTTTGTTTGAGCAGCATACTTTCTGCCGACACTTTTCGTCATCGAAGCCAGAACATTGTTTATACCGGCTACGCGACACATAAGACAAACAATGGCCTCAATGTCGTAAACACCCTTGAAAAAGGACAGCTCGAATTGAATTTGGCTGATTATCAGATCGAATTTAATGAACAGGGAAGAAATCCCTTTGTGCCCGTTCTCGCAATAGACGATGAGATTGCCTATGAATACGCTGTACAATCTTTTGAAAGTGCTATCATCGAAGAGTCCGATAAAGGGCCTCTGATGATTTTAATTGAGCTGGATACCCCGGGGGGACGGGTAGATTTAGCCAAACGCATCTGTGCAGCAATTACCGGCATCAAATATTGCAAAACTGTCTGTTATGTAAAAGGGGGCAAACATGGAGGGGCCTTTTCGGCTGGGGCAGCAGTAGCATTGGCCTGCGATACTTTGTATATGGCACCTGAAACATCCATCGGGGCGGCTGCTATGATTGCCACCACAGAAGCCGGCCTGACAATGGATATGAAACAGGCTTTCGGGGAGACGGTAGGAGAAAAATACAACGCCGCGTGGCGCAATTATCTGGCCTCTTTGGCACAGGAAAACAACCGCCCCGGGATATTGGCCAAAGCAATGGCGGATATGGATATCGCTGTGGTAGAAGTGAAGCGAAACGGCCAGCAGCTGTTTATAGATCCGCAGGAACAGCGAGCCAATGATGCTTTTGTACGGACGATTTCACGCAAGGGTGAACTCTTGGTCTTGACGGCGGCTGATGCGGCGGCCCTGCATATCGCTGACGGTGTGGCTGATTCGCTTGCGTCTCTGATCAGCCGGTTAGGGTATCCTCAGGCCAGAATTGAAAGCAATAAACGTCTGATTGCCGCCAAGGAAGATTTTGAAAAGGCGCTTCGCCGATTTGACCAGCTCAAAGAGAAATTGGATCTGAAGTTCAAGGAGATAACTGCCAAAAGCCAGCGCAGCGCCCTGACGCGGAGCCAGGCCGTTCACGACTTGGACGAATTGGCCCGCAATGCAGAATATCTTCTTCGACTCAAACGCAGCTACCCGGATATTCCTGTCTCGGAAGAAGCGATTCTTCAGCTTGTCAACAATATAAAGGCAGAATCAAAATCGATTAAGGCAATGCGATAAACAAGCCAAATGGGAGGTGCTTTATGAAAAATGCTGTACGATTAAGCCGATGGCTGCTGATATGCATTCTGGCTTCCGCGGCACCAGCAGATACATTCAAAAACAGGCAAACCGGTGAGACTTTTACCGGATTTGTTACGCAAAAGACAGCGGGCAGCAAAACCCTGATTTTCAACAGCGAACAAAATAAGATGATTCCAGTTGTCTTGAGCGATTACGAAATTACTTACAATATACAGGGCCGTCGGGACAGTGTGGTGGTGATACCTATTACGCAGCCGGAAATACTGCTTTCGCAAACACTTTCGGAAAAAGTTGCCGCCGCAATCGTTGATGCTTCCAATACAGGCCCTCAGGCGATTATACTGCAAATAGACAATCCCGGCGGGCGCGGGGATTATATGGCTCTCATTGCTTCGGCTCTTTCGCAGACGGCCAATTGCCCGACGGCGGCATTTATCTCAGGAGGGGCTCACGGCGGAGCATTTGCAGCCGCCGGCGTGGTGGCAGCAGCCTGTCAGAAAGTCTATATCGCCCCCAATGCCTCGATAGGAGCTGTAGGACCAACCACAGGAATAGCCGCAAGCACATTGAGTTTTGGGGATTTCCTTTCAACATACTGCCCTGACACTCTTGTCACATACAGTACGTATGTGTCCACACTGGCCCAGCAGCGAGGCCGTCCCGACCTGCTTGTGCGAGCGCTGGTGGACAAACGGCTGTCTATTGCAGAGGTGATGAACATTAACGGCAGCCGGCAATTTATTCAGAAAAATGACCGGCAGCCGACACAAACCCTTGTCCGCACACTTGCCGAAGGACTTTCAGGAACAGCTGCGGATACATCAAAACTTACGCCTTCCGATCTGGCCGGAGCCGTTTTGACAATGACACCGCAGGATGCTGTTGCTGCGGGGCTGGCGGACAAAATCGTCAGCTCAATAGCAGAAATCCTTGCCGATATGAACATTGCTGATGCCAAGGTAACCAGCGCTGGGGGTCTGGATACTTTAATCAAACAATTCAAAGCTGCCCGCCGCAATATTGCACAGGGTCTTGCCTCCATCGAACGACTTGAAGAGCAAACGGCCAGACTCGATGAACAGTTCTTTGAAATTGACAAACAGATGCGCAGCGGCTTGATGACCCGTGAGGTAACTCAAGGCGGCAGCAGCGTTTATCAGCGTCGCAGCAGAAACGGTCTGCCTTCTGATTACAACCGCTCTCTCAGGGATTCTGCCGGGGACAGTTTGCCCTCCAATCAGACTTCCGCGTCCGGCCGAATCCGCAGTCCCCGCTCGGAGAGCATAACTACAATCGAACCTGCGGCCAATATTGAAGTCGTAAGAAGCCAGCTTATTGCTTCGCTTCGGAATCTTACCGCAGAGTACCGCCGGGTTATTAATCTTGCCAAACGCTGGCCGGGGGGGCTTCCAGCCCAAGTATCCATCGACCAGCTCCAGACTAATATGAACTCGGCAGCAGCTCAACTGGATAGTCTATACCGCTATCAGCCGATTTATCAAAGTCAACCCATTCAGCCATCGGCAGGCAGGCTTATCCGCTGATTTTTTCGCTATGACAATTTTACCGCCGTAAACCATATATTGTGGTTTACGGCTTTTTTATTACAAGCAGTAGAATATTCTTGACGATTTAATGTCTTTTTAATATCGTATG
>Ga0116165_1003058_pt1 | contig 11375 bp, 14 predicted proteins | sample AD_JPNMR1_MetaG_FD_89885 | JGI IMG/M metagenome (GOLD analysis project Ga0116165, IMG submission 89885) | Active sludge microbial communities of municipal wastewater-treating anaerobic digesters from Japan - AD_JPNMR1_MetaG | ecosystem: Engineered > Bioreactor > Anaerobic > Digestate | place...
ATTTTTCTAAGCCCAAATTCGTTAAAATGTTGTATACTGTTGTACATAGAAGATGATCTCCTTTGTTGATTTTTTTTGAGCGATTATATATTAACAGGATTTCATCTTCTTTTCTATTGTTCTGCCAGATTATCCCTTTAAATTCCCTACAGTAACTTTACGCTAACTTGGCATGTCCAGGCAGAAAATTACATTCTAAAATGGCTGTTATTATGCCTTGACTACTGGGGCCGTGATATATTAAAATTAGTATACGCCTGAAGAAACGTGGGGCATTAGCGCAGTTGGGAGCGCATCACACTGGCAGTGTGGGGGTCGAGGGTTCGAGTCCCTTATGCTCCACCAAATCTGATAACCAGGATAGATACGACAAGAGCCAGTCCATCAGGGCTGGCTCTTGTCGTATCTATTTTCATTTGCAGAAAGCATTCTTTTATTGATATTTTGGAGCAACTGCAGCATTTCGGCATCCAATATGATAAATTTCAATTTACCTTTCCATATACTCTTATTATTTTTTATTATTCAATAAGTTCCCGATATTGTTTGCAAGATTACTTACCGTTTCCAATCCCCAGGTGTCCTTTGAAGCCTCTCCCATAATCGTTCCTCCGCTGTGACAATAACCGGGACCGTCGCTGACGACCTGGAAGTTCAGCTGCAGCAGAAAAGTACTAATATAAAAGCATTTGAGACTGTTTTTTGCCGTGCGGTTTATTCGCTGGTCTAATTAAAACTGCCGTCCCATACCGGCATATTTTCAAGGTACTCGCTCCGGACAGCCGGGACATAGAATGCACCGTAAGTTTTCAGCCCGTTCTCAAGTTCCATCGACGGCAATTCCACCAGGAACCTGTAATACGGCATAAACACCGTATCAAGCCTGCCTGCGCGGTAGATCAGTTCAACATGGGCAATGTACCTTTTGCCGGGCAATGCTTCCGGAACGGATGTTATATAATGACCTTCAAGCAGGAGCCTTCTTGCTTCTTCCGCAGTGATTATGGGATAATCGCCGATTTTCTTCGACAGGTCGGCATTGTAATACGATATCCCGCCAAGTCCGCCTGAATCGGTTGCGTAGAAATAAAGCCTCCTGAAATTGTAATTGAGTATACGGTCCGTAAGGGTGCCCTCGTTTTCGAAGACGAAAGTGTGCGGACGTGTCAAAACCCCGCTGAATGTATAATCTGCTGCAACGTCAAAACCAGGTGTTGTTATTCCCGTAAAAGCGCCGTACTTTGAATACAGGTATTGTGTTATCTCCAACGCCTGTTCATTGGATGTGTTGCTGAAGGTAAAACTGTATCCCGCAGGTAATGGAAGACCGGTACTGTACATGGTGCCGTCTTCTGTTTTATATTTGATATCGAAAGAGACTTCAAAGCTTTCATAAGCACTGAGCTTTTCGATTTCTTCGGCAAGATGAGCCGTTTCCGGAGTCAGTGACAAATAAACGTGTCCGTCCTTTTCAACCCTTATTTCCGCGCCATTACATTTTGCAGCTGCATAAAAAATGCTTGTATTTCGGCTTATTTCCTCTTCGGATGCGCCGATGGCCTCCATTTTTTGAATGATTTGCTCTATTTCTTCCAAAGCAGGCTCTGTGTACAGCGATGTTACATCAAGACCAAAAATATCAGCGATCTTTTCTGCCTCGGCAAGCATCTCTTCGGGCGTCAGGCCGCTTACCGGCGCACCTGCACTGTCATATTCATGAGGATTGGCAAACACAGGCATGGTTTCGAGGTCGTTGTTTTCCGTCCACGGGTTGCCATTCCGCAGTTCGTCTATGTTATATGCCATTAACCCCTCGAAGCCAAATGACCCCAAATCTGTGTTCACAGTGAGCTTAGGCAGATCGGGCAAATCGACCGGTCCGGATGGCCGCATCAGGATAAGCAAAAACGCTGAAGAAATGATAAGGCAGGCAGCGGCAATGGCGGCAGGCACCCATTTGATCCGGGGCCGCCTTGCGGATTTGGTATTTGCCGGCTGGCTGTCTGCTTCTATAATGAAACTGTCATCTATCTGACCGATATAGTCCATCAGTTTTTCGGATCTCACAGTATCACTCCTTCATTTTCGAGGTAGGCCCTGAGCTTTTTGCGTGTCCGGAAGAGCATGGATTTTACCTTGCTCTCGCTCATTCCAAAACGCTCGGCGATCGCCTGTATGGGATCGGCATACCAATACCGCCTTACGAATACGATCCTGCTCTCTTTGTCCAACGTCAGCAGGAAAGAGTTTATTGCACCGGCAACAAGGCCCGATTCGTATTCCGTCTCGACATTGCTGTTTGACGGTATGCATTCCTCCAGTTCGGAATATATCAGCGTGATATTGTCGCCGCCGCGTTTTTGGGTCCTCTGCTCCTTGTACCTGTTGAGCGAAAGGTTGCGTGTGATCCTGCCCAAAAACGCGCGGAAGTTTGCAGGGCGCTGCGGAGGTATGGAGTCCCACGCTTTATGGTATGTATCATTTACGCATTCTTCTGCGTCTTCGCTGTTTTGCAGGATGTTGACCGCTATTTTAGTGCAATAGCTTCCGTATTTGTTTGCAGTTTCGCTGATAGCCGATTCGGAGCGCGCCCAGTACAAATCGAGTATCATTTCGTCATCCATCTCAATAAACCCCTTGTATTTTTTTGAAGCTTCACCAGTAAAGACAACAAAAAAGTGGATCGGTTGCATAATAAGGCAAAAAATTCTATCAATCCGGATACAAAAACATTATACTATATTTAGGACACGGGCATGTCCGCAGTTCGGTTGTTTCAGAAAGGAACGAAATGTCATGGAGTTCAGGAAAATATTCGACACTATACCCGAACAGTTCGATAAATACAGGCCGCGCTACTGCGCCGAACTGTTTGACGACCTGATAGAGTATGCGGGAATAGGTCCGGGTAAGACGGTACTGGAGATAGGGCCGGGGACCGGGCAGGCAACGGATCCCATATTGGACACCGGATGCGGTTACCATGCGATCGAGCTTGGTGAAAACCTGTGTGAAATGATGAAAAAGAAGTATGGAAAGTATCCGAACTTCAATATTGTAAACGGTGACTTCATTACATACGACTTCGGCAGCAAAATGGACATGTAATTTTTTGATCAATTGTGATAATTTCAGCTTCCATATTGAGTTATTCTCAAGGGGCAAACATTCTTACACCGAGTGCATTGGATATTGTCATTAGCGATACAACTTCTATTTATGCTACGCTTTTGTGAAACTAAATAATCCTTATCTTTGTGACCTAATTTATATAAATCAATTACATGTTTTGAAGTTAACCCGGGGGAATCTGTCGGCATTGTCGGACCCAGTGGTGTCGGCAAAAGCACCATAGCAGAACTGCTACTTGGATTCTATGAACATCAGGAAGGGATTATTACCATTGACGGTTATGACATTAGGAAGGTCAGGATATCTGATTTAAGGAACCACATTGGTTTTGTCAGCCAGGATGTTTTCCTTTTCAGCGGGACGATACTCGAGAATATACGTTACGGTTTCATAAGCGCATCTGACGAGCAGGTCATTGAAGTTGCGAAAGCTGCCGATGCACACGACTTCATATGCTCGCTTCCACATGGATACTATACGATTGTGGGGAACAGAGGATTTAAACTTTCCGCAGGACAGAGACAAAGGATTTCAATTGCCAGGGCCTTATTGAAGAATCCGGAAATTTTGATTTTTGATGAGGCTACATCTGCTCTTGACTCAAGTTCGCAAATGATTATACAAAAAACGCTGAATGATTTTTTCAAGGGAAGAAGCCGCCTTATCATTGCACACAGACTATCCACCGTATCAAACTGCGATAGGATATATGTTCTTAATGAGGGCAGGGTGGCCGAATCCGGTACCCATATTGAGCTTCTTGAAAAAAAGTCGCTATATTGGGAGCTCTATTCGAAAGAAGCAGGTATTGCTTAATGGTATTGCTTAATAGTGATTATCCAAAATATTCATTGACAAATGTAGGTCAAAACTATATAATAATAGCAAATGTTGGTTACGGAGGTAATATATGAATGATGATATATCGATAACAGATTCGGAATGGCTGGTTTTAAAAGTACTTTGGGAAAATTCACCTCAAACGCTGCCGCAAATTGCCGAGAAACTTTCGTATACCGGCTGGAGCATAAGTACGATCCAGACTTTCCTGGCACGTCTTGTAAAAAAATCCGCCGTATCCACAAAAAAACAGGGTAAAGGGTTTTTATACTATCCGGCCGTAAAGGAGGAGGATTGCCAGTTAGTGCAGGCCAGGCGCTTTATCGACCGCGTATATGACGGCTCACTGAGCAGCATGGTAATGGGTGTGCTGAAAAGCGGGAGTCTTACCCGGGAAGAGTTTGAACGCTTAAAGAAACTGGTGGAAGACTTTGAAAGGAGTAAAAAGCAATGATTGCGGACATATTCTACATAATGCTGTTTATAAGCTGCGTCAGCGCGATATCGTGGCTTATGCTCCTGTTTGTGCGGCAAGTCGGGAATATCAGGCTCCCCCATGCGTTTTACGTAATATTGATGCTGTTACTTGTGATTCCGGTCAAGTATCCGGGACTTAAACTGATTGATCCTGAAAACGATTTTATGCCGGGAGTCGGGATTGCTGCGAGGATATGGATTGCCGGCATGATTGCTTATGCCGTGTTCATGATCTTAAAAATGCTGATTCTTAAATTATCTGTGCGGAAGTTTACCCGTTGCACTGACCCGGATATACTGGCATTGCTCGATGTCTGCGCAAAGCAGGCAGGTCTGAAGAAAAGCCCCGTTGTCTATTATGGAACGCTGAACGAGCCTGCATGTGTCGCGACCTGCATACGGCCTGCCGTTGTATTGTCCCAAAAGGTGACTGCAAGGTTAAGCGAGGAAGAGCTGTTCATGGTCCTGCTGCATGAATGTATCCATGTGAAACGGTTTCACTTGCCGTTAAAAAGGTTGTTTACTTTACTTTGCTGCATTCACTGGATGAACCCTGTGATATGGATCGCAAAGCGCGCTTTTTCCTTATCATGTGAAATGGATTGTGACGCGCATGTTATAAAGAGGTTGCCTTCAGGCAGCGAGGCCGGGTATGCACGCATGCTGATGAGACTTATGGAAATGTCCCGCCGTAAGCCTTTGGCCCTGCGGGACTCGGCAGGCATCCTGGCCTACAGGGAAATGAAGCAACGGTTTGAAAAGCTGTTCCTGCCCGCAGCAGGGGTACGCCGAATTAGTGCTGTCATTGCCTGTGTACTGATGCTCATTGTCACAGTGTGGTGTTCGCTTTCCATTTCAAAAGGGACTTTCTACCCATATCCTGCTTATCAAAACAGTAGTATGGAATGGAGTGAGAGATGAATGCCCGTCATTGATATAAATAATGTCACAAAAATATATAAAAACGGTGTGGTTGGCCTGGAGGACGTCACATTTTCCATTGGCCCCGGAGTTTTTGGGCTGCTGGGCCATAATGGAGCCGGAAAAACTACATTGATGCGTATGATCGCGACGATCCTTCGCCCCACTTCCGGTACAATCACCGTTATGGGGCATGATACTGTAAAGGAGGGGGAAGCCGTCCGCCGGAATATTGGATATCTGCCGCAGGAACTGAGCATGTATGCCAATCTGACCGCCCTTGAGTTCGTTTCCTATATGGCTCGCCTCAAAGGTGTAACAAACGCTGAAGAGGCGTTGAACAAGCTGGATGAAGTAGGGATGGCCGAATATAGAAACCGTAAAATCGGGCAGCTTTCCGGCGGAATGAAGCGCCGCGTTGGTATAGCGCAGGCGCTGGTCGGCAACCCGCGGATTGTCATTGTCGATGAACCGACGGCAGGACTCGATCCGGAAGAACGTGTACGTTTTCGCGGAATATTATCACGGTTTGCAGGAAATGACCGGACAGTAATCCTCTCCACACATATCATTGAAGATGTTCATCAGATTTGTAGCCATCTTGCCGTTCTGAGAAAAGGCCGCCTGTTTTTCCAGGGACCTTCCGACTCGCTTCTTGACCGCGTCCGGGGTAAGGTCAAGGTTGTTGAGCTATCTTCCGACAGAGATTTGGCGGATCTCCGGAAACGTGCAGTCGTCATTTCCACCACTTACGGCAGTAAAAGCTTAACAGTCCGTATTATGGATGAAAACGGCCGGTTCCCGCAGGCTCCCGTGCATGAAACACTTGAAGATGCCTATGTTTATTGTATGGGAGGGAACGAGCATGCGTAACATTGCTACTATTTTAAAATACGAAATAAGCATGCAGATAAAAAGCGTCCGGCTCTGGGTTGTATTTGCATTTGCACTTGCAGTTGCCCTGCTGGACAATTTCCCGTCTGAAGCAAACCTGGACCGCCTGGATTTCCTTACCGACCAGGGATATGTAGTCAGCAGGATACTTGCACACGCGGGTGTTCTGATGCTGTTTGGCTTTATGTTCCTTTTGTCCGACCGGATAAGGGGTGACCGAAAAAAAGGGATATCGGAACTGTTTATGGCAAGCCCGTTGAGCAAGAAGCAATATATTTGGGGAAAGGTTCTTGGCAATTATGTGACTGTGCTTTTTACAATGGCGATCTATTTTGCAATTAATGCACTGGTCCAGCTTGTGCACAATCCTGGTCCGTTCAGCCCTGTACCTTATGCAGTTGGCTTTTTTGCAATGGCCGTACCGGCCTGCTTCTTCGTCTCGGCATGTGCCGTAGCACTTCCCGCGGTGATCGATATCCGTATGTTCTATGTACTTTTTTCCATATATTTTTTAATGAATACCGATTTTATATACACAGAAAACGGGATGATCCGGTCATTATACCTGTTTCAAAAGGATATACTGAAACTGGTCTATACGTATAAACAGTTTGAGCAAATCATACCTGCCGGACTGTTATGGAACCTGGCTTTCCTCATATGTTCAGGCATAGGAGCAATCCTGCTTCTGAAATGCAGGAAAAGCATTTGGAGGGAGACGGCGTGAATTCGGAGTTTTCCTATGAGCTGAAGATTGCGGGAAGCAACTTGTTTTTGATCATGCTGACTGTCCTGTCATTATTCATCCTGGCCGCGGTCATTGGCGGCGACCTTGTAGACTGGGATGTATTGGGATTTGAGGTATTATTGCCTTTTTTTGTTGCAATTATGGTGTGCGAATGGGTCAAGACGTTATCTGATCCTTTGATCGACGTAATTGCAGTTCATGCCGGATCATTGTTTAAATGGGTTATTTGCAGATACTTTGCCGTGTTCGGCACTGGCAGCATGCTTTGTATACTTTGCATTTCAGTGTTTTGTTTCCGGATGCTTCAGCCATTGAAATGCTTATTGTATATATCGGCACGTCTTTTTTCCTGTCGACGCTGGGCGTGCTTGTTTCCTTTTTAAGCCGTCAGCCCCATTTACCGGCTGTCGTGTGCGGTATTGCCTGGCTTTTGAGCTTATTACTTCGGGCAGCTTTTATGGAAAACCTGGTCAGGCTTCCGGTAATCGGCTGTTTTTACCCTTTTATACGTTTTGCGGCTCCTGGCAGCTCATTATGGGTTATGAACAAAGCTGTGCTTTTCTTGCTGGGAGCCGGTATGTGGGCGGGGGTTTATTTTGTATGCCGCAAAAGGAAATTAATGCTTTGAAAGCGCAGTTATCCAAAAAAGAAAACTCACAACTGAAAACTGAACCAAAACCGGATCTTGCCCAGGAAGTATTGAAAGGCCCTGCAGGATAAAGCGAGGCGCAGGAAAATCGCGGATAAGCTGCTGGAGTTTTCAAGATCATCTCAATGATCGTCTTTTGCCTTGCGTTTAATCGATACATGGGGCATGCCATGGAAGCCGCTGGCGGGCAAGGTGTTATGACGAGGCTTTCGATTCCTGAAACACCGCTGATGTGAGGATTTTTTCTGTAGCCGAAAAATTCCTTTAAATTAGGTGTTATAATAGTTTCAGAAATTATTTGAACCTTTTTGGCAGATTCGGGGAGATGCAGATGGTTCGGATTCTGGTCGTCGATGATGACAAAAACACGCGGCGGCTGCTGGAGGCGGTCCTCACAGCGGAAAACTACACTGTTTTCACTGCTTCCAACGGCGAAGAAGCGCTTGAGGTAATGGACAGGGAGCACATCGACCTGGTGGTCCTCGACATTATGATGCCGAAAATGGACGGGTACGAATTTACCAGGGTTTTGCGGGAATCGAACAACAACCTGCCCATTTTGATGGTATCCGCCAGGCAATTGCCGGAAGACAGGCACAAGGGCTTTATCGTCGGGACCGACGATTATATCACCAAACCCATCGACGTTGAAGAAATGCTGCTGCGCATCAAGGCTCTCCTTCGTCGCGCGCAGATCGCCACCGAAAAAAAGATCGTCATCGGCGATGTGGTTCTGGATTATGACAGCCTTACGGTCACAAAGAACGGCGATGTCCAGGAATTGCCGCAGAAGGAGTTCATGCTTCTGTTCAAGCTGCTTTCCTATCCCGGGAAGATTTTTACCCGCATACAGCTAATGGACGAGATTTGGGGCAACGACAGCGAATCCGGCTGGGAGACGGTGACCGTCCACATTGCGAGACTGCGGAAGCGTTTCGAGGGATGGGAAGAGTTCGAGATCGTGTCGGTCAGAGGACTCGGGTATAAGGCGGTGAAAAAGGTATGAAGCCTGAACAGAGGAAACAACGCCTGGCATTACATTGCTTTTCTCAGGTGTCGTATTCAGCTTTTTCGTCGTAACGATGATCGTGGTCGGCGGAGTCATAATCTACCTGATCCAGCGGGGGATCCTGGAACCTGTCGGCCAGGGCCGAAGAGGCCATCACCTGATATTCAGGATGATGATAGCAAGCGTAATGATCGGATCGATCCTGTCAGCCGTTGCGAGCCGCATCCCCTTAAGACCGGTCAATGCGATCATCAATGCGATGAACAGGCTTGCTTCCGGCGACTTCAAAACGCGCCTCAGTTTCGGGAAGTATTTGAGCAAGCATCCGACGGCAAAAGAGATCAGCCGCAGTTTCAACAACCTGGCAGAAGAGCTTGAACGGACGGAGATACTCCGTTCCGATTTTATAAACAACTTTTCCCACGAGTTCAAAACTCCCATCGTTTCCATCGCAGGATTTGCCAAACTGCTGAAGCACGGCAACCTGACCGAAGATCAAAAGGCGGAGTACATCGATATAATCGAGGAAGAGTCCATGCGCCTTGCCGCCATGGCGACAAACGTGCTGAACCTGACAAAGGTCGAAAACCAGACGATCCTGACCGGAGTGACGGAGTTCAACATGTCCGAGCAGATAAGGAACTGCTTCCTGCTCCTCGAAAACAAGTGGACCAAAAAGAACATCACACCGGAACTCGATTTCGGCGAACACACCATCCGTGCCAATGAGGAGATGCTGAAGCAGGTGTGGATCAACTTGATAGATAACGCGATCAAATTCGGTGACGAAGGATCCACGGTCCGGGTCACCATTACTGAAACTGAGAAGAACATATTTGTTTCCATATCCGACACAGGTGTCGAGATACCGATGGAACTGAGGGAACGCATCTTCCAGAAGTTTTACCAGGCGGATGAGTCCCATTCCGGCGAAGGCAACGGAGTCGGACTTGCCGTTGTGAAAGAGATCGTCAGACTGCATAACGGGGATGTTACGGTTTCATCAGGAAACCGCAAAACGGTGTTCACGGTGTCGCTGCCGAAATAATCCCGCTGGCTGTATGTTCCTGCTGGTGATTGGGATATTTTTCACCGATAACCGCCGATCCCGTCACTGTTGTCGTAAAACAGGGATTTCCACTTACGGTAAATAACCGCCGTACAGACATATAGGGGAGCGGACATATGCGTATAATATGTCCGTTCCCCTGTTTATTTTCAGTTTATAATAAGACCGTATAATCTGATCAGCAATAAGGCAGAAGGAAGAAGTGGTCATGAGGAATTGGTTCGGCAATCTGAAATACAGGCTGCAGCAGTTTATGTACGGACGCTACGGGTATGATGAACTATCCCGGTTCGTTTCGGTCCTTGGGCTTGTTCTGCTTGTTTTATCTCTTGTACCTTATTTGAGGATCCTGTATTGCTTTGCGCTGATTTTGCTTATCTGGACATGGTACAGGGCGTTTTCCAGAAACGTATACAGGCGGCAGGCGGAAAGGCAGAAATACATGGAACTGAAATACAGGGTCACGCAGAGATTTTCGCTCTGGAGAAACATGTGGCGTGACAGGAAGACGCACAAATATTACAGGTGCCCGTACTGCAAGGCGACAGTGCGTATCAGAAGACCCGGCAGGGGAAAGACGATATCCATCAGTTGCCCCAAATGCGTCCGGGAATTCAGCAAAAAAACCTGACGTACCTCATATGGAAAGCTGTCCGGATGGACCCGGGGAACCCGGTATATAAACAGCTTATGTCCGAGTATTCCGGTGAAAACCGGGCAGACTACCCATATGGCGAAACGGTGGTTGTCCATTCGCCTTTTGGCTTCATAAGCAAACTGATATTGGGCATCATGGCTGCACGAGCATTGTTCTGGTTTCTTCAAATACTGTTCTACGGCTTATTATACAGTCATTGACAGAAAGGGATCTTAGTCATGCGCAAATCCATAGGAATAGACCTGGGCACGACAAACAGCTGTGTTGCGGTGGTGGAAGGCGGCAAACCGGTCATAATCCCCAATGAAAACGGGAACAGGACGACGCCGAGCGTCGTTGCCTTCACGAAGGACGGCGAACGGCTCGTCGGCGACCAGGCGGTACGCCAGGCTGTAATAAACAGCGAGAGGACCATCAGGTCAGTCAAGCGCCACATGGGCACCGGCTGGAAAAAGGAGATCGACGGGAAGCCGTATTCCCCGCAGGAGATCAGCTCAATGATACTGCGCAAGCTGAAGGCCGATGCGGAAGCCTACCTTGGAGAGAAAATAACAGATGCCGTAATCACTGTACCGGCATATTTCAACGATATCCAGAGACAGGCTACAAAGGACGCAGGTAAGATAGCCGGGCTGAATGTGATGCGCATAATCAACGAACCGACAAGTGCTGCGCTTGCCTATGGACTTGACAATGGGACCCCGCAGAAGATCATGGTGTTCGATCTCGGCGGAGGCACATTCGATGTGTCGATCATAGAGATCGGCGAGGGAGTCATCGAAGTCCTGGCAACCAACGGAGACAACCACCTTGGCGGCGATGACTTTGACGAACGGATAATCAGCCATCTTGCCGACGTGATCCAAAAAGAGCACCATGTCGATGTGAGACGCGATTTTGCCGCCCTGCAGCGGGTGAAGGAGGCGGCGGAACAGGCGAAAAAGGAGCTGTCTTTTTCCGAGACCAGCTATATCGCTC
>Ga0116165_1003067_pt1 | contig 11361 bp, 9 predicted proteins | sample AD_JPNMR1_MetaG_FD_89885 | JGI IMG/M metagenome (GOLD analysis project Ga0116165, IMG submission 89885) | Active sludge microbial communities of municipal wastewater-treating anaerobic digesters from Japan - AD_JPNMR1_MetaG | ecosystem: Engineered > Bioreactor > Anaerobic > Digestate | place...
AGGCAATCCAAAACTTTCTCTTCCACGAAAGGTTTTTCACTATGCTTTATCTCAGTCTCCTGCGATAATTTTTTCCGTCCATGGCTATCCAGCGCCGCCTGTACGATCTCTTTCGACTGCCCTACGGCACACTGGTTCCCCTGGCATCTGTTACAATACTCCGGGCCCAGGCAGATGTTGTTCAGATCTTTCTTCATATGCAGGTAATAATCATGAAGCATTTTTGATTTGTTGATAAATGCAGACCTGAATCCTTCACGTCTTCTGCGGATCATTGAATATACCATCCAGGCGGTTACCAGTGCCAATATGGAAATGAAGGGAACGACATAATAGGCTTTTAAAAACTGGCCAGGTACTGTCTGATACAGCTTCTGAAGCCCGAAAAACATGAAAATGGATGCTGCCAGCAGCTTGATGCCTACTTCCGGGATCTTGTCGCCCAGCTTCCTGCCGATGATTATCCCGAGGGCTCCGGTGGCTACCATTCCTGAAACAGTTCCCAACAGTACCATGAACGTATACCTGGCATCCGCCGCCAGGGTTATTGCCGTCAGTTGCGTTTTATCACCAAGCTCACCCATGAAGAATGCAAGTGCGACTGTTGCGGCCGGTCCAAATTTCATTCGTGCTTCCTTCTCTTCTTCTTCCTCTGCCTCGGGCTTCAGTGTCCAGAGTGCAAACCCGACGAACGCTGCCCCGGCGATCATCTGGATAGTATTGATCGGGACCACCTGGGACAGGTAACTTCCCAAAACTACTGCAAGGCCATGGTTCAGAAATACTCCCAACCCTATCCCCATCAGCACTTTTCTTACAGGGAACCGGGTGGCAAACGCCATCGCGAGTATTTGGGTCTTGTCCCCCATTTCTGCGATAAATATCAGCAGAAATGCTTTGATCATCTCAGCAAACATACCAGTTCTCCTCCGACACAAAATCCACTGAAAACAGCACGGCGCCCACCGGCGGCTTAAGTCCGCTGAACAGTCTGCTGATAACAGCACGACGCCCACCGGCGGTTTAAGTCAGCTGAACAGCCTGCAACTAAAAAAGACTTTCAGATTATCAGGCGCATTCTGATAATCTAAAAGTCTCGCTTTCCTTAACATACGTTAAAGAGATAAGACCAGGATCGCTCCAGTATGTTGATCTTATCCCGGTTGCCCGAAGCTACTCCCTTTTAGAGCTAATGTAATTTTATCAGCACATGATATTTTTGTCAAACATCGCTGCCGGCGCTCTTGGTTCCCTTGTTCTGAAGCATTTTACACTGTGTGCCGGGGCCCGGCGTCTCAATGGCTGCGCTGCCTGTTCTCTTGGGTCGGCACACCTTCCTGCATAGGGCTGAATGTTCACTTGATCGATGCCCCCTTAATGTCTTCGTTTCTCTCGAAGCATTTCCGCTTCACTTACAGTATTTAACTGTACCATTTTTCCGTTTCTGGGCGGCAAGTAACGTTGGTCCTGAAAAAATCCCACTCCAGTTGTACAGAATTTTCGTTTATGGGCGCTTAAATGTCATATTTTCCCATCCTTACTATACATAATGTGAAATAGCGCACTTTATGTCAAGTAACTCGGTTTAAAATACATGCTTCAGGAGTTTTTAGTGCCCAGAAACGAAAATTTTGCACACACAACCGGGCTAACAGGATAACCAGATCCAGATTTTCGGTTTGCCCGGGGATCTCGCCGTTTTCGAACTGCTCTCTCAGCCATTCGCCGGTCATTCGCGATGATGCGGAATAGTCCACGCATAACGTGTCATATAGGATTCAAAAACCTTCACCATGCATTCAGGCAGGAGAACCGCCTCCATGTCCGGGCGAAAGGCTCAAGTCCAGGCATGGGAACTGCATCTGTGTCCGGGCGAAAGGCTCGGGTTCAGGCACGAGAACCGCCTCCGTGTCCGGAAAAACCATCCCTATGTCTGAAGCATCCACGTTTAAAACAAAGCCAGCAGCCGCGAACACAGCGATTCCATGTACCCTGTATCCAATATCTTTCTACTCTTTATTTCATCAAGGACGTTATACGCCATGTCATACTCCTGCCTGGTTATATCTCCCCTGTCGAGAGCATTTTTCAGTTCGTCCTCGTCAAGGACCAGGGCCGTACCGTCAGGCAGAAGCGCAACATCAAGGTACAGATCGTCGCAGTACGGATTGCCTTCATCATCAACGGCATTTTTCCTGGTTATATCGATGTACCACTCCACGATCTCCCCGCTGCTGTCATAAATGGCAAAAAGAGTCCAGTTCTCTCTGTCAGGGATGTAGCACAATTCACTGTAGCCATTGTTGTAGAGGCATACATCTCCGGCCATGAACGGCCGGTGTACTTCCCTGATCTCCGTCAGCGACGCATAGCCTGCCGTATCTTTTTCATCAACCCTGACCACTCTTGATGAAAAAGATTTAACGTAGTCTTCCCTCACACGTCCGATATACTTTCGCCTTTCCACGAGCTATCACGCTCCGTTTGGTTTTTGTAATTATAACATATCCTGCATTTAAACCAAACCATATCTATTTTTTCTCTGCGGTCATGCCATCAGGTAATCGATCATGTTGGAAAAACTGATGTGATCCGGATCCCATTTCCTTTCCGGGCAATCCACGATCTCATATGGCAGCCCCAAAGCGTCAATAAATCGATAGAACATACCATCCAGCCACGGAGGAGTCCAGGCGCCGGACCTGCATATATGGATCGCCGACACCGCGGTGCATTTACCGGCCAAATCATTCAAACCACAGTACCTGACGTTGTAAATGCTGTTCATCGGTTTGAAATGATCCGGCTTCTCAGTCGTATACGGGCTGTAGATTATGTTGGCTTCATCGATCCGGCCATCTTTCAGGAGTTTGCCGAGCCAGTTGGAACAGTTGACTTCAAAGTTGAGGGATGAAAGCCCGCCATAACCAAGATCGGCATGTGAATCAAACAGGTATACCGCTTTGCAGTTGTTTTCCGATGTTATTTTATAAGAAAGTGCATGAGAATCCGAAACGAAGGTTTTTACATTGTTTGAGAGCTCAAAGTATTTACTGATTTCAGTCCAGAAACCGTCCAGTTCCTGGGAAAGCTGAAATGATTTCCGGATATCTTCTCCCCGGGTTTTGGCCTGAATGTACCTCTTGTACCAGGAATCTATCAGGCTCCTGTTATTTTCTATGTACGAACCCCAATTGTCACGGGTGTATATGAAATAGTCCCAATCTATCGATAACAGGCACTTTCCCATACCTTAACCCCCTCCTGACCGTGGCTCAAACGTTAAAATATGAGTGCTCTGGTATCTGCCTAAATATCCTGCCTGAAACAAAGTCTTCGCGGTTATTTAAGAAAGATCAGGACCCCGGTTTATCCGAACGGGCTGTGATATTCAAAAGTATGTCATGAACAGCGTCCTCCCTGTACCAGTATGTCATGCATTATTTTACCACACAGGCGTTCGTTTGTGAATCAGCCTTTCCTGGCTTTTGATTTACCGTATTCCTTTTTGGACCCGATCACGCTCATACCCGAGTACCGAACGCTCCCAGGTCCGGGCGGACAGCACCGGTTGTCTGTTGGGCAATTTCAATAATTCATGGGTGCTTTGGACGACTTTAATTTATCATTTTTCCTTATTGACAATCGAACAGGTTTTGGATATCATGTGTTATTATAGCAAAGGCGCTGAGGGCGAAAGTCCGCAGCGCCTTTTGTTATATTTGGGTGAGATGGTAAGGGCAATTCTTCGGGATATGCCGGGCAATAATGAAACGCGGCCATTCAGCCGGAACTACGCCAGGCATCCGGAAGACTCGAAGAATTGCAGGGAAGGCGTTCCGGAACCGCCCGAAGCGAAACCATTTATAACTAACTTAATATGAGTACGCACAAAGGCGTGTATTTTACCGGGTTAAAATACACGCCTCAATATTTTTAAGGGGGAATAGATCATGGATATCACAATGATAGTTGATACCATATGGGTAGTGTTTGCGGCTCTTTTGGTATTCTTTATGAACCTTGGCTTCGCTGCGGTAGAATCCGGATTTGCCAGATCGAAGAATACGGTCAACATCCTGTCGAAAAACTTCATCGTTTTCGCCGTATCCACGCTTGGCTTCATGCTCCTGGGCTGGGGCCTGATGTTCGGCGGAAACAGCCCGTTTGCAGGATCGCAGCATCTGTCTGTCCTGGACAGTTCCAGTATCGATTTCTATAAGGACACCCTGACATCGAACGTGCCCTTCTGGGGTAAGTTCTTCTTCCAGTTGGTCTTCTGCGGGACGGCAGCTACCATAGTATCCGGTGCGGTCGCAGAGCGCGTCAAGTACATTTCATTTATCCTGTTCTCTTTTGTACTGACGCTTGTCATTTACCCGATCGTCGGCCACTGGATATGGGGCGGCGGCTGGCTTGCCAACCTCGGTTTCCTTGATTTCGCAGGCGATACGGTCGTCCACTCGGTCGGCGGCTGGGCAGCTTTGGCCGGTGCTCTCATACTCGGGCCCCGTCACGGGAAATATGACAAAGACGGTAAGCCTAAAGCGATCCCGGGCCACAACATGTCACTGGCAGTGATAGGCCTCTTCGTCCTGTGGCTTGGCTGGTTCGGCTTCAACCCGGGGTCTACCATGAGCTTCCAGAACCCGGGAGACGTCGTGCATATCGTTGTGACTACCAATACTGCCGCCATTGCGGCTGTACTCACTGCAACCGCTACTTCATGGATCTTCATTGGCAAACCTGACCTCGGCATGACCATCAACGGCTGCCTGGCAGGGCTTGTCGGCATCACCGGAAGCTGCGCATTTGTCAGCGTTACAAGTTCGCTGATCATCGGCGCCATCGCAGGTGTGATCGTAGTGTTCGCAGTACTCTTCTTTGACCGCGTGAAAGTCGACGATCCTGTCGGCGCCACTTCCGTACACCTGGTATGCGGTGTTTTCGGCACGATCTGCGTCGGACTCTTCGCCCAGGAAGGCGTAACGAGCCTTTCTTCGGTCAACGGCCTGTTTTTCGGGGGCGGCCTGTCGCTCCTCTCGACAGAGATCATCGGTGTAATTGCAGTCGGCGCGTTCACGTTTGTCTCGTCCGCGTTAGTCTGGTACCTTCTGAAGGCAACGGTCGGTATCCGTGTCAGCCTTGAAGAGGAAATCCAGGGCCTCGATATCGGCGAGCACGGGAACTCCGCTTATCCTGATTTCGCTCCCGCAGTACCTGTTTTAGCTGCTGATAACGGCACCACGATCGGGGCGGCAAGCCTGGCAGGCGTGCATGCAGTAAGCCACACTGAAACACAGAAGCCCGCTTACGGCCCGGTATCGCCTGAGGTTGCGATCCCTGTGATCAACAAGGCACGTCCGGGAGTCAAAATGACAAAGGTCACGATCATAACGAACCAGGATAAGTTTACTCAACTCCAGACTGCCCTTGACAAGATCGGCATCACCGGACTTACGGTAACGAACGTCCTTGGATATGGCATGCAGAAAGGCCATACGGAATATTTCCGCGGTGCTCCGGTGAAAACAAGGCTTCTTCCGAAGGTCCAGGTCGACATCGTCGTGTGCAAGATACCCGTCGAAACCGTTGTCGATACGGTGAAGAAAGCCCTGTATACAGGATATGCCGGCGACGGCAAGATCTTCATTTACGATGTTGAAAACGTTATAAGGATCAGAACAGGTGAAGAAGGATACGATGCATTGCAGGATGAAGAAGAAAAGTAAACCCTCAGGGAGCATGCCAGGCTTGTCCTGCATGCTCCCGCCTCCTGTCATAAGCAAGGAAAGGGGACACTCCTTCCCCAGAGGAATACCACTTGTAAAGGAGTGTCCCCTTACGTTGCTCCGGAATGTCCCCTGCTATCATTTCTGCGGATATTTCAGGCCAAGCTTGTCAGATATAAGGTACTGCAGGCCTTTCATCGGACTTGGTATAGGTATGTCGAGAACGTACATCAGGCCCAGGCCGAAAGCAATGGCATACATGACAAGAAAAGCTGCAAACTCCCTCCACTCCTTCCTTTTTATAAGGCCCGGAGCAGTGACTGCAAAGATCAGCGCATAAATCAATAAAAGAAATATCATGTCCCCCCACCCCTTTCATGCCCGGGTAAGCTGCGGATCTTCGCGATCAGTAACGTCAGGGGGGAAAAAACATATATAAGCGGGGAAGAATATATAATACCTGCATTCTGGGTGATCACCGCATGATCTACAGGCGACTGGAAAACAGTAGCGGCAAGGATCACTTCGATGCCGGCCAAAGGCAATATCAGCGGTAAATATGACTTCAGGCCGAATAATTGTGAAAGCGCTGTTGCCAGCGCATAAAAGAAAAGACTGCATTTGAAAAAAATCAATATCGTCTGTGCAATGCCTATCAAAAAATCCATCCTCGTCAACACAGTACCGATATCGATCAGGCGTATGGACTGAAACGACGCGGAAGTCCAAATAGATTGCGTTCTGCCCAAAACCGCAGTATTCCTGACTGACACGGCAAGAAGGTTCATCGCGCCGATAAGCAATCCGCCCAGGGCGTATCCGGCCGCACGCTCAGTATTGTTAAGGCGTCCCATGATCATAAAGAAAACAAGCGTTTCACCATAAGGAATGGCCGATAATATATGGATACCCTGGATTATCCTGATAAGCGGCAGTTCAAAAAGCGGCAAAAAATTGGAGAAATCCATCTGGTCGATCAGAAGGATGAATGTGCTGACTATTACAAATATCCCTGTAATTACAAACAAATGGCTTACCCTGGCCAGGACTTCTATGCCTTTTGCAACGGCATATGCACAGGCTGCGGCAAATACCGCCAGCAGGAAAATAAAAGGTGTGTCCGGCATTAAAAAATTTTTATACAGTTCACCTACATCAAGAATATTAAAGGACAAAGTCATAGATAAAAAGAAAATGTAATATAGCGATAAAACTTTGCCTAAAAAACGGCCATACACCATATCATTGATCTGGACCAGGTTCTTTCCGTGGAACCTTTTTGCAAGCGCTGCGTAGGAAAGGATAAAAGGGACCATCATAACCAACCCTGCCAATATAACCATCCATGATTGCTGCTCAGTTATTCCTATCGTAAAATCCACCAGCAAAGCAGAACCCTGGACAAAACCGGCAAACATGAAAAGTAACTGGCTGCCGCTGATTCTCCCTTTTTCAATGCTCATATCATTTCTCTCCTTCCTTTGGGGATGCCGGGTTTCTCAGCAAGTTGGTCGTTACTACCCTCGACGCTACATCGATGTCAAGTTCAATTGTCGGATATATATCATCCCAGTTATCTTTCATACTTTTCCACTCTTTGCTGTATTTTTTATACAGCATTTCGCTAAAGCCAAAAATATCAGCCTTTAGTTCACTGGTTTTTTTAAAGGCTGCCATGATTTCTTTGCGGACAACTTCTTCCGAAGCATCCTGTATCTTGCCAAATGCCGGAACAGTAGCCAGGTTTTCGGCAGTGGTCTGCTCAGAGAGGCTCAGTTCCACTTCTACCATTACATGTATTATTATCTTGCCGTCTATTATCTCCGGTATTGCTTTACTCTTTGCTTCTATGATTTCCAAAATGGCCTTGCCTCCGCCATCAGGCGAAGGAACCGTTATTACGCCGCTTTTCACTTTGCCGAGCACCCACAGAACGCCCCGGACTTCACCATGGCCCAGCTTGCCGACCATTTTTCCATTTTTGAAGACAGCCATACCAGGAACAAAAACATCCTTGCTTCCCTCATTGTCCGAAACAGTGATCAGGGGCGCGAACGAAGCCTTTTCTGAACACATCAGGCATTCGGAAAAATCCTTCATATTAACTTTATACAAATGGGATGTATATCCATAGGTTTTGACCAGCTTTGCTATATTCATGGCAGGAAACTTCTCAGTATCCGGTTTGGCATCCATAACATCAGAAGCCCGGCCTTCGGCCATGAGGATCAACACGGTAGGCCTCATCTCATGCGCGCGTAAAAAGAAGTCAATATATTTTTGCAGGCCTTCTGAAGCAATATCATTACCAAAAATCACTGCCTGGTTGTGTGAGACGAAAAGCCTGTTTCCCGTTTTGTGAGTGAGCTGCCTTACCGCCTCAAAAATCGATTCCCCAGTGCTTGAGACATTCCAGAATGCCTTTTCGTCACCACCGCCGCCGCTGCCTCCCGACGATCTTCCCACAGCCTGTTCCTTAACTATCTGCGCCGTAAGCAATATGTTTCCTGTTTTCTCATCCTTATCGACTCCCATACCAATAACGATTTCCAGGTCGTTTATTTCTCTTCCGCCCAGGCAGCCGGACAGGGCAAACACCATAAAGACGCATAATACTATTACTGCAATTGTCACACCCTTTTTTTTCCTCATTGGCAGCCACTCTCCATTTATCCGGAATCGCTGTTGTCTCCCTTATACGGCGACGGCATCAGTTCCGGGCCCTGGTTCCGTAAATCGCGGCCGTTCCCGGCAATAGCTTTTGGACGTTTTGACTGCATCCACAGTGGCATCCTTACGAAAACATCCTTCAGCCCTGAAAGGTTCAATGGTGCGATTGGCCATAAATATGGCGTTCCAAAAGATCTTAAGGACGCCAGATGCAGCAATGTCACCAAAAGGCCTGTAATCACGCCGAAACCGCCGGCAATCCCGGCAAGTGCAAGGTATATGTACCGCAATACGGTCCCGCTGTCAGTCTGCGCCGGAACGGCAAAGCTTGCAATGGCTGTCGAGGATACAACGATAACCATGATCGGACTTATAAGTCCGGCCTGAACGGATGCCTCGCCCAGTACGATGGCACCTACGATACCGACTGTCTGACCTACCGGCTTCGGCAGGCGTACTCCTGCTTCCCTCAAAATGTCAAAAGCAAATATCATCAGCGAGGCTTCCAATATTGCCGGAAACGGTACACGTTCACGCCCTTCTGCTATGGATATCAGCAACTGTGTGGGTATCAGTTCCTGGTGGAAAACGGTCAATGCCACATATATTGCGGGCCCTAACGTGCTGATGATATATGACAGAAACCTTATCATCCGTGTAATGCTTGCAAGAAACGGCCGTGAATAATAGTCCTCCACGCTTTGGAAGCTTTCTACAAACACCATGGGTACCGCAAGGACAAAAGGCGTACCGTCGACAAGGATGGCAGCACGGCCTTCGAGTATTTTTGCAGCGACCTTGTCAGGTTTTTCAGTATTTGAAACAGTGGGGAAAATGGACCAGGGATCATCTTCTATAAACTGCTCGATATATCCTGATTCCAGGATCGCGTCTATTTTTATCCTGTCCAGGCGGATCCTGATTTCTTCTATCAGTTTCGGATCAGCCACACTTTTCACATATACGATGTACACGTCTGTTTTTGACTTTTCACCGATTACAAGTTTTTCCACACAAAGGTCAGGAACTTTGATTTTTCTGCGGATAAGGGCAATGTTTACATTTACGTCCTCAATAAAACCTTCCCTGGGTCCGCGCACTACAGCCTCGGTTGCCGGTTCATCTACACTTCGTGTTTCCCTCTTCCTGGACTTGACCGCCAAAGCCTCCTTTGAGCCATCTATCAGCAGAATAGCAGCCCCTGTCAGAAGATTGTCAACAAGATCGTTCAGCAGTGACACTTTCTGGTTCTCAGTTATCGAGATCAGGTTTTTCCTGATGCTGTCGATTTGTGTGAAGTCCATATCCGCATCGCTGCTGAGCAGCAATGAGCCAAACATTAAAGGCTGCAGGATGTTTTTATGGATTTCTTCCTTGTCTGTCATGCTGTTGATAAATACAAGAGCCGCCCTGTATCTTCTGTCGTGTCCGAAGTTGAACTCGTGGAATGTCACATCGCTGCTGTCGCGCAAAATGCTTTTGACAGCTTCCAGGTTCCTGTCCAAATCTGGTAATAACGGCGCGCTGTTGTCCTTGCCTGATCTGGCTTCCCTGAGCGCACGTTCATTTTCTTTTTTTAAATACGAACTGCGGATCTTCCTGAAAATATATCTGAACATAAGCAATTCTTCCCAACCGGTTTTTGCTTATTTTCTGCACATACAGGCAATTTATTCATGTACTGAGAAATACCCGGCACTGCATATATGAGCCGGAAACGGGCTGCAGCATTTATCATTGCCACGTTCTTGACAATTTTCAATTTGTAATATATAGTAATTAACAAGCAACGAGGCGAAAACCTTGTTGCTTTTTTTGATTAATGCCGGTCAAGCGCCGCTTTCAAAGGGCATTGGCAGATATATTTTTACGGGAAAACAGGTTCCGTGCCGCTGAAAAACCGGTATTGCAATAACTGCTGATTCCCAGGCGGACGATGAAAAACCGGAAAGATTGGTGCAAAAGGAGGCGACGGGGATGAGAAGCCGGAAAAAACTGGAGAAGATAATGGAAGAGGCACTCAGTATAAGATGCAATACGGAGCAAATGCGCAGCGGCGATCTGGATATAAAAATCGATACGGGCAATTTTAATTTTCTTAAAGATCTGGCAGAGGATATCAATCAGATAAACATTACCTTTAATGCTTACATAAACGAGGTAACTCATGTTCTGTCCCATTTGTCGGCCGGCAATATGACGGTAGCCTTTTCAGAGGATTTAAGTTATAAGGGAGATTTTTTGCCAATAAAAAATGCTCTCCATAAAATCAAACATTCTCTGAACAATTCGTTCGAAGAGATCTCTAAGCTGTCCGCAGAAATAGACGCCATGAGCAGACAGGTTGAAAACGGTTCTTCATTTTTGGCTTCAAATACGACGGAACAGGCAGCTTTTATTTCCGACCTGACATCAACCGTTTATGACATTACGGACAAGACAATGAACAATGCGGCAAACGCCAAAGAAGCAGCGAAAGCAATTGAAGCGATAACGAAAGAAACCGAAACAGGCAGGCTCTATATGAACCAGATGCTGTCATCCGTTGATAAAGTAAAATCCTCCATCGATGATATATCCCATATCATTGGATTAATAAATGAAATTGCAGAGCAAACCAAGTTGCTGGCTCTGAACGCAGCAATCGAAGCTGCGAGGGCCGGTGCGGACGGGCAGGGGTTTTCGGTGGTTGCAGGTGAAATAGGCAAACTCGCACAGAAAAGCAGCGAAGCCGTAAGGCAAACTAAACAGTTAATCAACAATGGGATAGTTGCAGCCGGTGAAAGTGCAAAAATCACGAAAAAAACAGCAGAAAGTTTTGAAAGTATAAATAATTCGATCGCAGGGGTCGCCGGTTTGTGCAAAGAAATTGCGGAGCTTTCCTATACTCAGGCGGAAAACCTCAGGGAAACGTCGGCCATCGTCGCCAACATATCAGAAGCAGTACAGGGTATTGCCG
>Ga0116165_1003074_pt1 | contig 11345 bp, 9 predicted proteins | sample AD_JPNMR1_MetaG_FD_89885 | JGI IMG/M metagenome (GOLD analysis project Ga0116165, IMG submission 89885) | Active sludge microbial communities of municipal wastewater-treating anaerobic digesters from Japan - AD_JPNMR1_MetaG | ecosystem: Engineered > Bioreactor > Anaerobic > Digestate | place...
ACTCCCACACTTTGTAGGCACATAATTTCAGGTACTTTTCACTCCCCTTCCGGGGTACTTTTTCACCTTTCCCTCGCGGTACTATTACGCTATCGGTCACTGATTAGTATTTAGCCTTGTGAGATGGTCCTCACGGATTCAGACGGGGTTTCACGTGTCCCGCCCTACTTGGGATACTCGTAGGCCGGCTTTGATTTTTGCTTACGGGGCTTTCACCCTCTTTGGCTCAACTTTCCAGAAGTATTCTGCTAATCTCTACCTGTGCCATATTCGAGTCCCGCAACCCCTCAATGTAAACACTGCGGTTTAGGCTGTTCCGCTTTCGCTCGCCACTACTGACGGAATCTCTGATTTGATTTCTTTTCCTCAGGGTACTGAGATGTTTCACTTCCCCTGGTATCGCCTCATACACCTATGGATTCAGTGCATGATATCCTGATATTACTCAGGATGGGTTTCCCCATTCGGAGATCTCCGGATCAAAGTGTGTTTGCCACTCCCCGAAGCTTATCGCAGCTTACCACGTCCTTCTTCGCCTATCAGTGCCAAGGCATCCTTTATGTGCCCTTAGTAGCTTGACCAAAATAAATTTTGATCTATTTTTTTTCGAAGTTGCTTTGTGCCCGCTTTTTTTGTAGGCACAATAACTTTTTCTCCAAATTTTCAAAAGAACATTGAAACCTTTCGATTTCGCTATATCATCGCGAAAAACGCGAAAAATATTACATTTATTTTTTTAAATCCAGTTTCAGACTGGTGGGCGTATCTGGATTTGAACCAGAGACCTCGTCCTTATCAGGGACGCGCTCTAACCAACTGAGCTATACGCCCTAATGTTATTAAAGAATCCAGGCGTATCGGGGCAAATTTTTTGCATTTTCTCGCCCTTTTTTTTCGCTCCCATATTGAGTTCTTTAGCTAAGCTAAAAAGCTGGTGGAGCTAATGGGATTTGAACCCATAACATCCAGCTTGCAAAGCTGGCGCTCTAGCCAGTTGAGCTATAGCCCCATAAAAGCACTTTTCTTATAGGATCTCTTCAAATCCCGATTTCTACCTGACTCATTCAAAAGAACAATCTTTAAAAACTGAATAGTACGATGTGCGAAGTTCAATTGAGAACTATAACACACTTCAACATAACTCAAATTAATGAATTATGCAGTTAAGCCGTATTTCCATCTAATAAAGACAGAAATTAACTCCGTAAAAGGAGGTGATCCAGCTGCACATTCCCGTACAGCTACCTTGTTACGACTTCATCCCAGTCACTGACCACACCTTAGGCAACTCCCCTTTTTGGGTTGGATGACTTTGGGTGCAATCAGCTTCCATGATGTGACGGGCGGTGTGTACAAGGCCCGGGAACGTATTCAAGGCGCCGTAGCTGATGCGCCTTTACTAGCGATTCCGACTTCATGCAGTCGAGTTGCAGACTGCAATCTGAACTGAGGACGGTTTTATGGATTTGCTCCACCTCGCGGTATTGCCTCCCATTGTGCCGCCCATTGTAGCACGTGTGCAGCCCTGGACATAAAGGCCATACTGACTTGACGTCATCCGCTCCTTCCTCCCGCTTAACACGGGCGGTCTCATTAGAGTTCCCAGCTTTACCTGATAGCAACTAATGACACGGGTTGCGCTCGTTGCCGGACTTAACCGTACACCTCACGGCACGAGCTGACGACAGCCATGCAGCACCTGTGCATGTGCCATATTGCTATGGGGTCCCTACTTTCATAGGGATTTCACATGCATGTCAAGCCCAGGTAAGGTTCTTCGCGTTGCATCGAATTGAGCCACATGCTCCACCGCTTGTGCGGGCCCCCGTCAATTCCTTTGAGTTTTAGCCTTGCGGCCGTATTTCCCAGGTGGTGAACTTATCGCGTTAGCTTCGACACAGAGAGGGCTTAATCTCCCCACGTCAAGTTCACAACGTTTAGGGCGTGGACTACCAGGGTATCTAATCCTGTTTGCTCCCCACGCTTTCGTCCCTCAGAGTCAGTAATCGCCCAGAAAGCTGCCTTCGCCTTTGGTGTTCCTCCCGATATCTACGCATTCCACCGCTACACCGGGAATTCCACTTTCCTCTGCGATACTCTAGTTTAGTAGTTTCCAATGCAGTTCCAAAGTTGAGCCTTGGGATTTCACATCAGACACACTAAACCTCCTACGGACCCTTTACACCCAGTGAATCCGAACAACGCTTGCCACCTACGTATTACCGCGACTGCTGGCACGTAGTTAGTCGTGGCTTCCTCCCAGGGTACTGTCATTTTTTTCTTCCCCTGTGACAGAGGTTTACAATCCGAAGACCTTCATCCCTCACGCGGCGTCGCTTCGTCAGGCTTGCGCCCATTGCGAAATATTCTCGACTGCAGCCTCCCGTAGGAGTCTGGGCAGTATCTCAGTCCCAGTGTGGCTGACCATCCTCTCAGACCAGCTACCCGTTATAGCCTTGGTGGGCCATTACCCCGCCAACTAGCTGATGGGACGCGAGCTCATCTTCAAGCGAACTTTCGCCCTTTATCCAGAATTTCATGCGAAATTCAGGATACATTCGGTATTAGCTCCGGTTTCCCAGAGTTATTCCCAACTTGAAGGTAGATTACTCACGTGTTCCTCACCCTTCCGCCACTAAACTTCCAAATATTGCTACCGGAAGTTTCGTTCGACTTGCATGCCTAATCCACGCCGCCAGCGTTCGTTCTGAGCCAGGATCAAACTCTCCATAGCATAAATTTTATTCCGGCTATGCCGGCTAAACTCAATTGAACAAACGATCACATCGCACTATTCAGTTTTCAAAGGAACATTTTTTTTTGCGGACTTTTATTATACATCAACTTAATTTTGATTTCAAGTCCTGAAAAACAAAATTTTCAAAATTTTATAACACTAAAATTTTATTTAGCGGGCTTTATTTTACACCACTAAAAAAACTTTGCAAATTAATTTTCAAAAAAAAAACAAAAAAAAATTTTTTATATTGCTAAATTAAATTTAGCGGACCTTAAATTAGACCTTTATCAATTTTTTGCAAACAAAAAAAATAATAATAAATCTATCTCATTGTAAATCAGTGAAAAATATATACAAAAAGAACTTTTAATTTTAAAACTTTTTATAATTGAGTTATCGCTTTTTCAAATTATAATCTTCCCAGGAAAGATTTGCAAAAAGCATTATTTATTTATCCTGAAATTGATATTTACTTTTCACAAATCATTTTTATATCGCTATATGCATCTTTCAACGAGACTAAAATACGTGGAAGTAGATCCCCGCCTATATGTCTGACAAACGCGTCATAGATATTTATCTTTATTGGAATAACTTTTATTTCTTTTTTTATTTTTTCGCGAGATGCGATGAGAAAACAACCTTCCTTCCGCCATTCTTTAGTGATCCGCCATCCCTTATCGGTAATAAGATAAAATATATCTATATGTTCGCGATTATTGCCTGTTGTATCGTATGTTGCCAGATCTGCTGCCCATGTAATGAATAAATTAGCCATAGCGCCACCTTTGTACTTGACTATCATAGCTTCTGTGTCAGCGCACTTTAATTGCGGATGCGATAGATTTTCAGAAAAAAATGTTTTTGATACGACAGGTCTGTTCATGAGGTAGTTTGCGGTATTAAGATTATGAATCATGGCATCCATGAAAGGTCCACCATTTTTTTTAGGATCAGTTGCCCAGTTATTCCACTTTGGATATGCATGAATCCAATCTTGTTTATAAAGAGCAAGTTTTCCGAACTTCCCGTCATCAAGAATTTTTTTTGCTGTTTCTACGAATGCATCTCCAGTTCTACTATAAATCACAGCAGCCTTTATATTATATTTTTTTTGTGCTTTTACGATTGATTCACATTCCTTTACAGTAGGGGCAAGAGGTTTTGTTGTGATAATATGTTTACCTGCCTTTGCCGCTTCAATAAATTGAGATTCACGTATCCATGGAGGAGTAAAAAGTGCAATAAGTTTAACTTCCGAATCATTAAATATTTCATCCGAACTGTCAACAGCTTTTCCTCCGAGTTCCTTAGCAAATTTCTCAGCCTGTTCTTTTCGCGGGTCATAAAATTTTGCTACTTCTACAAATTTGCTATTTTTGATTTCATTTGCCTGCCAGCGGAGAAAATCTCCACAACCAATAACGGCCATTTTAATCTTTTTTGTCATAAAAAAATCCTTTTTTTTATTTTTTTATTTTGATGTTAAAACTGCATAAAAATTATTTTCAGGGTACTTAAATTCCACGGAACCATCAACATTTGTTAGATTGATGTCTTTATCCTTGTAGCCAGAACTTGTAAGAGAGAAAGCCTTTTCAATATTCTTATTTGAAATTTTTATAAGCACTTCAGGAGATTCTATTTTCCATGGCATATTCCCTACATCATTTATAAGAAAACCATTCTCACCTGATTTTGGTAAATTTGCAGGAGTACTTGTCCATCCTGTCGGGCGAGCCTTTGTTGTTACCTGAACGAGTATTTTCTTTGAATCAGAAATAGGAAGGTCATCCAGACTTGTCACTATTATTGTAAGGTAATCATTTTTTACATTGATTTCAACGTTATTTAATTTGATTGGTGAGACTTTGGAGAGGAAGCCGCATGCTCCCTGCGTTTTTGGGGTATTAACGGTGCAAAAACCTATTTTGTAATTTAATAAAATTTCATCAGTAATAGATTTAACTTCACCTTTATCTTCATTAATAAATTTTGACATGTCCTCTATGAGACTTTTTTCTTTTACCCTAGTATATTTTACCATTACTGGTCCAACGAGAAATGCCAGTGGATTGATTCTGGATTTTTGAATTTCAGTTTGCATAATACCTTTATCACGATTTGGGTCATATGCCTGATCCTCACTAATAAGTGGCTCTTCTGCATTCCAAAGGGACGAAATTGGCCTCGATTCAATTACGACGGGTTTTCCTTCTTTGATGTCGTTCCTCCTATATGCTATGGCTGCTGCAGGGAAGGTGGCAGCAAGTGAGGGAGTCAAACATGTCCATTTATCAAAAGTTTTTTGATTACCCCGCCATGGCATTGTGATTATTGCGTCGATATCAAATCCGGTATCATTTGCATTAAACCATGTGACTCCATCTACGCCATTTAATGATTGATAAGCAGCTACAAGAAATGGGCCTTCAGACTGATATATATTTGGATTAACCCATGATGTTTCATGATTTATAAAGGGAAATCCAAGCACTTGTTTAAAATTTGTCGGCAACTGCCATGGACGATGTAGAGCTGATACGTCGTTATAATAGTGTCCAGCAATAATAAGCCAGCCATTATCTTGTCCTTCATGCGCGGCATTAAAATATTTTGTTTTAGCCATTACGTCTTGAGCGGTATAACTCCATCGTTCCATATCGAGCCAGGTTGTATCATTTGCGGTTCTCCAATTTTCAGGGACAATAGGAATTTTCATTTTTAATTCATTTTCATAAAAGTTTTTTATCATCTTGAAGAAGTTATATTGAGTTTCACTGAAAAACTGAAGTTGATCGCTTTTTCGTTTTGCAATACCGCCTTGAGAATTTTGCGTTAATTCCCAGATAGAATAAAACCCCAATTCTGATTTTGAAAGGTTGTCTCCGGGTTCACTATTACTTCCTTTTACCTCAGCATTTTCCCATGCTTTAAGTGCATTTTGAATAGAGCCATATTTTTTCTTTACCCATTGTGTAAAATTTTTTGCCAGAATTTTTTTTGCTGGCATTGGCATTCTCTGGGTAGTCCAGAAAAGAAGGCTATCTTCATTCATTGTAAGTATCATTGCAACTGATGGATCCTTAGAAAGTGGAATTCCTGTATATGGATTTTTTGAAAGATAGAGTTTTTTGCAAAATTTCTTATAGACATTCTGGATTCCTTCATGGAAATAGATTAAGCCTGCCAACGGAACTTTTTGACCTGTCAATTCGGGAAAATTCCATTCTGCCGGTATTGTGCTTTCTCCGTGCGCCCAGAACGGAGATATTGTTGAGTATATCCCCTGTTCCTTCATTGCTGCAACCATTTTATGGCAACCTTCAATATACTTTTCTTCAACACGGGGATCATCTTCTTTTCCATACGTAGGTCTCCTATCATGAAATGAAAATTGAGTTCTGACAAGGTTGAACCCCATCTTTGCAAGAAATCGAGCTTGTTTTTGCCAATCCTCCATACTGCGTTTTACAAGATCCCCTTTTCCAAATGTATTAATTGTCCAGAAACGAATTGGCTTCCCATCTCCATACAAGAAGGAGTTTTTATCCTGACTAAGTCTTATGAATCCACGTTCTCCCGCAATTTTCTCATTTAGATATCTCAGGTCGAGAATCGCATCTTCCCGGAAATCATCCTGCCATTCAAAATCCCAATTTTCTGTACTTTGTGCTTGTTGTATCAAAAAGTTATAAAATAGTGAAAATAGAAGAAAAAGCATTGCATTTTTCATATTTCATCCTTGTGTTTTTTTATCAATTTCAATCTATTTTTATGCTGTTGTAACTCTTTATTAACGTATCAAGAAATTTATCCGCATTGCTATCTGCTTTCATGCGTTCAGTTGATGACTCAAAAAAATCAATAGTTCTTTTTATTCCCACTTTATATGGGATCGTGGCTTGAAAATCCGGCACAAAACGCTTTATCTTACTATTATCAAAAATTACGCTATAAGATTTATCTCCCAGAAGATTCCCTTCCATCCATGCCCAACCATAATTTTTGCTAAACTTCACAATAAGATCAGTACTAATGTGCACAATATTAGCTTTAACTCCAACAGCCTCAGCAGTCGCTTGATAAATCTGGTCCCACGTCAGAACTTCATCCGATGTAATATGAAATGCATGGCCAATTGCTTGTTGATGTCCAAGAAGCCCTACAAAACCTTTTGCAAAATCTTCTGAGTGTGTAACTGTCCAAAGTGAAGTCCCATCTCCATGAACAACAACAGGTTTTCCTTCTTTCATTCGTTTGATTATACCATAATCGGTCCAACCTCCTATGGCGAGTGGAATCACTGTATCATAAGTGAGAGATGGCCTGACAATCGTAATTGGGAAAGCATTTTTGCGAAATTCGCAATTGAGCCTCTCCTCGCAAGCAATCTTATTGCGGGAATAGTCCCAAAATGGATTGCAAAGAGGAGTATCTTCGGTTACAAAAGGAAATGTCAATGGCTTTTGGTAAACTGAGGCAGATGAAATAAATATATATTGAGATGTTTTCCCGGAAAAAAGTCGAATATCTCTTTCTATATCTGTGCTTTTATATGCTATCCAATTTACAACTACATCCCATCGATGTTTTTTGAGAGCTTCAGCAGTTTCTTTTTCCTTCGATATATCGGCAATTATAGTTTTGGCCCCTTTGATTCTTTTTTTTCCCCTATTTAGTAGATATAGTTCAATTCCTCTTGTTATAGCTAATTTGCTTACTGCAGTACTAATATTTCCTGTTCCTCCGATAAATAATACCTTCATATATAGCTCCTTTATTTTTTTAACTTTCTTAATTTATCACATCATATTAAAAAAAACTTACTTGATTTTATGAAAAAATGAGCCAATCTTATTGAAATATGAAAGCCCAGATAATTGATGAACACATTCCACTTAACCACTCTTTTGCGGTGTTTCATAAAATTTGCGATGAATACCCTTTTGTCTGGCATTATCACCCAAGTTGCGAAATATTCTTTCCAATCCGCGGAAAAGGAAAATATATAGTCGGGACTCGACTTGGAACTTTCAATGAGGAAGAAATTATTTTTGCTGGAGAAAGTCTTCCTCATGTATTTTATACTACTGGTCCTAATAAAAAGAATAGTTATGAATTCTATAAAATCCACTTTCAATATTCGCTCATAGAAAAATTACCATCAGTTTTCCCTGAGGCTGCGATAATAAGGAAAATGATCTCTTCTCCTTCTTTAGGACTTATTTATCAAAAAAACAATCATAAAACAATAAAAAAAGTAAAAAAAATTTATACGAATTTTTCTCGTAATTCTCTATATAATATAGCTATTTTCCTCGAATTACTTTATGATCTGATAGAAAATCATTCTGTTCAGAATCTGAGTGAACTTTCTTCCTTATCTAATTATTCATCTTTTGACGTAGAAAGATTAAAAAAAATCTGTAATTTCCTTGATAAAAATTTTCATAGGCAAATCAGGTTAACTGAAGTTGCTAATTTAGCAGCAATGAGTATAAGTAATCTTTGTGCTTTCTTTAAGAAAACCACAAATATAAGCATTATAGATTATGTAAATCGATTAAGAATAGAACAAGCATGTCATATGCTTCGTGAAACGAATGACTCTATTTCATCAATTGCATTATCGTGTGGGTACAAAGGCACTTCTCATTTCAATAGGCAGTTTATAAAATATAAAAATCTAAGTCCTAAAGAATTCAAAAGAAAGTTTTGATGTATTTTTACTTTTTTTCCCATATCAAACCACTTTTTTTTTGGAAGGTGGAGATAAAAAAACTTTTAAAAATGTGATGTAAAAAAATACTGAAAAAGAGATTCCGCTTAGCATTTTACCCTAAAAATACTTAATCCAAATGAATTTTCTTAATAGCAAATTAACAACAGGCAAATTATGATAATATTCTGCTTGACATTCAAACACTATATGATAGACTAAACTTTACCGTCTTGAGAACTAAATGAATTCAAATATAAAATCAAAACAACGAGTAACAGAGTTTGGCGAAGTTTTAACGCCAAAAAAAACCGTTGAGTCCATGCTCGACCTCATCCAACACAAACCAGAAGATTATCTTACACTCGAAAAACTAAGAAAATCAATACATATTGACCGACGCATCTCAATGCGGGAAATTATTGAGAAGATACTGGGAATAATCCCCTATTTTAAAACAAAGGACGAACTTTTAGAAGAGGAGTTTGATAAGTTTGACACCCGTTATCTTCCAAAAGAAGAGTATTTTGAATATGCGAAGACCGTTTTTAAAGCCTATATTCTGGATGCCGATTTTAGAGCAATCATTGATAGGAAGGATTTTGCATTGTTAAATGTTTCTCCTTACGGGGAAGCATATAAGAAACTTCCACAGGAATTGCGACAGACCATTCCGGAGAATATAAAAGATTTTGTGCCACTGAATGCGTTCGTGGCGTAACTTAAAACAGCCTGAACAGGATAAACAGGATAATGAAAATCCTAACCATCTTGTTCATCCTGTTAATAATTAAGGAGTTCAAAGTTAATGTTAGACACTGAAACCAGAGCTAAAGTAAAATATAAATTTGCTTATTTTACTTTTGTGCGGTAAAGTATATTTAGAAAAATATAATTTACTTCAGGAAACAAAATGGATATTAAAGATTTCAAAGCAGGTATCTATAAAAAGGGTTATGAGTACTCATATTTTTTGCCTGAAAGGATAAATCACAAATTTTTCTGGACAGATGAAACTATAAATGAACTTTTAGAAAAAGCCTCATTAAAACTGGGAGAATTGAATTCCTTTTCCCGTTTAGTGCCAGATACAGATATGTTTATAATAATGCATATTTTTAAAGAGGCTGTAATATCAAGTAGAATTGAAGGAACAAGGACAAATATAGAAGAAGCATTTAATGAAGAAAAATATATAGATCCAGAAAAGCGTGACGATTGGAAAGAGGTTAATAATTATGTTAAGGCAATGAATAGTGCCATAGAAAATCTCAAAAAATTACCACTTTCAAACAGATTAATTAAAGATACACATAGAATCCTTCTTTCCAGTGGCAGAGGCGAATACAAAACACCGGGAGAATTCAGAAGATCACAAAACTGGATTGGTGGAACTACGATATCTGATGCGGTTTTTATTCCACCGGCGCACACAGAATTGCCCGACCTGCTTTCAGATTTTGAACTATTTCTTAATAATAATGAATTAAAGATTCCTCACTTAATAAAAATTGCCATCGCTCACTATCAATTTGAAACCATACACCCTTTTCTGGATGGAAATGGCAGAATCGGGCGTTTATTGATTACTTTATATCTTGTAGCAAATGGTTTACTGGAAAAACCTTTGTTGTATTTATCCGAATATTTTGAAAAAAACAAGACACTATATTACGATAATCTGACTTTTGTTAGAACAAAAAATGATCTGGGACAATGGATAAAATTCTTTTTAACTGGAGTTGCCGTAACTTCTGAAAAGGCTGTTGTAACTTTGCAAAAAATAATCAAATTAAAAGAAAATATAGAAAAACAGAAAATTCTGAACATGGGCAAAAGGTCAAAACAGGCGATGACATTTTTGCATCATCTTTTCAGAAAACCTGTTGTAACTGTAAAGGACGTGGAGGCGCTAACATCCCTCTCACCGAGGGCAGCCAATAATCTCGTTCAGACTTTTGTTGAGAATAAAATACTCGTTGAAATAACAGGACATCAGAGAAACAGAATTTTTGTTTTTGATGAATATGTTAAGATGTTCTGATAAAATGAATTTTTATTAATTTTTCAACATTACAGAACCATCATGTCGAAATTTTTAAGTTTTATCGACATGAGAAAAGGGAAATTAAAGGAGACTGTAATTATCGAACAGGCTGAACAGGATAAACAAGATAATGAAAATCCTAACCATCCTGTTCATCCTGTTAAATAGCACTGTTTTAAAAAATATTAACAGGATATATAGGATAAACAGGATATGCAGGATATAGAGGATGGAGAAAATAAAAAAAAGGAATCCTAACCATCCTATTCATCCTGTTAAAATTGTTATAAAAGAATATTGTTATGAAGTATGAAGAAGTAACAAAAAAAATCATTGGATGTGCTTTTGATGTAATGAATGAACTGGGGTCTGGATTTCTTGAGTCTGTTTATGAAAAAGCAATGATAATTGCATTATCTGAAACAGGAATGAACATTCAGGCACAACATCCTATTAAAGTTTATTTTAGAAACAAGGTGGTCGGAGATTTTTATTCTGATATACTGGTAGAAAACAAGATAATTGTTGAATTGAGAAGTGTAGCTGCACTTCGGCCCAAACATAAAGCTCAGGTAATTAATTACTTAAAAGCTATCTGGAAGATGAAAGTGTCTGGTTCTCCCAGAGACAGATGGCAGAGCTTTTCAATAAAGACATTCGAACCATTAACGAACATATTAAGAATATCTTTAAAGAAGGTGAATTGGATAAACATTCAGTTATCCGGAATTTCCGGATAACTCAAACAAATAGGAGAAAAAGAAAAAATGAAAATATCACTCAAATTTCATCTAATGAAATTTAAACTAAATATTTTGTTATTTTTGTAAGCGAAC
>Ga0116165_1003083_pt1 | contig 11310 bp, 10 predicted proteins | sample AD_JPNMR1_MetaG_FD_89885 | JGI IMG/M metagenome (GOLD analysis project Ga0116165, IMG submission 89885) | Active sludge microbial communities of municipal wastewater-treating anaerobic digesters from Japan - AD_JPNMR1_MetaG | ecosystem: Engineered > Bioreactor > Anaerobic > Digestate | place...
AAGTTGGGAACCGCGATGGCCGCCAGGATACCAATAATCGCTACCACAATAAGCAATTCGATAAGGGTGAAACCTTTCTGACTTCGCATTCTTTCTCCTTCACGCTGACGAGTCGGATGATGATTTCCCTCAGTTTACTTTCCTGAGGATTTGAAGCAACCAATGCGGGTAAAAGATTCGTAAATAGATGGAATAAAACGGGGCAGGCTTAGGATACCAAGCAGCTGAGAGGGAACCGTTCCAATAAATCAATCGCTTATGACAATGTTTTTGGAGGCGCACAAGGAATCCTGAAGAAGAACCATGAAAAGGTGGGAGACGGTGAAAATTATATAAGGCCTATTATTCTATAGAAGGCCTATTATTCTTTCATTTTTTCCGGCCGGCTTTTTTGTTCTCGGAATCATTCCCGCCGGATGGGGAGTGGCCAGCGGAGTCGGATTGGGCGCCGCCCCGGGCGTCCGGGCCGGTCATGGTGTTCTCGGGCTTGTAGAGGATGATGCCTTCCAATTCTTCATGCGGATTGGGTATGACATGCACCGAAACCACTTCGCCTACCCTCCGGGCGGCGGCCGAGCCCGCGTCCACGGCGGCCTTCACATCCGCCACTTCGCCGCGCAGTTTCACGGTCACCAAGCCGGGAACCGTGTATTCGATCTGGGCCAGTATCGTGTCGGCCGCTTTGACTGCCGCGTCCGACGCCTCGATCGCACCGACTAATCCTTTTGTCTCAATCAAACCGAGTGCCCTCATGTCGCTGTCTCTCCTGAAATAGTACCACCCATTGTAAGCGAATTTATTCCAAAGCAAAAGTCACATCCGAAACTTTCCCAGATCACTTTCCGAATGGAGGAAAAATATGTTACCCTTTTTCCGGAATGATTTTCGTAACCTTCTGCCCATGAATGGATCAAGCTTATGAAACGCACCCCCTCTACCCTGAACCGCAGAACCTTCCTGAAAACCGCTGGCGCCGGAATTTCAACGGCCCTGACCGCTTCCCAGTACCGCGCCCTGGCCGGTGAAAGCCCCAATGAACGCATCGTGATGGGCTTTATCGGTTTGGGCGGCATGGGCTCCGGCCGGTTGAACGAGTTCATGCGGCATGAGGATGTCGTAGTGGGCGGCCTGTGCGATGTCGACCAAACGCATCTCGAAAAAGCCGCCGGCGAAGTCGAAAAACGGCGCGACACGAGGCCTCCCTTGTTCAACGATTTCCGACGGCTTCTGGATCAAAAAGATATCGACGCGGTCATGATCGCCACGCCCGATCATTGGCACGCCCTCACCACCATCACCGCCTGCCAGGCCGGCAAAGATGTCTTTGTCGAAAAGCCCCTCTGCCATAACATCGCCGAGGGCCGCGCCATGGTCCAGGCGGCTCTCGATAACCACCGCGTCACCCAACTCGGCACGCACATCCATAACTCCTCTGACAATTACCGCCGGGTGGTGGAGTTAGTCCGTTCCGGCAATCTGGGCAGGATCACCCGCGTCCACTGCTGGAAAACCTCCTCGACTTCCAAGGGACTGGGACGCCCGGCCGACGGCGAACCGCCCGCCGGGCTGGACTACAACTTCTGGCTGGGCCCGGCGCCGCAGCGGGTTTATAACCCCAACCGCTCCCATTTTCATTTCCGCTACTTCTGGGATTATTCCGGCGGAGTCTTCATTGACTTTTGGTGCCATATCACGGATGTGGCCTACTGGGCGCTCGATCTGCCCGATCCCATCAGCGTGTCGGCCACCGGCGCGCGGCGTTTTCTTGAAGACAACACCGAAACGCCCGATTGTCTTGAAGTGTTGTATGAATATCCCGGGCTCACCATGGTCTGGACGTTGGATCCCAATCCCCCCGCTTTCGCCCACATGGGGGGAATCGGCTGCATTTTCGAAGGCACCCAGGCTACTCTGGTGACCAATTATGACCGCCACGAGGTGTGGGTGGATGGCAAAAAACAGGAAGATTTCCCCCGGCCGGAACCTTCAATTCCCGAATCCCCCGGCCATATCCGCGAATATCTGAACTCGATCAAGTCCCGCGAAAAAACCACTTGCAACGTCGAATATGCCCACCGCCTCACCAAGGGCGGCCATTTGGGCAATATCGCTTTCCGTTCTGGAGACCGGATTTACTGGGATTCGGAAAATGAACAAGTCAAAAACAATCCCGAAGCCAACCGGTTGGTTTCACGCCAATACCGGCGGCCTTGGAGCCTGGCGTAGGGAACGGTTTGTCCGGATGGTTATCCCTTGATGGAGGAATCCCGCATGCGCCGGGCCTCGTTTACCCTCATTGAACTCCTGATCGTGGTGGCGATCATCGGCATCCTGGCCGCCATCGCGGTCCCCAATTTCCTGAACGCGCGCGTCAAGGCAAAGATCTCCCGGGTGGTTTCGGAAGAACGCGCCATCTCCCAAAGCTATCTCATGTACCGGATGGACCGCGGCAAGTATCCTCCCCACATCGACGGAGATCCCGCCCAACATAAATATGTCACCTCCCCCATCGCCTACCTGACCACCTCGGTGCTGGACATCTTCGCGGATCCCAAGCGCAAGCACGAATGGCCTTGGGAATGCTGCACGGTGGGACAATACCACTGCGAGCCGGCCTATTTCGCGTACAACGGCAACTCCACCGATCCCGTCCGCAGCAACCGCCAATTCGCCTTTTTCGTCATCAGTTACGGCCCGGACCAGGTGTTCGACGGCGAAACCTATAACAGCACCAACGGCATCCTCAGCACCGGCAACATCATTTCCGGAGTCGAGGGGCATTACACCAATGATTTCCCCTACACGAAGGGGAATTATTGAGGATGTATCGATAAACGCGTTTGTTCTATTGAGAATTCATGCCGAATGATTCACTGAAGGTTATGCTTTTTTTCAACGCCATCGGCGCGGCATGAGTGGAGCCCTGGGCGTAAGCCCTGGGAATGAAGTAAAAAGTAATCAATTCCCTCCCTCTGGGAGAGAGGTAGGGTGAGGGAATTTTTGTAGGGGCGGATCTTGGTGTCCGCCCTTATCCAAGGGCGTAATCGATCTTTTTTCCAGAAAGGCAGATTTCATGAAAAACCACCGTGGCTTGTGGTTGGGAATCCTGGCGGTTGTGTTTGGACTGGGGTGCATGGCGGTCTTCGGCCCGGCGGAATCCACGGCGGCCAATCCAGGCGTGCCCTGGCCGGCCACGGACGCCCTGGGCCGTGCCTTGACATCACCGGATGAAGCCGGTCCCCCGAAATCCAACCGCTTCGTGGGCATTTTCTATTTTCTCTGGCACAACAATCCGGGCGGCCGTTGCCCCTACACGGAGGGGCCTTACGATATCTCGATCATCCTGGAAAAAGATCCCGAAGCGCTGAAAAAACCGGATTCCCCCCTCTGGGGGCCGATCGGCATGTACCATTACTGGGGCGAACCGCTTTACGGATATTATTTCAGCACCGATCCCTGGGTGCTGCGGCGGCACGCGCAACTCCTGGCGGACGCGGGCATCGATGTCCTTATCTTCGATACCACCAATGCCGTGATCTACGCGGATGTGTACCACGCCCTGTGCGATGTGTTCACCCAAGTGCGCCAGGAAGGCGGCCAGACGCCGCAAATCGCCTTCATGGTCAATACGGAGGCGGGTGAAACAGCCCAGAAGATTTACGAAGACCTCTACCAACCCGGCCACTTCCCGGACTTATGGTTCCGCTGGCAGGGCAAACCGCTGATGATCTGCGATCCAGAAAAGGCCTCCCCTGAACTGCGGGAATTCTTTACCCTGCGCCGCGCCCATTGGCCCTTCACCATGGTGAACACCCCCTACGCCTGGCACTGGGAGGCCGCCTATCCGCAACCCTACGGCTACACGGACGATCCCCAAACACCCGAACAGGTCAACGTCTCCGTCGCCCAGAACCTGCGGCAGAGCGACGGCCAGGTTACCAACATGAGCCACGGCGACGCCCGCGGGCGCAGCTTCCACAACGGTAAAATGGACACCACCCCCGGCGCGGTCCTTTGGGGTTACAACATCGCGGAACAATGGCAACGGGCTTACGAACTCGATCCGCCCTTCGTCATGATCACCGGCTGGAACGAGTGGATCGCCGGCCGGTGGGGCGAGAAAGGCGGCCCCATAGTTTTTGTGGATCAGTATAACCAGGAATTCAGCCGCGATATCGAACCGGTGAAGGGCGGCCACGGCGATAATTACTACTGGCAAATGGTATCCCACATCCGCCGCTACAAAGGCGTTCCCGCGCCGCCGGCGGCCTCTCAGCCGATAACTATAGCCCTGGAAGGCGGCTTCGAAGCCTGGCGCGACGTCCGCCCCGCGTACCAGGATCACTGGGGAGAGACCCTCCCCCGTGACCATGACGGAGCGGCCGGGACGCATTACACCAACCGCACCGGCCGGAACGATTTGGTCCTCGGCAAGGTGGCGCGGGACACGCGCCACGTCTATTTCTACGCGCGGACCCGCGAACCACTCACGCCCTCCACCGGGTCTCATTGGATGTGGCTGTTGATCGACGCGGACCAAAACACCCAAACCGGCTGGGAAGGCTATGACTTTATCGTCAATCGGACTATCGAAGACAACGGAAAAACCTGGCTGGAAAAAAACACCGGCGGCTGGAACTGGGAGAAAGCCGCGCCGTTGAATTTCAAGGCGGCCGGCAACGAACTGCATCTGGCCATTCCCCGCTCCGCCCTGGGTTTGCCGGACGATTTAACGGCCGTAGCCCTCGATTTCAAATGGGCCGATAACCTCCAACGGCCGGGGGAAATCATGGATTTTTATCTGAGCGGGGACGTGGCCCCCGAAGGGCGCTTCAAGTACCGGTATGATGGGAATTGAATCAATTCATTTTGCTCTTTCTTAAAGGAAATGCTTGATCCTTCTCATCCCGGCCTACTCTCCAGACCTCCATCCGACCGCTAAAAAAAGAGGGGGCACGTTTCCACGTGCCCCGGTACGTTAATATAAACCTTCGCTTCGTTCCTTCAGGCCATTCAACCCTTACTGCAATTCCCAATCCAGCACGGCCATGGGTTTCGCGGGATTTTCGATCACGGTCACCAAGGTATGTTCCTTGGGGGTGGGATTTCCAGTCGCGGGATCAAGGAAGGTGCCGTTGAAGGAGATCACGATCCGGTTGCCATCCATAGCGACATCCCCTTCATGCAGATAAATGCCCTTATCGCCTTCCGCCCCGGAGTTGTGATTGTTGAAAACATAGAAAGTGGGGGTCAGTGGCTCTAAATCGCTGTTAAAAATACGGGCCAGGGCATCCGGATTGGAGCCATAGAGCGTGGCGTCCCAGGTAATGATAACGTTCCCATTCTCGTCGGTGGCCGAGTTTTCCCGGCTGAAAGGCAGCTGGCCGTTGGCATCCATAAAGTCGAAGAAATATTCTTCGGTAACAACAACTTCTTTAACCAATTCGCCCGTGACGGCATTGATTTTGGTCACTATGATTTCCGTGTCCGCGTTTTCGCCCGCCAAATAGATAAATTCATGATTGATATTGCCGGCAATGCGCGTGTCGTCAGCCCGCCCCACGTCTGTGACGGAAGATAAATCGGTTTGCAACAATGACAGCAAGACATTTCCGGAATTGTCAAAAGTTGTCAGTTCGCCGCTGGCGCGGATCATGAAGCCGCCCTTGAACGCCACCACATTCGACCAGATTTCCCGGTTCCTTCCCGATCCCGTGCCCACGAACGCCGGGGTGATGCGTTCCCCGGTTTCGCCATTGTAAATCGCCGCCACCGCCGCGTTGCCACCAACCGTGTTGCCTGTCCGGTCCTCCGGGACGACCACGAAATTCCCGTTGGACAAGAACACCAAATCACCGCCGAAACGCATATGTCCGCCGCCCTGCGCGCCTTCTGTTCCATAGTAGAGCGGCTCGATCACGTCGATGATCGGTTTCGGACCGGCAGCGGTTTTTTCGAACAACTGCACGGCGCTCACCCGCTCATCATATAAGAACGGGGAAGTCCACCGGTCAGGAGTGAATTCTGTAAACTCCCAAGGAGTAGCCTCCTGGCCTACGATATACCGCACCCCGCCCGGCCGCCGGTCGCACGCGATGCGCGGAGGATTGCCGGTTTGCCTCTTGGTATTGAAATTATCAATGTACGGATTCCCAGCGTCATCATAAAATCCCCAATATTCCCGGACGGTGCCATCCGGGCTGATGAATGCCACCTTGGCGTTCACGGTTCCCGGCAGGGCCATACCGGAAGGATCCTCTCCCGGAACGCCGGCGCAGACCGCCAAGGTCCCATCCCCGAATACATCCGTAGTCGGTTCCCAATAATCGCCGTGATCAATGTCTGTCTTGAAAATCCAGGTATCCGGCAGGATCACTTTCAATCCCGCCGCTTCCACCGTGACCGGTTCCTGGGCCGCCAACGGCATCGATAAAATCATCATCATTCCACCTACCGCCAACAATGAACAGATTGGTTTGCACATAATCCTTTCCTCCAGCAGATTGAATAAATTCCATCGATCGCATGATTTCATCTCATCATGAAGCGGAGTAATGTCAAGTCTGGTCCCCGGGAATGACCGCCTGATTTCCTCTCCCGTCCCGAGACCGCTTAACCCTCATCAAAGCCCTGGGGCCAATTCACCCGATTGCGGAAAAAGAAAGCCTCCCGCCCCCTGGGAGATGATTTATACTGTTCTTTTGCGAGCAAAGCAGCAGTCGGTCCCTCTCCAGGAGGCACGAGCCATGGGTGCGGTATCCACAGGCCCACAGCGGGTATGGGTGTTCATGGACGCGGGGGATACCTTTATTTATGGCTATCCCACGTTTTACGAAGCTTAGCGGGATTGTTTTCAACTCGCCGGACAAGAGTTGAGCCTCGATCGCGCCCGCGCCGCCGTCTCGGATTACATGACACTCAATCCACCCCGCCATCTCGTCACCCAGGAACGCTTCTCCCGGTATTTTCGAACACTGTACCGCCAAGTACTGGAAACGCTGGATTATCCCGCGGATGCCGAAGCCGGTACCGGCTGGTTATGGAACGAATGGCAAAGCGGGCACCGGCTGCGTCTGTTCGAGGACGTCCGCGCGGCCTTGGATCACCTCCGGGCGGCGGGTTGCCGGCTGGGGGTAATCTCCAATTGGGACCTGACCTTCGAATCAGTGCTGCGACGGCTGGGGGTCTTCGAACGGTTCGAAATCGGCATTGCCTCCTGCGCGGTCGGATTCGCCAAGCCGGATGAACGGATCTTCCGCATGGCCTTGGATCGCGCGGGCATTGCTCCCGGAGAGGCTTGGTACTTGGGAGACCGCGAGGACACCGACATCCTTCCGGCCAAACGGTTAGGCATGAAAACCATTTTGATCGATTATTATGACCAGGGACACGGGAATGGCTTGGCGGATTATCATGCCACCAGCCTGAGTCAGGCGGTCCATTGGATTCTACGCGAAGAGAAAGAACGGCTCAGCGCTTCTTTTGACTTTCCATGATCACCATGCGCTTGGAAATGGGGGCATCCGGCCGGACGGCGCCCGGTTGGGGCGATGGGGAACTACCAATCGGAGATGATTTGAATTCCATCCCTTTGGCGGATTGATTCAAAATCCGCGCCATGGTATGGATCAGCCGTTCGGTTTCACTTTCTTGCCGTTTCAACACCGCTTGCTCTTTTTGAACCAGTTGGATTTCTTGCTGGGTATCCATGAATTTCCGCGACTGCGCCCCCAATGCCTGGGTGACCATCGGTTTCTTTTCTTCATGGACTTTGAGGAGAAGGGATTTGAGGCTGTTGATGTTCTTCCGCAATCCGTGGGAGGTTTCCTGGAGCCGGCCTTCCCGCTGAGCGGCGAGATAACGGTGACAGCTGAGAATGGATTTTTTCTGGCGCTGAAGGTCCAGGCGCAAGATGTTGGATGCCTGAATGTCAGACTCGATTCCGCGGCTGAAGCGAAGATATTGATGCTTGATCATACCCAACTGATGCGCCAGTTCCCGGGCTTGGTCTTGATCCCCCGCTTTTTGATATTGCAACAACTGGATCACCTTCTGTTCGAATTCGGCAAGGATGGGATGCTTCTGCCTCAGCTCTTTAATCTTGTGCGAACACTCGCGCAGTTTTTTCAATTGATAATGAACTTGCCGGGCCAATCGGAGAAGTTGCGGCTCCACCCGCCGGATTTCTTCCGGCAAGATCAAGGCGTTGTCCCGGTATTTCTTGAGAGTCAGCCGGGCCAGCCACAGAACGATCTGGATCTCTTTTTCCAAAACGCGGGGATCTTCCCGTAACGCTTTTTCGAGGTTCCGTTTCAGATCGCTCTCTTCTTTTTCCGGAGAGGACTGCACATACGCGGCGGCCTCCTCCAAGGTCAGGAAGCGGATTCCATCATCGCCGGCCACCCGGATCAACGCGGCACCTTCCTGGGACGCTTGCTTCAGGGCATCCGCGATCACTTTCTCAAGAACCGATTCCAACCGGTCCGGTGTCAGATCATCGGCATCAGGTGGCAAAAGGGTGTCATAATCTATGGTAAAACCCATCGGTTTGCTCTCGTGGATAACCAATCTTTGCCATCGATCAGAAAATTTCGAAACATCCTCGAATCAGGCGTCGCCCTGCTACGAAATCGCTTTCCAGAATCCGTGCATCCTCCTTGCCTTCCAAATGGGAACTTGGGTCAACCCGCGCCGGCTCATGAGGATCCCGGGGTTTTACTCCCCGAAGGTCCAGCCTCCTTGGGATAGGCCAGCTTGGACGAAACCGGAGGTGCGGGCGGCGCGGGTGGAACCGGTTCCCGGTCCGGTGATTCTTGTTTCACCTGTTCCGTTATGGTTTGAATGAGAGATTCCATCTGCCGTTCCTGGAATTGCAACACTTCCCCTTCTTGCTGGAGCGCGGCCAATTGGTTTTGCCTTTGCGTGATTTGATGTTGAATCTCATCCAGATTCATTCCTCCCGGAGATGCCGCCGAACTGGCCTTTCGGACATTTTCCCGGGGGAAACTGGATGGCAACGGGCCCTGAAGGGAGTGAAGTTGCTGTTGAAGTTGTTCCAATTCACCGCGCAGGACATTTTGGCGGGAAGCGCAGATTTCAGTTTGCGCGCCGATCAATTTTTTCTTCGTCTTCTGAAGGTTGAGGCGTTGGATATTCAAGGCGTGCCTTTCCGGCTCAAGAGAACGGCAGGCCAGGAAATACAGTTTTTTCTTCAACGCCAGATCCTTGGCCAGTTCCCGCGCCCGTTGAAGGTTGCCCTTGGCTTGTTCTTCTTGCAATTGCGTGGCTAAACGCTCATATTGCCCCAGGAAGGGATAGGCCTGCCGTTTTTGTTCCAGCCGGAGTTCGTATTCCCCGGTTTGGGCGAGATCGTCACGAAGTTCGCGTTCGCGGTGCTGGAGGGCCGGTTCAAGCCGTTGAACCTCCTCGGGCGGCAACGCCCGGGTTTTTTTGTATTGGTGCAGCGTGTACCGGGCGATCGCCAACAAAATCTCCAATTCGCGGCGGATCGGCCCAAGCTTCCCCCGGAGCGCCTGTTCCACGGCCTCGCGTGTATCCTCGTTGATGGTTTGCTTGAGAAACTCCGCGGCCTGTTGGCGGGTCATCCAGGTGATTCGCCCGCCATGCATGACCCGCACCAACTCCTGAGGGGAAAGACGGGCTTGTTCGGAAGCGATGGCCATAACCTGATCCAGAAGATTTTGAATCTTCTCTTGCGATATGGTTTCCTCTTCCGAATCGAAGAATTCCGAAAAATCGATCCCAATCGGTGAATAAGTATTCATCATCAAACCGTACGTAATCCGGGCTATCCAAAAAAGAATCCAACCATATAAAGCATCGGCATTGCATGCGCATTTTAACCGCTCACCGTTTCCGGCCGGTGGGGTGATTGTATCAAAAATCGAGGGAAAAGTTAAGCAGATAGTTTGAATTTTTCTCAATTTTACACAAAATTAAATGAGATCTTTTTTCCGATGTTTCCTCAGAAATTCTAGGATACAATGAAACCATGCGGACTATCGAGAAAGGCGAAGGCTAGCGTCCGGTGAGCACCCCCTTCCCGGCGCCTGTGGAGACAACGGTCCCCCGATTTCTGGGATTCGATGCCAACTCCGCCAAGCCGAATCGTTGAGGTTCCTAAATGATACGAATTGAACACGTAACGAAATTTTATGGTCCGGTCCGGGCGTTATACGATTTGTCCCTGACTATTCCCCAAGGTGAATTTTTTGGATTTTTGGGTCCCAATGGGGCCGGCAAAACAACGACGATCAAGATCATTGCCGGGCTCCTCCGCGCCACTTCGGGCCGGGTGATCTTGGGGGGAAACGGCGTGGGAGAATTTGACATTGCCCGGGAGCCGGAAAAAGCCAAGGCGATTACGGGGTATATTCCAGACCGCCCCTACCTTTATGAAAAACTGACCGGGTACGAATACGTGCATTTCATCGGTGGACTCTACGGCGTTCCGACGGACCGGATCGACGAACACATTCACCACTATTTTCAGCTGTTTGACTTGCTGGACGCCGCGCATTCGCTGATCGAATCGTATTCCCATGGCATGCGGCAAAAGGTGGTTATGACCGGGGCGCTGGTCCACAATCCCAATGTGCTCATTGTGGACGAACCCATGGTGGGCCTGGACCCGCGCAGCAGCCGCCTGGTCAAGGATCTCTTGAAAAAGAAAAGCCGGGAGGGAATGACCATCTTTCTCTCCACCCACACCCTGGATGTCGCGGAAGAATTATGCGACCGGATCGGCATCATCCAACGGGGCCAGTTGATCGCCCTGGGCACCATCGAGGAGTTGCGCCGTATGGCGCTGGATCAAACCTCCGACTTGCGCCTGGAATCGGTCTTTCTTAAACTAACCGAGGAAGAACATAACGAAATCCGGTAGAATGCGGCCTCATGGGCACACCACCTACACCCACATCGGCTCCGGTCATCAAATTTCTCTCGGCCCGTTTCGGAGAGATCACACTCGACGTCACGGAGTTGCTCCTCATTCCCCAAGGGCTGCTGGGGTTCACCCCGTTTCACCGCTACGCCATTCTCAAGGATCCCGAGGAAGCGCCTTTTCTTTGGCTGCAATCCGTGGACGCGCCGGATCTGGCCTTTGTGATCGTGAACCCCTTTCTTTTTTTCCCGGGATATGAAATTCAGGTCAAAGCCCACGAATTGGGGGAGATTCAACTGGACGATATATCCAAGGCCACCGTGTTGACCATTGTCACCATCCCTGAAAATCCGATGGAACTGACCGCCAACCTGCGCGGCCCGTTGCTGATCAACACCGAAAAA
>Ga0116165_1003097_pt1 | contig 11272 bp, 7 predicted proteins | sample AD_JPNMR1_MetaG_FD_89885 | JGI IMG/M metagenome (GOLD analysis project Ga0116165, IMG submission 89885) | Active sludge microbial communities of municipal wastewater-treating anaerobic digesters from Japan - AD_JPNMR1_MetaG | ecosystem: Engineered > Bioreactor > Anaerobic > Digestate | place...
CTGCAAGAATCTCAACTTTTTCAGTATCATTATCAAAATTAGGTAAGGTTAGTTTGTATTCTAAATCCTTTTTTTCAATAACCCGATTATTAATGAAGTCTTTTAAATCTTGTTCATTTTTAAAAAGCATTTTTATATTTCTCTTTTCTATTCTGTTTAATTTTGTTCCATTTTTCAGCAAGTTTTTCAAGTTCTATATAAAGTTCTTTGTCACCAAATTTTTTTCGCATCTCTTCAATATAAGGTTTTGCCCATCTATATATTTGAGTTATAATAGATTCTATATAATCGTAAAGCATTTGTTCTTCATAAACTTTGTATTTTATTCCAAGAGCAATACCTTCAAGATAGTTTAGATAAATCTGTAAGCATTCATCTAATTTTTCTTTTTCTTCTTTATGTATATTATCCGCAATCTCTTTGTATGTTTCATTTAAAAAATTTGATGATTTTCTTAAATATTTATCAACCTCACTTTTTACTTTTAACATATCTCCTTTAAATATCTGGTTTATAAGTTCAAGGGAATTTTTCTTTCTAATCCAAATGTTTTGAGAAATAATTTGCCAGAGTAATAGTGAAGCAGAGATAAGAAGAACGAAAAAATTCCAAACCCCTGAATAATACTCCATCGACTGGAAAACTTGAGAGGATTTGTTAAGGAGGAAAAGAATAATAAAAATAAAAATTATGAGACCAACACAGAAAACTTTCTTTTTCATTTATCTCCTTTTTCAATTATTTTTATTTCCTCTTCTGTTAAATCATAAAGTTTATAAATCAGTTGGTCTATCTGTTTTTCAAGTTCTTTTACTTTTGCCTGCTTTTGTTGGTTTGTTGTAGCACAGACATTCTTGTCTGTGTCAACATTGAGGATTTGGGAAACGAGGGATTCTATTTGTGTTACTAAGGGTTGGTTTTGTGGGGTAATGGGAGGAAGGGGGAGTTGCTTTAAAAAGGCTTTTTTATATCTATAACCTTCTTCACCTAAACCTCCACCTGCATAATAATTTCTAAAGAAAAACATAACGGGTTTAGAGTTTAAAAGCCCGATAATATATTTCAAGTTTTTGCCAGTCATTAAAAATGATGTTGCTTCACAATAAATTCCTGTATTATCATAAGCAAAACTTGGTTCTCTAACTATCTCTTGCCACACAATCTTTTCCTTTTCAAATTCGGGGTAGTAGGCACAATTTCTTAATTCCCACCAATAATCTCCCTGATCATCACGATTTAAAAGTCCTTTTCTGCTGCCTTCAACTTCTTTGTTTGCAAAAGAGATTAGATGTCGATAAATACTCGGGGACATCTTTTTAAAAAATTCCTCTGGCTTTTCATTTCTACGATTTTTATTTGTCCAGCCAGATTCAATTTTAATCACCCACAACCCTGCCCACTTGTAATAATACCTTCCAATATCCCTTCCTCTTAAGATTGGCTTAATAATTTCCTCTGTCCTTTTTCTTTCTTCTTGTGTCTTGCAGTTTGCTAAAATCCCATCTCTTGTCTTTGTATCAATTATAAATGCTTCGTTAAAACCTGTTTTTATTCCAAAGTAAATCTTCACATCCCAATCTTTTAATGGCTTTCCAATTTTTTCTATCTTTTCTTTTAATGCAAGGACTCTTTCGTCTGCGAGTGTCCAGGCATTGTCAGAGAGTTTTTGTTGTGAGAGGATTCGTTTATTATTTTGAATATAGCTTATCACATCATCAACATCGCTTTTGACATTTACAAAATATAGGGCATGGACTTTTCCCGGATTTTCTTTTTGAAAAATAATTATATTTGTATCAACAGTTTGCTCAAAGACTGAATAACCAGAAAAATCAATGAGTTCTTTTACTTTTGTATTTTCTTTTAGGAATTTTCTTAATTTCTCACCATATTTTGCCCTCATCCATTTATTGCTTGAGATAAAGCAAAGTATTCCATGGTTTCGTAAAATATCATAAGATTTTTTGTAGAAGTATATATAAAGGTCAGATGTGGAATTGAAGAAATCTTTATATGCCTCTTTGAGTGAATGTTTTAAGGGTTTTATTTTTTCTTGTCTTACATATGGCGGATTCCCTATCGCTATGTCAAAACCATCTACAACACCAAACATCCATTTAGGGTCAAACCAATCTGCAAAAGTATTCTGGTCAAAAGGGTCAAAGGAAGCAATTTTTTTTACTGTTTGCTCTCCCCAGCGGTCTTTAATAAGTAATTTTGCTATTTTTTCTCTCAACTTTTTATACTTTTTTTGGATTCTTTTTTTCTGTGTTCTTGTTTTTGCAGTGAAATATTTATGTCTTAATTCTTCTAATTGTTCTTCTTTTTCCTTAATATCAGGGTCTTTCAATCGTGGGCTTTCTGGGCTTTCAAGTGCTATCAATGTATCTGCTGCTACAAATTTTGTTTCAAGATTTGGAAGTGGTCTTACACCCAAATTTTCTTTTCCTCTATCCACTTTCTGGTCTAAAACCAAAGATATAAAAAATCTTAATTTACTTATTTGAACTGCTATTGGCTGAATATCAATTCCATATATACAGTTTTCTATCAGATAAAGTTTTCTCGCATAATCAGGATAGTTTATATTTTCATCAAATGCATCATTGATTTCTTTTAAAAGTTCTTCTCTCTCTGCTTTATTATTCCGTTCTTTAAAAACTTCCTCTGATGCTTTCAATGCTTTTTGATATTGGATTTCATGCCAGTATTTATTGTCAGGGTCTAATTTCGTTAGTATATGCACAAGTTTATGTAGTATTCCCATAGGGAAAGCACCAGAACCACAGGCAGGGTCAAGTATCTTAATATTACCAATAACAGTAATTATTTTTTGTTTTTCTTCTTCGGTAAGTTCGGGAATTCCATCAGAATAAGAAAGGAGAAGACGAATTTCATCTTCACTTATTTCTGGAAATTTTGTTTTTAAGTATTCAAACAAACTTTCTTCAACCATATAATCAACTATTTCTCTTGGTGTATAATAACTCCCTGTTGCTTTTCTTGCTGTTGTGGCTGTTTCAGGATTATAAGAAGCAAGTAAATTTTCAAAAACTTTTCCTAAAAGTTCAGGGTCAAGTGCTACTTCTTGGTCAATGGGTGTATTTTCATCTATTGTAAAGTTATAACTTTTGAGTATTTCAATAAGTCCTCTTACTAATTTGTCTGAACCAATGCCATATTGAGAAAGGTCAACTTTTTCTTCTTTTTCCTTAAAGAAAAGATAGTCAGGGACAACTGCCTGTTTCTTTGGGTTTCTTGAAAATCCATCTATATAAATAACCGTCCCATTTTCATCTTCTTTGTCAAGACAATCAAAAAGCCCACCATTTAAAAAAGGAATATCTTTAAAAAGATTTAGGACATCCTGCTTTGGGATTAAAAACTTATCAGCATAGCGATAAAGTATCTTAACCCCATATTCTTTTCTATTAGTTAAAAATCCATCATCTTCTGCAAATTTTCTTTCGTCCATTTTACTATTTAATGTTGCAAAAAATAAATTCTGAAGAATAGCATTATAATAGTTATTTCCATTACCAAAATCTTTGACTATTTCTTTTAACTCGGATTTATCAAAGAGAATTTCTGGTATAAGTTTCTTCTCTTTTATAAACCAGATAAATATGATACGGGTGAGTAAACGAATTAGATTGGTTGCATTACGAATCTTCTTATCTTTTTCAGGTCTATCACTACATTTAAAATCTTCTGGAAATTTAACCTCATCCATCGCCCAGAAATACCAATTTTGAATTTCCTCATAAAAATGCTTTGTAACTGGCTCAATAGAAAATGCCTGTTTTATTTCTTCAAGAGATGAAAAATTACAACTCCCAATCTGTTGGATAAATGTCTTATTTGTTAAACAATCGCTTACATAGAAAGTAAACCTTTTGAAATAACTGAATTCTCGGTTTATTCCGAAGTATTCAGTAAAAATTAATGAAAATCTAAAATTTCTATTTTTATCATAGAAAATAAATATTCCAGCATCTGATTGCGTGTCCTTAAGAATTTTTTTACCAACTTCATACTGGGCTTTTTTGCCTGAACGTTCCGACAGTTCTTTTTTGACTCTAAAAGCACAGATAATAAGTTTATCATATTCAAAATTAATTTCTCCAAGTTTAGAACCCTCTGTAAAAAGGTCATTGTTATACTTCAGAAGCTCTTCTCTATTTAGTGAAAATTTTTTAGTTTTAAGTCTGAAAAAGCGTATAAACTTATCAACTGAAAAATCGTTTATTATATCTTTTAAAATTTCGTTACTCATTTTTCTCTGTTTTCAATTGCAATTATTATTTCTTTATGAAGTTGTTGCAGTTTCAATTTTTCTTTTATTAAGTAATCTTCACCCAGTTCTTCCTTTATTATTTTTACTTCTTCAATTGTTTTTTTCAATTTTTCTTCATCTAAATTCCTATTTTTATCAAAAATTTCAAGATTTGCAATTCTTCTAAGGGTATAGTCAGACAAAGTCCCATAATCAAGAATATCTTTTCTAATCATATTTAAAAAATTTCTTAATGGAGTTAAATTTTCATTTTCTATATGAAGTAAAGTTTTTACATTATGTAATGCCTTTTTTTCCAAACTCTGCTCAGGAATTGACATACTTTCTTCTTTATAAGTTTTAATTTTTTCGTAAGCATCCCAGAATTTATCGCTTAATGGAAGAGAAGGTTCTTCTTGTGTAGTTTTTATTCTTTCAATTATATCTTCAATTACTACTGTTTCAGGTTCTATTTTTTCTTGATTATATCTTATCCTTTGAGTAAAAAATCTTTTATTTTTCTTTATAAATACTAATAACTCACCTTCATTAAACTTTTTAGATACTTTTACCCTTGGCGAAAAATCTTCTATCCTTTCAATTATTCCAGGGAATTGCTTTTTTATATCTTCATATTCATTTAAAACTTTAGTATAGAAACTTTCTGATTCTATTTCATCTGGGTTTTGTTGAATCTTCTTGTATAGTTCAGAGGGTATTGGTTCTTCATCTATATCAAATATTTTTGAATCTTCCCCAAGTGTATTATGGATTAGAAACATTTTGGTTGCTGCTATATCTCTGGATTTTACCAGATCCGCTCCTTTTTCAGTTGGGAAGAAATTAACTATATATATTTCATCAAAAACTTTCTTACTGATACGATTAATCCTTCCTACTCTTTGAATAACCCTCACAGGATTCCAAGGGATATCATAGTTTATTACCATACCAGCCCGGTTTAAATTAAATCCTTCTGAGATTCTGTCTGTAGAAAGAAGTATATCATAATTATTTTTTTGTTTTTCCTTAGGATAAGAAGCATCAAAATTTTCGTTAATTTCATCTATTTTATATCTATTCAAAGAACCTTTTATAACCAGAATTCTATTATTAAAGTAAGGTTTCAAATGATTTTCAAGATATTCAATTGTATCAATATATTCAGAAAATATTACAATTTTTCTTTCCGGCTCATTTTTAAAATGTGCTTTTAATTCATTCGATAAACGTTTGAATTTGGGGTCGTTTTCTACTAACTTTAATTTATCAAGGTCTTCTAAAATAGATCCAAAAAGTCGTTTATCATTTTCGATATCGCTCAAAAATTCACTTTTGTATTTAAATTCATCAACCTCGTATATTTCATGATTTTTGGGATAAACACCATCTTTAATTTTTTCAGCATATTCCATTAAATATTTTTCTATCTCATCTAATTCCAGTTGATATATTTTTTCAAGTAAACTTCTATCAAGTATAAACTTATTTGTTTTTCCAATAAATTTTTCACAATGTTCTGTAACATTTTTAAAATTTTCTATACTTTGTCTAAACGCACCAAAAGAACTTTCAAATCTCTTAACAAGCAACCTTCTCATAAAATCATATAAGTTTCTTTGCTGTTGATATCTTCTATTATCCTCTTCTGACAATTTCTCTATCTGTTTTCTATCAATTTTGTATTCAAAAGGTCTATAAATCGCTCCTTTAAACAAACCATTATCTTCAGGGTAAGTAAAATATTTAGTAATTACTTCATCATAAAATTTTGATTGTTCTTTTGTTAATTCAAAAAACCATTCCCTTGGATTTGCTACTTTTGTTAATTCTTTTACCTCTTCTTTATAATAGGGATTTTTCTGAAGGTCAAGTCGGTTTCTTCTAATTGTTACCGGTTCAATTACACTTTTTATTTGTTTTGCGATATAACCTGTTCTTTGTTTTACTTTTTTTAAATCAACATCTCCTTCACCAAACATAGAATTATAATAACTGATGGCTTTTTCTCTTTTTTCCATATCTTTTGAATTATAATATTTTCTAATGTAACCAAGTTTATCAAATGAACTTTTAAAAATTCTAAATCTATCAACTAAATTATTTTCAAGTGAAATAACAGATTTTTTAGGTACTATAAACAATTTTAGCAAAGAAAGAATATCTGCTGGTCTATTATTAAAAGGTGTGGCGGTAAGAAGTATAACAATTTTATTCCTGCATATATTTTTTAACTGTTCATACGACTTTGTATCTTCGTTTCTAAATCTATGGGCTTCATCTACAATCACTACTTCAATCCCTTTTAATTTATTAATAGATTTTGCAAATTCTGGGTCGTCTAATTTACCTACAGACTCTACTATCCAGTCATAAAGCCCGAATTGTTCAATATACCATTTCCAACCAGATTTTTCTTCTTTTTCATCCCCAATAATCCCAGGAGGACAAATAACTAATCCTCTTTTTCTCAGTTCTCTCGCGATTAAACAAGCAATAATTGTCTTTCCAAGACCTACAACATCTGCCAAAATAACTCCTTTATTTTGTTCAATTATTGCAAGTGCTTGTTCTACAGCATCTACCTGATATTTAAAGGATTTATAACCAAGTTTTATAAGTAATTCTTCTAATGATGTAGTTTCTTCTTTTTTTTCAAATGTGTCTAAGTAGTTTTTAAGCACATATACATATGCTTCAAAAGGAGTTATTTCTCTTATTAATGTTTCGTTTTTTAAAACATCTATCAATTTTCTTCTTGTTTCCGGGTTTTCAGTTATTTCAATTGAGTTACCACCCTTCCATAAATCATCAAAATACTTTTCTGCATTATCAACGCCATAATCACTTATTTCAACATTAAATTCTGATTGTTCAACTAATCCTGAACGTGTCAAATTACTACTTCCAGTGATAAAAAGGTTTCTTCTACTCACTTGGGTTGGATTTAATTTAAAAAGATACAGTTTTGCATGGTTGGGGTCTACAGTTTTTCTAATTATAAGCCGACCTTCTTCAACTAGCTGTATAAAAAACCTTGCTTGTTCATAAAAATCTTTTTTATCAAAATCCGTAGTATTTATAGATTTTTTAATTGAATCAAAGAAGTTATTGATTTTTTCCTCGTCTGAAAGAGGGGCGTTTTCTGGATATTCTATTAATCCATAGGATGTTTTATCTACATTCAAACCAACAAGAATTTTTAGAGTTACATTAGAATTTTTTTGAATAGATTCGAATAATTCTCTAATGCCAGAAAAATAAAAAAAACCAACTAAAAACTTTAATTCTTCACTTTTTAATATTAATTCATTTAACCTATCTTTTAATATCTTTGTGTCGCTATTTGTTATAAAATTATTCATTTCTTTTGTTTTTTAGTTAATATTTTATCATAGTCTTAGTAAAAAAGGGAATGTCCGACCTTCCTCAAAGATAATCTCTATGAGGTTGTATAGGTCTCTCAGAAAAGTTCTCCTCAGAAGAATGGCAAATAGCAATACTGTATTCTGTTTCTGTTAAGTTATTAAGAGACGAAATATATTCTTCCCTATAAGAGATGCAAAAAGCAAGACCTGACCCCCATCTTGCAGAAAAAGGCAGGTAAAAAGAGTAATCTTTCTACCTGCCTCTTTTTCTTATACCTGAATCTCTCGTGTTTCAGTGGATATCAGGGTGCCGTTTCTGAAATACTGGATGGTGACTTTCCTTATATTGCCTTTCAGTTCTCCTGGAGTGGCGATAATCTCTTCTGTAACACCTGCCTCTGTTACCCTTGAGTATTTTACGGTGGAATTGAGAGTTGCTGCATCTTTTGCTGCCTTACTTACAACATCTTCATCCGCCTGTGCAACTGCCTCTTTACCTTCTAATTTATAGCCAATCCATCCGCCTGCTGCTGCACCTACAGCAGCACCTATAATAGCACCTCTCCATGGTTTACTTGAATCAAGTAATGCCCCCAGTATTCCACCTGCTGCCGCACCTATTGCAGCACCCTTTTTTGTCTCAGGAGAAAGTGACTGGATAGTTTCGCAGCCGGTCAATAGCATACTTATCAACAACAACCCCACCACTAATTTTTTCATTATGAACTCCTTTTTACATACAGAGTTTATTCGGCAACTGCGAATTTCACCTTTCTGGCAAATGGCCAGGACGGTTTTTCTACTTCAATCTCTCCTGCTGCATTTGTCTTTAACCTGTCTGCACTGATACCTTCCTTTATTAGATAGTCCTTCACTGCATTTACTCTCCGCTCAGAAAGTTTCAGGTTATAATCAGTAGCACCTTCGGGTGATGCAGAGCCAACAAGCAGTACATTCACAGATGGATTTGCCTTAAGGACAGATGCATTTTCCTTTAATGTCTGTGCAGCAAGAGGTGTGATTGCAGCACTATCATAGTTGAAATACACATCCTGGAGATTGATTACAAGAGTCTTTCCCGGCACCTTCACTATTTTCTCTACCGGTTTTTCCACTACTTTTGTTACTACTTTTTCTACTACCTTTACAGGTGGTTCTGCTTTTTTCTCAATTACAGGTGCCGCCACTTTTTCTTTTGCCGTTCCTACGAAGACGTAACCTCTGTTGCCCCACTGTGCATTTTCCATACCTGAGGGAATCTGTGTGGGCATCCACCAGTATCCACCTTTCTGTGCATCGTATACCGGTTCCTTTGTTGCTCCTGACTCTCCGTACCAGGAGAACTTTTCCGGTAGAGTCTGACCCATAACCTTACCTGCTGATAGGACAAGACCTGCTACTACCAGCACCAACAATATCTTTGCTGCTTTTCCCATCTCACTCCTCCTTTCCCCTTTAACGGGATAAGATTTCATTTTTTCCTGCTTAGATATTACCCCCATTTGTTCTCTATGTCAAGTTTTTTTATATTCTATATTTCCTGGCTCCAGGAAGGGCTGAAACAATTTATTTTCCCTTTATTTAAATATCTTTTTTCACCGCTTATAATATCCATAATAACAAGAGATGAAGGTTTTGAACGGCTGTCAGTATATATGATATGCCTGCTGTCAGGTGCCCAGGATACATCTTCGCATCCAAGTGATTCTCCAATAATTTTTGTTTCTCCTGTGGATATCTCATATATCGCCAGTCCAAAAGTTCCTTTTTGAAACACATAGGCAATATAATTCCCATCAGGGGAATATGCAGGAGAAGTGGAGTAGTTTGATATAAAACTTATCCTTTTTATTCTGGCACCATCCTTTGTCATTGTATATATCTGCGGAGAACCATATCTATCGGATACGAAGGCGATTATGCTGCCATCAGGAGAAAAAGAGGGAGATGCATCAGTTGATTTAGATGCAGTAATCTGCCTTTTTATCTTTCCGCCGAAGTCAATTACATAAATATCAGGTCTTCCTCCCTTGCTCAATACAACTGCAATCTCTCCTGTTTTAATGGATGGAGATGCACAGGCGTTAAGCCCTGGTTCGGCAAGAAGGTTTTTTTTCTCTCCGTTTTTAAAATTCATCTTTACAAGTTTGGGCCAGCCACCTTCGTAGGATATGTAAAGTATCTCTTGAGATGTCAACCATCTTGGATAGTGGACCATATAATCGGTACTTGTGAGTTGTTTCAGATTTTCTCCGTCATAGTCAATACAATATATTTCATATTTTCCGGTTGCATCAGAGACAAACAATATCCTGCTTCTTGCAATGCCTGGTTTTCCTGTTAGAGATAAAACTATATCGTCATTTACGGTATGGGCGAGATATGACGGGTCAATATCCACTCTATAGTATTTTTCAAAAAGGATTTTCTCTTCAAGGTTATCTTCCACCACTATCTTGATACCTTCAGGAGTTTTGATACCCTGCAGTGTAATCTGTGTGGCGTATCTTTTTTTTGCCACTTCAGGACTTTCAACAAAAGCCGCTTCTTCAACATTAAAATAGCCGGAATATATAAGGTCCCTTTTTATTGTTGAGAGGAATCTATCCCAGTAGGTATCTCTTTCTGTTCCCAGAAGAACAACAATATCTGCTTTTTCCTGAAGGTTTTTGGTTATCTGGAGAAAGACAGTTGAACAGTGAGTTTTTGATATGAGTAGAAACAGAATACACCATAAGAAAAAAAATCTTTTCATATTCTATCCCTCCGTTTTGAAATCAATTATTATGTCAAGATAGTTATATGTTATCTCCACAGGGAACGGCGGTACCTGCTTTGTTGATATAACCGCTTCAAGGACAGACCTGTCAAATCTTGTATTCCCTGAACTTTTTTCAAGGGAGATATTTTCTATCCTTCCGTCTCTATAGACCCTGAAGGATACTATAGCAGTTCTTTCCCCGATTATGTTGTCAGTCCTCCAGTTTTCTTTTATTTTTTTATGGATGGTGGAGAGGTACCAGTCCGGAATACTCATCAAACTGGATATGGTGATTTCCGGTACTTCCCGTTCTATCTTTTCTATCTTAACAGGTTCAGGGGGCTTCTGAAGAGATGCCTTATCAGGTGTTTGACTGACACCTGCCTTTGCAATTAATGACTCTCTAAATTTTTCTGCTGAAAAAGTGGGAATTTCTTTTTTCTGGGTGGTTTCCTGTGTTTTTATAGGTTTTTCTTTCACAGTAGACAGTTTTTCTTTCTGCCCCTTTTTTTCAATTCCTGGTGGCGGTTCAACGGCTGGTTTTTCCAGAGGGGGAGAGACAACCTGAGGTGCTGGAATTACAGGTATATCAACAATATGGACGGTGAAGACATCATTTTTATTAATCTGTTTTTTAACAGGGGAGATAAGCAAAAAAGATATACCCACCATATGAATAAAGAAAGATATCCCTGTACTTTTCTTCTCTATTGCAGTTCTGCCTGTGTAGCCAGCCCTATGTTTTCTATATTGCATTTTTTTGATATGTCCAGGACCTTTACAACATTTTTATAAAGGACTGATTCATCCCCTTTTATTACAACAGAAAGGTTTTCATTAATTCTTTTCTTTTCTCTGAGTATATTA
>Ga0116165_1003109_pt1 | contig 11247 bp, 8 predicted proteins | sample AD_JPNMR1_MetaG_FD_89885 | JGI IMG/M metagenome (GOLD analysis project Ga0116165, IMG submission 89885) | Active sludge microbial communities of municipal wastewater-treating anaerobic digesters from Japan - AD_JPNMR1_MetaG | ecosystem: Engineered > Bioreactor > Anaerobic > Digestate | place...
GGAAAATGTGATTTTTAGTTTTTCTTTTGTACGCAATTATGTATAGAAAGGAAAATTCATTAAAAATAGACAAATTTTAAACAATTTACCACATAAATTATTAACAATCAGCTTATTAAATTGCTAACAACTACTCATTTTTAAAATTTTTTATACGGCGACTTTGTAATATTCTGATAATTCTTTGGATTTAAATAAAATATTTTGTATTTTTGCATCGAATTATTGAATTGTGGAGGGGACTTAAAAAGTCCCCTCATTTATTAAATGAATATGCTGAAAGGAAATGATAAGCGAAAAAACCATTCATCAACTGGCAGAAAAATTTACTGAAAATAAGGATTTTTACATAGTAGAGTTGAAAGTTAATCCAGATAATCAAATCTTAATAAAGTTCGATTCTTTCAATGGTGTCACTATTGATGATTGTGTCAGTCTCAGTGAATTCATCGAATCGAATCTCGACCGTGAAATAGAAGATTATGAATTAGAAGTCAGTTCACCTGGCTTAACTGAGCCATTTAAGGTTTTACAACAATATGAAAAAAATATTGGGAACGAAGTAGAAGTACTGACTAAAGGAGGAAATAAATTTTCAGGAAAACTCTTGAACGCAACCAATAATGAATTTGTTGTACAGATTAAAAAAATGAAAAAACTCGAAAATTCCAAAAGAAAAACAATAGTAACTGAAAATGTTATTTTTCATTATGATGAAATAAAAACAACCAAATATATTTTAAGATTTAAATAACACCATGGCCAAAAGAGAAACACTTAATTTAATTGATAGCTTTTCAGAATTCAAAGACCTGAAAAATATAGACAGAAGCACACTAATCAGTGTAGTTGAAGAATCGTTCCGAAATATTATTGCAAAAAAATACGGTACGGACGAAAATTTTGATGTGATCATTAATCCTGATAAAGGTGATTTTGAAATTTACCGAAATCGTACTATTGTAGCTGATGAAAATTTTCAGGATCCGAATCTTGAAATTCCGCTCAGCGAAGCTCAAAAAATTGATGAAGATTATGAAATTGGTGAAGAAGTCACCGATACTGTTGATTTTATGGATTTCGGACGAAGAGCTATTTTAACATTAAAACAAACATTATCCTCTAAAATTTCTGATTTACACAAAGAGAATATTTATATCAAATACAAAGAGAAAGTTGGACAAATAGTCACCGCAGAGCTTTATCAAATCTGGAAAAATGAAATGCTACTTCTCGACGAGGAAGGAAATGAACTTTACTTGCCAAAGTCCGAACAAATTCCAACTGACTTTTACCGCAAGGGAGATATGGTACGTGCCGTGGTGGCAATGGTTGAAAATAGGAACAATATTCCTCGTATCACCCTCTCGCGTGTATCACCCGTTTTTTTAGAACGTTTGTTTGAATTAGAGATTCCTGAAATTCACGATGGATTGATTACTATCAAAAAAATTGCCAGAATCCCAGGTGAGCGAGCAAAAGTAGCAGTAGAATCTTACGATGATAGAATTGACCCTGTGGGTGCATGTGTAGGAATAAAAGGATCGCGTATTCACGGCATTGTTCGGGAACTTCGGAACGAAAATATTGATGTGATAAATTATACGAACAACATCAGCTTATTTATCGCCAGATCATTAAGTCCAGCAAAAATATCTTCTATCAGAATAAATGAAGAAGAGAAAAAAGCTGAAATTTATTTAAAGCCAGAAGAAATTTCACAGGCAATCGGTAAAGGTGGATTGAACATTAAACTTGCTAGTATGTTGACAGGTTATACACTCGATGTTTTCCGTGAACTGGATGAGGCAGAAACAGAAGACATTTATCTGGACGAATTCAGTGATGAAATTGACGAGTGGGTAATTGATGTTTTAAAGTCAATTGGCTGCGATACTGCTAAAAGTGTTTTGTCTATTTCACGTGACGATTTGATTCACAGAACTGATTTAGAAGAGGAAACGGTTGATAATGTACTGGCTGTATTGAGAGCTGAATTCGAAGAAGAAGAAAAATAAGAATTCTATTTTTTAACAAAATAATTCGGCAGAATCATTATAAAAAATTTTAAAAACAAAGAAATAAAATATGCCCATAAGATTAAGCAAAGCTTGTAAAGATTTGAATGTAGGCATGAATACTGCCATTGATTTTTTAGCAAAAAAAGGTCATAAATTGACAGCTGATCCAAATGTGAAACTCACGGATGAGATGTTTCTTTTACTTGCTAAAGAATTTAACAAGGACATGGCCTTGAAAATCGAGTCAGAACGAATCAGTCAGGAACGACAGTTAAAAGAAAAACAAGAAACGGTCGCCTTGGATGATTTTATTCATCATAAACCAGCCGAAAAAGAAATTGAAACGATTCCTACAACCATTCCTGCTGATCAAGTGCCTCATTTAAAGTCCGTAGGCTATATTGATTTGGAAGAACAAATAAAAAAATCAAAAGAAAAAAAGGAAGAAGTTATTTCACAAACTTCAGCTAAAGAAAAAGAGCTCACAACAAAACAAAAAATTCAACTTAAAGAAGAAAAACTACCGGAAACTATTATTCCGGAAAAAGAAAAAGTTACTAATATTGAAACAACTGTTTCACCAAAAATTGAATTAGAAGAAATAAAAAAAGAAAAAACAACTGTTGAAAAAAAAGAGAAAATTCTTGTAGCCGAAGTGGAAGAAAAAGAAAAAACTGTTGAGCCTAAAAAAATATCTTCCAAAATAAAAGCTGAATCTGCAGAAAAAGTTGAAAAACAACAAATCAGTCATGAAGTTGAAGAAAAAAATCTCATTGGAAGAGAAGAAATATTCACTGCTAAAATAGAAGAAACTGCTGAGAATGAAGAAGAAAATGAAATTTTCGAAATTGCTCATCCTATTTTAGATACAAACTTAACCGTAATAGGAACGATTGATCTGGATGCCATCAATCAAAGTACCCGTCCCAAATCAAAATCTAAGGAACAAAAAAAGAAAGAATATGCTGAAAAAAATAGGTTGCTGAATGAATCGAAAAAGTTTGCTCCTTCAAAAAGTAAAAAAATAATTAAGTTATCCGAAGAAGAAACTGATGAAGTAGAACTGGATGAATTTAAAGAACAACATAAAAAGAAACGTGCTCGTTTTACAAAACAAAAAGTAGATATAGCTAAAATTTTCCCCAATGGCACTTCTATTTCAACATTAGAACCTCCTAAAAAAGTGGTTTCACCAAAAGTTGGCAAGGGAAAACTTAAAAAAACAATAAAACCTGCCATTTCGGAAGAAGAAGTTCAGAAGCAAATCAAGGAGACGTTAGCCAGACTTTCAGCGGCTTCCAGCAAAAAAGGCAAAAGTGCCAAATATCGAAGAGATAAACGTGAAATGCTAAATGCCCGTCAACAGGAACTTGCTCAACGGGAACAAGAAGAAGAAAAAGTTTTGAAATTAACGGAATTCGTCACTGTTAACGAACTGGCAAATTTGATGGATGTGACTGTGAATGATGTTATCGCAACCTGTATGAACATTGGAATGATTGTTTCCATTAATCAACGACTGGATGCAGAAACCATTAATATACTTGCTGATGAATTTGGTTATAAAGTTCAATATATTAGTCAGGATATATTAGAGTCTGTTCTTGAAGAGGAACCAGATAGGGAAGAAGATTTGCAACCACGTCCACCTATTGTTACGGTCATGGGACACGTGGATCACGGAAAAACTTCTTTACTTGATTACATCAGGAAAACCAATGTAATCGCTGGTGAAGCCGGAGGAATCACCCAACATATTGGTGCTTATAATGTGATGCTCGATAACGGACAACGAATCACCTTCCTCGATACGCCTGGACACGAAGCTTTTACAGCCATGCGTGCACGCGGTGCACAAGTTACTGATATTGCCATAATTATTATTGCTGCTGATGATAGCGTGATGCCACAAACGGTTGAAGCTATTAATCATGCTACGGCTGCTAATGTCCCTATCGTTTTTGCTATTAATAAAATTGATAAACCGGGAGTTAATCCAGAAAAGATTAAAGAAGAATTGGCAAATATGAATTATCTGGTAGAAGAATGGGGAGGAAAATACCAATCACAAGATATTTCAGCAAAAACAGGAATTGGTGTTCCTGAATTGCTGGAAAAAGTTCTGCTGGAAGCTGAATTACTTGATTTAAAGGCAAATCCAAAAAAACGTGCTTCTGGTTCTGTGATTGAATCTTCGCTCGACAAAGGTCGCGGTTATGTTGCCACTGTTTTGGTACAAAATGGAACGCTTCATCAAGGAGATATTGTGTTGGCTGGTATTCATTATGGAAAAGTGAAAGCCATGTTCAATGAACGAAATCAACACATTACCGAAGCTAAACCTTCTGAACCAGCTTTGATTTTAGGGTTAAATGGTGCACCTCAGGCAGGTGATAACTTTATTGTTATGCCCTCAGAACATGAAGCACGTGAAATTGCTACAAAACGTGAGCAGTTGCAAAGAGAACAAACAATCCGAACTAAAAAACATTTTACATTGGATGATTTAGGAAGAAGAATTGCACTGGGCAACTTTAAAGAACTGAATATTATTGTGAAAGCTGATGTAGATGGTTCAGTAGAAGCCCTCTCAGATTCTTTGCTTAAATTATCGAGCGATAAAATTCAGGTAAACATAATCCATAAGGCTGTTGGAGCAATTTCTGATTCAGATGTGTTGCTTGCTGCTGCCTCTAATGCTATTATTTGTGGATTTCAGGTACGTCCTACTTCTTCAGCACGTAAACTGGCAGAAAAAGAAGAAATTGACATCCGACTTTATTCTATTATTTATGATGCCATAGAAGAAATAAAATCAGCTATGGAAGGTATGCTTTCCCCTGAAATTAAGGAAGAGGTGACCGCTACACTCGAAGTTCGAGATGTATTTAAAATTTCAAAAGTTGGATCAGTTGCAGGTTGTTTTGTACGAGAAGGTAAAATCAAACGAACTAATAAAGTTCATCTTATTCGCGATGGAATTGTAATCTACACTGGGGAAATTGCTTCATTAAAACGTTTCAAAGAGGACGTAAAGGAAGTAAGTGCAAATTACGAATGCGGTATCAGCATTCAGAATTTTAATGACATCCACGTAGGTGACATCATTGAAAGTTTTGAAGAAACAGAAATTAAATCTACACTTTGAGAGTTTTTACCTCTCTCCATTAATTTATTAAGATGAGCTAAGATATCAACTTGTTTTCACATCAAATTAATAAAGCATTGATTGTTATAGGAATAAAAAGATTTTTAAGTAAAAACTTTCGTAATCCAAAAAACTACATTATCTTTGCAGCCGCAATTCCTCTTTTGGAATTGTTTTTAATATAAGTGATGGCCCATTCGTCTATCGGTTAGGACGCAAGATTTTCATTCTTGAAAGAGCAGTTCAATTCTGCTATGGGCTACAAAATAGATAAACAAATTATTTAAAAAAATTATGGCAAATCATAAATCAGCATTGAAAAGAATTCGTCAAGCCAACAAAAAAAGGTTGCATAACCGTTATTATGCAAAAACGGCAAGGAACGCTGTAAAAAAACTCCGTACAACAACCGATAAAACAACAGCTACTGAAATGCTACCTAAAGTGACTTCTATGCTCGACAAACTGGCAAAAAGAAATATTATTCATAAAAATAAAGCCAGTAATTTGAAGTCAAAACTGACTATTTATGTTAATAAGTTATCGTAAAAAAGACCGTTTCATTTAATAAAAAACTCTTTATCTTTTTTGGAAGGATAAAGAGTTTTTTTATTACTTCAAATGAGGTTTCTTCTCTTATTTTTTCCTAATAATTTTCCAATTATATTTTCTCTCCAAAGGCTAAATCACCTGCATCGCCCAAACCAGGTATAATATAAGAATGTTCATTCAACTCAGGATCAATAGCTGCTGCCCAAATGCTGGTTTTTTCTTCAGGGAAATGAGAAACGACATAATTTATTGCTGGCTGACTTGCAATGACGGCTGCAATATAAATTTTAGCTGGTTTTCCTTTGGCAAGTAACGTATTGTATGTCATTTCCATCGAACTACCTGTTGCCAGCATTGGATCAGTGAGAATAAGTGTTTTTCCTTCTATAGAAGGTGAGGCAATATATTCTACGTAAATATCAAAATCAACAGCGTTCTTATATTTGCGATAAGCAGAGGCAAAAGCACTTTCTGCTCCATCAAAAAAATTCAGAAATCCTTGATAAAAAGGTAGTCCGGCTCTTAAAATAGTGGAAATGACAATTTTTTCATTTATCAAATTAACAGGAGAAATTCCAAAAGGAGTTTGGACAGTTTCACTTACATAAGACATAGTTTTACTAATCTCGTAAGCCATTATTTCACCAATTCTTTCCATGTTTTTTCTAAAACGCATACTGTCTTTTTGAATCTCTACTGAACGAATTTCTTTCAAAAAATGATGAAGAATCGAATTCGTATCCGAAAAGTTTACAACTTGCATAATATATTGATTAACAAATATTTAAAAAACACAAGATTCAATTTCCAGTTAATATATAATCTCTTTTTATTGACTGTCTTTTTCTCTGATTTCAACGCGTCGAATTTTTCCACTAATAGTTTTAGGTAATTCATCCACAAATTCAATAACACGGGGATATTTATAAGGAGCTGTTACTTTTTTTACATGATCCTGAATTTCTTTTATCAAAGCTGGTCCTGCTTTTTCTTTATATTCTTTGGATAGCACAATCGTTGCTTTTACTACTTGTCCACGAAGCTCATCAGGGATTCCAGTCACAGCACATTCTACTACAGCAGGATGTGTCATCAAGGCACTTTCTACTTCAAATGGTCCGATTCTGTAGCCAGAACTTTTGATAACGTCATCTGTGCGACCAACGAACCAGAAATAACCATCTTCATCACGCCATGCCAAATCACCTGTATGATAAATATTATCACGAAAAGCTTCACGCGTCAGATCTTCATTTCGGTAATAACCTTTGAACAATCCTACTGGATAATTCTTATCCAAACGGATAACAATTTCACCTTGTTCACCAACTTCGGCTGAACGACCGTCATAGGTCAATAAATCAATATCATAATGGGCACAAGGCAAGCCCATCGAACCAGGCTTAGGCTCTGTCCACGGCGAAGTAAATATACAAACGGTAGTTTCACTCTGTCCATAACCTTCGTGAAGCTTAATACCAGTTAATTCTAAAAATTTTTCGTAAACAGAAGGATTGAGAGCTTCACCTGCAATGGTACAATATTCCAGTGAAGATAAATCGTATTTAGTAAGATCTTCACGAATAAGGAAACGAAAAATAGTAGGGGGTGCACAAAGCGAAGTAACTTTATATTTTTCGATCATAGTCAATATAGCAGAAGGAGTAAATTTTTCATGATCGTACACAAAAACACAAGCTCCTGCGATCCATTGTCCATAAATTTTTCCCCACAAAGCTTTTAACCATCCTGTATCAGCAATCGTCAAGTGAAGACTGTTTTCGTGTAAGTTGTGCCAGTATTTTGCTGTAATGATGTGAGCCAATGGATAGCGGTAATCTAATAAAACCATCTTAGGATTTCCTGTGGTTCCTGAAGTGAAACTAATAATTAATGGGTCTTCATTTTCATTAATATGATAAAGTGGAATAAAAGGAGCTGCTTCTTTAATGCCTTTATGAAAATCAAGCCAGTTTTCAGGAACTTTTGGTCCAATTGAAATTAAAAATTTTACAGTTGTAGAATCAGGCAACGACTCGTTGATATGTGTTAAAATTGGTTCTTCACCTACAGCTACAATAGCTTTTATATCGGCAGCATTGTTCCTATAAATTAAATCTTTGGAAGTTAGTAAATGAGTTGCAGGAATGGCTATTGCACCAATTTTATGAAGGGCTAAAATGGAAAACCAAAACTCATAACGTCGTTTTAAAATAAGCATCACAATATCTCCTTTTTTTATCCCAAGACTTTGAAAATATGAAGCTGTTTGATCGCTATATTTTTTCATGTCAGCAAAAGTGAATTTTCTGCATTCGCGTTGATCATTTGTCCATACCATAGCTTGTTTGTTAGGATTAGTTTTTGCCCATTCATCTACTACATCGTAAGCAAAATTGAAGTGGTCAGGAACTATAAGCTGAAAATTTTTATTAAAATCTTCAAAATCTTTAAATTCAGTTTGTTTTACAAATTTTTCTAACATCATAGTAATTTTTTTATTTTAACAAAAAAAGAAACACTTTCTTATTTACGAAAGCATTTCTTTTTTAAAAAAATTTTATTCCATCTCAAAAATTATGATTTTTAATATCATCAGTAAATTGTTTCAAATAATTATAGCTAAAAATCTCACTTTTTTACCATTTAACGCTTTCATTCCATGTGGTTTGGTAGCATCGAAATAAATACTATCTCCTTCATATAAGGTTAGTTGTTTTCCATCAATTTCCAGTAATAAAGTACCTTCCAAAACATAATTAAATTCCTGATTTTTATGTGTATTCAAATAAATTGGAAGGTTATTAGGCTCAACCATTACCTCAAAAGGATCTACTTTTGCATTTCGAAAACCATAGGCTAAAGCTTGATATTTATAAGCTTTTGTCCTTTCAATGCTGGCTCCTGTTCCTTTGCGAGTCACAAAAAAAACTTGTGCACGAGGCTCCTCTCCAGAAATTAAAGCGGTAGTTTCTATTCCAAAAGTTTCAGCTACTTTACAAATGAAGCTAACTGGTATATCTGTTTCGCCCGATTCATATTTTTCATAATCTTTTTTAGGGACTCCACATTTTTCTGCTGCTTCAGAAATTGTCAAATCCAAAGATTCACGTAAGCCACGTAACCTCAACGCGATTTGTCTAATTTGTTCATTCATAATGCGATAAAATTATATGTTATTATTGACTTTAGTCTTTCAACCAAGAAGCTTTGATTCCTTGAATAACTGCATTAGAAAAACCATTAGCTTCCATTTCATTAAGACCTTTAATTGTAATTCCGCCCGGCGTTGTCACTTTATCAATCTCTATTTCGGGATGAGTTTGATTGGCTTCAAGCAAAGCTACAGCACCTTTTAAAGTTTGAACAACAGCTTGCTGACAAATTTCTGGAGAAATTCCAATTTCTACTCCGCCTTCCATGGCTGCACGAATATATCGAAAAGCATAAGCTATTCCGCACGAAGTGAGCGACATAAAAGCATTCAGTTGATTTTCTGGCACTAAAAAAGCTTTACCTATGCAATTAAAAAGATTCATTATTAATTGTTGTTGCTCACTATCTGCATTACACGAGGAAATGGCACAAAGACTCTCAGAAACTTCGGCGGCGGTATTAGGAACCACCCGAAATAACATTGCCTTTCTATCAAAAATTTTAAGTAACTTTTCAAAATTGATTCCCGCAGCAATAGAAATTAATATTTGTTCTTTATAGTTAATTTCATTTTTAATTTCTTCTGCAATTTCCTCTATCAACCAAGGTTTTACTGCTAAAATAATAATTTTTGCTTTTTTTATCACTTCTTTATTTGATAAACTAACATTGACACCTGATTCAAAAGTTGTTATTTTTTCAAGTTTTTCTTTTGAAATATCACTTATACTGATATTTTGAGGAGATATTGATTTGCTTTTTATCCAGCCGTGTAGCAAAGCACTTCCCATGTTTCCTGCACCAATTACGGCTATTTTTAAGTTTTCGAGATTCATAAAAAATTTTGATTAATGATTAAAAATAACTTATAGTCACTACAAAGATAAAATTATTTATAATTTTTATTTTCATTTTACATCCATTTTTTCCGAATTAATTCAAAAACTGATTCTGAAACTGGCTCTTATCCCCCATTTAGGTGTTACTAAATCTTTATTTTCGGTAAATCTCCAGATAGATTGCACATTGAATAGATGCAAAATATTGGCAAAACCAATTCCTACTTCATAATAAGGTTCCTGTAAAGGAATAATATAAGAAGGGAAATCAAGTACTTCTTGATGAGACGAACCTAAATCGCCTACCGTCATTTTGAAGGTAAAGAATTCTTTTAACGTGAGATATTTAATCACAGGAATTTTTTGCCATACTCGACCATTGAAAATTAGTTCACCATGAAATTGAAAATATTTATCGGCAGCATATTGCATATAATCCATCATGCTAAATCGATAAAAACCATAGCCACCTTCGCAACCCGGTTGAAAAGCAAGCAAAGAATAAGGAACTTTTCCAATAAGCCAACCACCTTCCAGCCAATAATTCAACTGTGCCCAGTTGAATTGGGTATTTTGTTTGACAATACCTGCTAATTTTCCATAATTATTTTTTTGATTGCCAACTTTATATTCCCCACCTTCTAATATCATATAAATTACAGGCTTATGATTATACATATAAATGCGTTGCAGGTGATCTTCAAACGTTTTTTCATCAAAAGAAAAACGCGTAGAAAAAGTAATCGAATTTTGTTGAATACTATTACAATAAACATCATTTATTTTGAAAGGTAAAAATTCGTTTGACAACTGATAAATAGAACGAAAATAAATACTCGATTCTACATTAGTATTCCAATCATTTAAAAAAGAAAATGTCAACTCTTTTCTTTCATTTAATCGTTGAGCCTTTCTAAAGGAAAAAATGGTGCTGGCAATATCTTCATCGCCGCTATTTAAAGGATTTTCCAGATAAAGAAAATTATTGTAGTTGTAGTCAATTCTTCGATTATCGTTCGTGTAATTTATACCCAATACACGTTTTATCTCGCCAGGCAAACGATATTGAGCAAAAGTAGAATATTTTACTTCTTGATTGCCAAAACCATAACCCAAATAACCGCCAATAGTAAAATTTTTGCATAATTTTTCATTCGTTCTTAAAGGTAAATTTACTCTCCACCCTTCCAGCTCAGTTGTTCTGGCTAAAAATTGAATTTTGCCAATATCTATTTTTCCTACTGAAAGGTAAGCTGAAAAAATGGCATCTGACGTCCAGTTGGTCAATTTCATTAGTTTTGTATTTTGAAATTGATATAGTTTGGCATTTAATACTTCTGGAGAATAACCACTATGAGCAAAATTATTTTGATAAGAAACGGCAGTATCTTGTTGATATGTGATGGTGCGATTGAAAAACAAAGGAAATTCACTTGTAATTTTTTTTACTAAATTGTTATCCTTAAAAGTGATTAAAATTTTTTCCTTTGAGCGACACCATTTATTTTCTTGGTTTTTTTCAAATTTTTGA
>Ga0116165_1003111_pt1 | contig 11246 bp, 8 predicted proteins | sample AD_JPNMR1_MetaG_FD_89885 | JGI IMG/M metagenome (GOLD analysis project Ga0116165, IMG submission 89885) | Active sludge microbial communities of municipal wastewater-treating anaerobic digesters from Japan - AD_JPNMR1_MetaG | ecosystem: Engineered > Bioreactor > Anaerobic > Digestate | place...
CCAGTATTAATATTTTGAATCCACTTACTTTCATATTGATATCGTTCAAAATTTTTTATCACATTATCTTTCTTAATCTCAAAATATGGATTATCATAAATAAAGGATTCAACACTCGCATCTTGTGCAACTGTTGCAATAATATAAAAATCAGTTCCGGGTGATGGATCAAAAACAATATTAAAATATTTTAGATTCTCATTAATATCTTTTTCACGATATTTCATCTCTCCGAGTATTGAAAGCTCTTTATGAATTTTAAACCCAATATCAGGAGTTGTTGTTATACATTTTGTATATAAATTATTTCCATCTATAACTGCTCTAACTTTAAGCATGTATGATTTACTATATCCTATTACTAAATCATTTCCGATATATTTATAAGCTTTTGTAATAGGATCATAAATTAAATTATAACTTTTATTTGTTTGCAAATCGGTAATTATAACATCAGCATCACTTAGGTAAACGTCATCATAAGAAATGGAGGAATTTATAGGATAGTTTCTACTAATTTTAATATTTTCTATAGGATTATTAGGTGATAAATATCCTTCAACAACTATTTTGGGTTGGTATTTATCCTCTCCAATATTTACAATACCTTCGCCACAAGAACTAAATAAAATTAAAGTTAAAAATAGAATAAATATATTTTTTGTTTTCATTGTCTTTCCTTTTTTAAAATTTTATATTAACTCCTACACTTGGAAGAATTGGCAACATATTATAAGTTTCAACCTTTTTAATTATCTTATTACTTTCTATTTTATCTTCATAATCTATAAACCACACGTTTTTTCTATTACCAACATTTATTATCTGTAAATATGGAGAAAGGACCCATCCTTTATATTTCTTTTCGTAACTAATGCTAATATCTAATCTAACATATGGTGGTAATCTATAAGAATTTATTTCAGTAGGATGTATTTTTATAGGATCTTCTTGCCAATCAGGTAAAGTATGAACCATATATATAGAGCCAGGCACAGTAATCGGTTGTCCAGTTGAATAAACAAAATTAATGCCTACAATCCAATTATAAGAATAATCTACCCTTTCTTTTCTCTTTAACCTTGAAATTAAATCATTTGCATTAAAATTTGTTACAATATTCAAAGTTGAGGTTCTATCATGACGTGGTACAAAATATTTGTTTTGATTTATACCTTCAAATTTATTTTCTGTTCTAGCTAGAGAATAACCAATCCATCCAGTGATATAACCAATATCTTTTCTTATTAGTAACTCTAATCCATAAGACTTGCCATCACCCCTTGTAAAAATATTTCTTGCTTCTTTATAGATTGGCCTATTGCTATCATCATAAGTATCTGGCACAACCTCAGTATTTAAATATTGGTTATATATGTAAATATCTCTATAATCTTTATAATAACCTTCTATCTCAAGCTCAATATTTTCGTCTATACTTTTTTGGACACCTAAAATATAATGATAAGCTTTTGAATTATTTGTATATTTATCAGCAGCCGTCCAAATACCAATGAAGAAACCTCGAGGAATTTTTTCTAGGTATTGATGATAAATTCCTGTTGCAAATTTTAAATTTGTATTATCATCTAATTTATATTTAACTGAAAGTCGTGGATCCAAATTTTTAAAAGTACGATCGCCAATAAAATAATTACCACGCAATCCAATTATAATATCCCATAATTCATTGGGTTTATAGTTTAAGGAAGAAAAAATTGCATGGTGTTTATATTTTTTATCTATATCTATCATACCACCAGGAAATTCTTGCTTCAATAATCCATTCAAAAACTTAGATTCAAAGCCAAATCTAAAATTTAGTTTATCAGAAGAAAAAAACTCTAAATCTCCTTTGAAAGTTATGTCAGTTATTTTATTATCTTCTTCCAGCTCGAAATCGGTGAGTGCAAAGTCAGAAGAAAATCTTGAAGCAGTAATCCAAAAACTAGAAAATAGTTGAGGGGATAATATTCTTTTATAATTAATACTTCCTGTGCTATTCCCCCAATCATATCTAATTTCTGGCGATTCTTTTGAATCAGAATTAAATTTATAATCTAATTTATCATTTCCACCAAAAAAGCTTATTGTTAATTTATCTTTATCACTTATTTCAAAAAAACCCTTAAGATTACCATCATAAAAATAATAATTTGGAATATCATCAACCATTTTACCAACCGTTTGATCTAAATAAGTTCTTCTAAATGAACCTGATAAAGAGCCAAATGAACCCAAAGGTAGTTGTAATGTTGTTTTTGCAGAAAGTAAGCTTAAAGATGCTGCTCCTTCAAATTTATTTCTATTTCCATCAAGATTTGTTACATTCAGAACCGATGAAAGCCTACCTCCATACTCCGAACCAAAACCACCCTTAGAAAGATCAACTTGTTTAATTGCATCTGTATTAAAAGTAGAGAAAATTCCAAATGCATGTTCAGGGTTATAAACATCACAACCGTCAATTAAAAACAAATTTTGATCAGGTGTACCTCCTCGTATATATAAAGCAGAAGAAAAATCTGATAAGGTTACTATTCCAGGAATTGTTTGTAAAGATCTAAGTAAATCTGATTCAATAACTTGTGGTATCTGATTAATTTGCTGTGGCGTTATTTCTAATTTTGAAATTGGCTTTTCAAATAATCTATCAATCGCTTTTTGTGGTTGAGCTGTAACAACAACTTCTTTACTTTGAACAGCCTCTGATTCTAAATCAATTTTTATTGTTTCTTTACCACCATTAACTTTTAACTTTAAAATTTTAGTTTTGTATCCTATGAGACTTATTATTAAATCATGATCACCTTTGGGTATATTTGTTAAAACAAAGAAACCGCTTAAATTTGTAGTACAACCAATTTTTAATTTTTTTATATATATATTTACTCCAATTAATGATTCACCATTTGAAGCATCATAAACGAATCCATGTACTGTACCTAACTCATTATTCTGACCTAAAGAAAAACTAAAACTTATGCAAAAAAAAATAATAATTAATAATGTTTTTAAAAACATTTTTCGATTTAAATAACTCATAATTTCCTCTAAAATTGTTCTTCTCTTTTTAACAAAAATATAATAATCCCTTGTCATATCTAATTAGATATTACCATTTTGTTTTACAATAAAAGTGTGATAATAACGAAAATTTAAATGCTTATTAAAATGGTCTGGAAATTCTGAAAACAAATTTTGCAGGCTCGCTTTTATCCAATCTGAATGCAGCCCCTATTCTAATTAAATTTCTATTGAGTCCGATTGATATCCCAAAATCTTGTCTGGTATAATTTTTTTCGAAATTAAAATCTTTAAAATAATCTTTTGAAGTGGAGTTATACAAATACCCTGCATCATAAGAAAATATCACATTAATTCTATCGTTATATTTGTATTCTTCATCAAAGAAATCATCAAACAATTCAAAAATTGGAAAAGAATAATCAATATTAAACAATAGAAGCCTATTTCCAGAAAGGGATTTAAAAGCAATTCCTGGAATTGTGCCCAATCCTCCAATATCAAAAGATTTTTGTTCAGGTAATATATTATTTGATGAGCCAAATCTTACTCTTCCACTTAAGTGATGCCCATTATTAAACAATTCATATCTTTTTACATCAAAAACAACTCTATTAAATGATTCAACACCGTTTGTTTTTTCAAAATGCAATTCTATATCCCAACCATTAGGCATATAATTATATCTATCAACTGAATTATAAGAAGCTCCGAGCATTAATGTTTTTAATATTCCATTAGTAACTTCTGGATTATTTCTAAATCTTTTCTTCCCACCAAATAAAGCCCAATCTGTATTTACATTTTGAGATCTATAATTTTCTTGGTTATAAGAAATACGGAAAACTGTATTTTTATTTAGATATTGTGATAAATAAACACTCCCCCCTTCTTTTAGAAAATGATCTTTAAAATCCTCATGAATAAAAAATGAAGACAAAGAGTTTTCAATATCATCTATTATCCAATTATCTTTTGAATCAATAATACTATGTAACTCAGATCCAAATTCAATTCTATTCTCGTTCCCAAACCACAAATAATACTCTGCATTGCCTGTCCATCTATGATTACCGAATGCATAACCAAAGCCACCAGAAAAAGAATAATTTTTTCTTCCATTCCAATGGTACTTTCTATCAGATTTTAATCCAATATATAATCCTTCAACACGATTATATCGAATAAGACCATTTCCTGTAAAATCATCATTTTTTATTCTAAAGTGGTTCTTGTAAGATTTTAAAAAACCAGTGTTATCCCTTTCTGTTATATCTCTTGCAGACTCACAAGAAATCTTTTTAAAATCAAAAAGTGAATCAGCTTTAAGGGAAGAGTTAAACAAAAAGATGTTGTTTTCAACAAATGAACCTTTTTCAATTAACAAAGAACTATTTAATGATGCAATTGCACCGTTTATTCTGCCATCAAGTTTCAAAGAACCATTAATTAAAATGACATTTGCATTTATAATATCTTCTGCATTAATAACTACATCATTATTGAAAACAATAGTAGGTTTCTTATTCCTAAAATACTTTTCCTCTATATAATCCACATAATCATCTTTAAAAATCCATTTTAAAAAGTTATTTTCATATTCAATTTTTTGAATGTTTAAAGAATCTATACAATTATAATAAACAAATTCTTTGTCAGGTAAAGAATTATTTTTCAAAATACCTTGTGAATAACTAAAATGGGTTATGAATAAAAAAATTGTAAAAAATAAATATTTTTTCATTATACTCTCTAATTTTTTATATAAAATTTACGGAAAAAATCTTTAAAAGTTTCAAAATAAATTGAAAAATATTATTTAAATTCAATAATTATTATTTTAAAATATCTTCATTATATTGATTTATTTCAAACTTTATTTAGTATTGATTTTAACATAAGAAATTATGATATTTGTCTTAAAATCAAGGATAGTTATGGAAGCGAAGAACTACAAAATTCTAGCAATAAATCCTGGATCAACTTCAACAAAAGTTTCTTACTATAATAACTATAAAGAGATCTTTTCAGTTAATCTATTGGTTCCCGAAGAAATTACAAAAAAATTATCTGTTTGGGATCAATATGAATTTAGAGAAAAAACAATATTCGATTTAATATCTGAAAGAAATATTGAAGGCATAGATGCAGTTGTTGGAAGAGGTGGTCTGCTAAAACCTGTTAAAGGTGGTGTATATATTATTAATGAAAAAATGATTAATGATGCAAAAAACAACTATCAAGGTGAACATGTTTCTAATCTAGGTTGTGTTTTAGCAAAAAGTATTGCCGATAAATTTAATGCACAACCTTTCACAGTTGATCCTGTTTCTGTAGATGAATTTGAAAAAATTGCATATTACTCTGGTCATCCAGAAATCAAAAGGAACGCTTTATCCCATGCCTTGAATATTCACGCAGTAGCTTATAATGTAGCAAATAAACTAAATAAGAATATTAATCAATGTAATTTTGTAATTGCTCATTTAGGTGGGGGTATATCTATTGCAGCAGTAAAAAAAGGGTGTATAATTGATGTTAACGATGCTAGCTCTGATGGTCCTTTTACACCAGAAAGAACCGGAGGATTACCACTTCAACAATTTATTGAAATATGTTTTTCGGGCAAATATTCAAAACAGGAGATGAAAAAATTTGTGATGGGTTTAGGAGGTTTAAAAGCATATCTTGGCACCTCCAATGCTTCCGAAGTTGAACAAAGAATAAATAATGGAGACAATTACGCAAAAGAAGTATACGAAGCAATGGCTTATCAAATTTCAAAAGAAATAGGTGCAATGAGTACTGTTCTCGAAGGAAATGTTGATAGAATAATTTTAACTGGTGGTTTAGCAAATTCAAAAATGTTGACAGATTGGATAAAAAATAGAGTAGCTTTTATAACCAAAATAGAAATTGTACCTGGTGAAAACGAAATGCAATCTATGGTGTTTGGTGTCTTAAGAGTACTGAATGGAGAAGAAAATTTAAAAGAATATTAAAAAATATATTTAATTTTATATGAAAACATTATTAAGTGGAAATGAGGCTGTTGCAAGGGGTGCATTTAAATGCGGAGTAAGATTTGCTGCTGGCTATCCAGGCACACCCAGTACAGAAATTTTAGAAAACATAATAAAATATGAACCAATAAAAGCTCAATGGTGCCCAAATGAAAAGGTAGCTCTTGAAGTAGCTTTTGGTGCTGCAACAGGTGGAGCTCGTTCAATTGCTACTATGAAACACGTTGGATTAAACGTAGCAGCTGATCCTCTTTTTTCTGCATCTTACGCTGGTGTAAATGCAGGTCTTGTAATTATTTCTGCTGATGATCCAGGTATGCACTCATCACAAAATGAGCAAGATAATAGATGGTTTGCAAAAGCTGCTAAAATTCCAATGTTTGAACCTTCTGATAGTCAAGAAAGTAAGGATTTTCTTAAAGCAGCTATCGAATTGAGTGAAAAGTATGATACACCTGTTTTATTAAGAATGACTACCAGAATAAGCCATTCTAAAACTGTTGTAAAAATTGATGAAGTAATAGATCCACCCAGAAAAACTTTCATTAAAAATTTTCAAAAAAATGTTCTTTTACCATCTAATGCTAGACATAGACATACTTTTGTAGAACAAAGAATGATAGAAATTGAGCACCTTAACAATAATTCTCCATATAATTTATTTGAACTAAAATCTGAAGAAATTGGAATAATTACAAGCGGAATTTCTTATCAATATGCAAAAGAGGTATTTCCTGAAGCTTCCTTTCTAAAAATTGGATTAACCAACCCATTGCCTAAAAAGCTTATTCTAGAATTTTCTATGAGAGTCAAAAAGATAATTGTTATCGAAGAACTAGATCCATATCTTGAAGAGCAAATACGAGCAATGGGAATAGATGTGGTTGGTAAAGACATTTTCCCAATAGAAGGAGAATTAAATCAGGATATAATAGAAAAAAGTTATTATAAAATTGAAAAGAAAGAACCAGAAAAATTGCAAATTCCTAATAGGCCTCCAACACTTTGCCCTGGTTGCTCTCATAGAGGCATGTTTTATATTTTCAAAAAATTACATTTAAATGTTACAGGTGATATTGGTTGTTATACACTTGGAGCTTTACCCCCTCTAAAAGCTATGGATACATGTTTATGTATGGGAGCAGGTATAACTATGGCTTACGGTATTGAAGAAGCAACCGAAAAAAAATTAGCAAACAAAACTATTGGTGTAATCGGAGATTCAACTTTTCTACATTCTGGAATTACAGGATTAATGAATATTGTCTATAATCAAGGTATTACAACAATTTGCATACTTGATAATAACGTTACAGCAATGACAGGTCATCAAGAGCACCCCGCTTCTGGAAAAAATATAAAAGGATTTCCTGCTCCAAAAATTGACTTAAAAAAACTGTGTGAGGCAATCGGAATAAAAAGAGTAAGGGTAGTAAACCCATATAATCTTGATGAAATTGAAAAAGTTTTAACAGAAGAACTTAATACACAAGAACCATCTGTAATTATCTCTGAAGCTCCTTGTCTATTACACGAAAAACCGGGTTTTAATAAACCTTTAAAAATTATTCGTGAAAGTTGTGAAAATTGTGGCGTATGTATTTCTCTCGGTTGTTCAGCAATTGGAATTGATAATGAAGGTAATATTTATATTGACCCTCTTTTATGTCCGGGATGTACCCTTTGTCAACAAGTATGTAAATTTAATGCTATAATAGAACTATGAAAAATATTAATATTTTGATATGTGGTGTAGGTGGGCAAGGCATTCTCTTAGCCGGAGAACTTCTTGGAGATGTTGCTTTGAGATCTGGATATGATGTAAAAAAAAGTGAAATTCATGGTATGGCTCAAAGAGGTGGTAGTGTAGTAAGCCATATAAGATTTGGTGAAAAAATTTATTCTCCAATAATTAAAAAAGGAGATGCTGATTTCATATTCTCATTTGAAAGAATGGAAACATTAAGATATCTAAATTATCTTAAACCTGATGGAGCTATAATAGTTAACAATCAAAAAATAAGCCCTACAAATATTAGTATAAAATCTAGCTCTTACCCAGAAGACATTGAATCAATCTGTAAAACAAAATGCAAAACTTTTAAAAGCGTTGATGCAATATCTATAGCCGAGCAAATTGGTAATATTAAAACAACTAATACAGTAATGATTGGGGTTTTATCATCATTTCTTGATTTTGATCTTAAATTGTGGGATGAAACATTTCATAAATTAATTCCTAAAAAACACTTGGATATAAATATTAAAGCTTTCAACATGGGGAGGCAATTATGAAACCCATTAACACATTTGATGAACTAATTCAAGAAGTAAAAAAATTAAAAAAAAGAAAAGTAGTTGTTGCCTCAGCGCATAACGAAGCTGCTCTTCATGCTGTAATAGAAGCAAATAAAATTGGTATTGCCGATGCAATTTTAGTGGGTGATGAATTTAAAATAAAAGAAATTATCAACAATTTAAACTATGATGTAAATAATGGCTTTGAAATTATAAATGAAAAGGATGATATAAGAGCTGTTGAACATAGTATAGAATTAATTCATCAAAACAAAGCCGATATCCTTCTTAAAGGGAAAGTAGATACATCAACACTAATGAAAGCAGTTCTAAATTCTGAAAAGGGATTGAGAACAGGTAGGGTTTTGAGTGATGCGTTTATTTTTCAATTCGATGGAAAAGCAAGCGATAACAAGCTAATCATAATTACAGACGGTGGTTTAAACTTATTCCCTGACTTAAATCAGAAAATTGAAATTATTAAAAATGCTGTTGAAGTCGCTCAATCTTTAGGTAATGAAATTCCAAAAGTAGCCATACTTTCTGCTATTGAAACTGTTAATCCTAATATCCCAGGAACGCTTGATGCAGCTATTATTTCCAAAATGAATGAACGTGGTCAAATAAAAGGATGCATAATAGATGGACCTTTAGCTTTAGATAATGCAATATCTCCTGAAGCGGCAAAAGAAAAGGGAATTAAATCAGTTGTTGCAGGTTATGCAGATATTCTTATTACTACAAATTTAGAAATGGGTAATGTTTTAGCTAAAAGTACTACATATTTTGCAAAACTTAGACTTGGACATGTGATTATGGGAGCTAAAGTGCCAATTCTTATTCCATCAAGGTCGGATAATTCTGACGCAAAATTACTCTCTATATGTTTAGGAGTAATGGTTTGTAGTAAGAAAGGCTCTGAATAGTGAGTAAATCTTTAAAATTAAAAAAAATATTTCTCATTATATCTGGTTCTTTTTTCATTTTTTTAGGAACTATAGGAATTTTCATTCCAATTTTACCAACTACACCATTTATACTTTTAGCGGCGGCTTGTTACATTAAAAGTTCTGAAAAATTATATAATTGGCTCATAAAAAATAAAATTTTTAGTAAATATATTAAAAATTATTCCTTAAAAAAAGGAATGACAAAAAATACAAAACTAAAAGTAATATTATTAGGCCTTTTGGCAATTATTATTTCTTCCTTTTTTACATATAATACCAGTGAAAAAATCATTTTATATTCTCTGGGAATAATAATGATTATAGTAATTTCTTTAACTAAAACCGCAAAAGAATAATGAATAAAATTTTATCAAATTTACAAAATAAACTAGTAGCAGCACCAATGGCTGCAACTACTAACATTCCTTTTAGAAAAATATGTAAAGAATTTGGTGCTTCTCTTACTTTTTCTGGCATGATTAATTCAGACTCTCTGAGTAAGGATTGTACACAAACATTACGTTTAGCTTTTTTTGATGAAACAGAAAGACCAATAGCTCTTCAATTATTTGGACACAATCCAGATAATATGGCTGCCTCTGCAAAAATATTAGAAACCTTAAAACCTGATGTTATTGATATAAATGCTGGATGCCCTGTCCAAAAAATTAATCGTTTAGGTGCAGGTGCCGCATTATTAAAAGACCTAAACAAACTCAGCATTATTGTAAAAGCCGTAGTAAACGCTGTAAAAATTCCTGTTTCAGTAAAAATAAGAACTGGTTATACAAACAAAATTGTAGTTCAGGAAGCAGCAAAAGTGATAGAAGATTCAGGAGCTTCTTTTATAACAGTTCATGCTAGAACCAGACTAACACCTTATTCCGAACCATCAAATTGGGAATGGATTAAAATGGCAAAAAAAAGTGTAAAAATTCCAGTTATAGGAAATGGGGATATATTCTATCCACAGGATGCTTACAGAATGTTAGATGAAACAGGTTGTGATTTAGTTTTAATCGCAAGAGGAGCATTAGGTAATCCCTGGATTTTTAGAGATTCTTTGTATTATATGAAAACAAAGGAAATACCACCAACAATTACTTTTGAAGAACGAAGACAACTTATTATCAAACATTCAGAGATGAGCATACTTGAACATGGTGATTTACTTGCTTTAAAAGAAATGAAAAAACATATCAGCTGGTATACAAGGGGTTTACCAGACTCTGAATATTTAAGAGATTTGGTTTTCAAATCAAATAACTTCGATACCTTATTATCAAATATAAACTTTTATTTTGACAACCTTGAAAATGGAATTTGGCAAAATGATGCTAACCCAGAACTTGAGGAAAGAAAATTTAGAGAAAAAGTTGTATTCTGGTTGGTTGAAGAAAATATCAATGAAATGGTTGGCGGTTAACTTACTTTTATACTGAGGAAAATTTTGAAAGTACTTTTTATTTTTTTAGATGGTGTTGGTATAGGAAAAAAAGATAGTAAAAATAATCCCTTTTTCTTCACTGATTTACCAAAACTCAAAGAAATATTTAATGACCAATTGCCATCAAAAAGCAGTAAAATTATCACAAATAAAATTCTTTTATTTATTCCTACTGACGCAAAATTAGGAGTAAAAGGGTTGCCACAAAGTGGAACAGGACAAACAAGTATTTTTTGTGGTGTTAATGCTCCAAAGCTAATTAACAAACATTTTGGACCTTATCCTTACTCAAGTTTGAGACCAATAATAAACGAGAGAAATATTTTTAAAATACTAAAAGAAAAAGGTAAAAAAGTTAGCTTTGTAAATGCATACCCACGCCAATTTTTTGAATACATTGAATCAGGGAAAACCAGATTTACAGTAACTACTTTGTCTTGCTTAATGTCTGGTATACCATTAAAAACTTACTATGATTTACAAAATAAAAATGCACTATCA
>Ga0116165_1003118_pt1 | contig 11227 bp, 10 predicted proteins | sample AD_JPNMR1_MetaG_FD_89885 | JGI IMG/M metagenome (GOLD analysis project Ga0116165, IMG submission 89885) | Active sludge microbial communities of municipal wastewater-treating anaerobic digesters from Japan - AD_JPNMR1_MetaG | ecosystem: Engineered > Bioreactor > Anaerobic > Digestate | place...
GGGGGGCAGGCATCCTGCCCGCCTCATGGGCCGAAGCACGTAACGCCTGGACTGCAAAGGACACCGGCTCAGGTCAGCCTCTCGCCGGGGGTCCACGGCGCCGGGTCGCCGCCTTCCACTTCAATATCGGTTAGCAGCAACCGCCCGCTTGCGGCTTGAACCACCGGCCGGAATTCTCGGACCTCCACCACGGTGCCGGGGGAAGCCTGAACCGGCCCCGGGCCCAAGCGAGGGACCTGCGAAGCCATTGAGGCATCGTCCACCGGAGATGCCCGCCAGACGATCACCTTCCGCCCCTCGCCGCGGAACGTAAACGCCCCCGGGTATGGATGGCTGACCGCCCGAATGAGCCGGTAAACCTCCTCGGCGGGCTGGTTCCAGTCAATCCGGCCGTCCTCCGGCCGGCGGCGCGGGTAGTACGTCGCCCGGGCGTGATCCTGGGGCGTTCTGGGCACCTGGCCACTGGCGAACGCCGGGGCGAGATCCACGACCATCTGCTCCAACACAACATTCGTGCGCTCGATCAGGTCGGCGGCGTAGTCGTCCGGCAGCACCGGCACGGGGCGTTGGGCGATGATGTCGCCGGCGTCGGCCTCGTCGGTGAGGAAGAACAGGTTGGCCGCCGCCTGCTTCTGGAGCAGGATGGTCCAGGCCACCGGCGCCCGTCCGCGACCTTCCGGCAAGGGGGTGGGATGAAATCCAACCGCCCCGACGCGAGCCAACTGGCGGATCTCCGCCGGCACGAGTTGGGATATCCCTACTACGAACAGCCAGTCGGACTGATGCTGCCGCAGGAACTCGGCCACGGCCGGTTCGGTAACCTTGTCGAAAGCCAGGAAGGGCACACCGGCCTGCTGAGCCAATGGCCGGAGGTCGTGGAAGTCGCTCACGGTGGCGGCATGTCGCTCATGCAGGCCGCACACCGCCGCCACGGGCAAGCCGCCGCGCAGCATCCCCCGCAGGGTCGCCGCGCTGGAACTCACGCTGCCGATCAGTGCCGCCTTCATGGGGGATATCAAAGCCGCTCCGGGCCGGGATTTCAAATCCCGGCCGGAAAGGCTATGATACTATGCCATGACACTGACCGCAGTCATTACGCCAGATCCTGAAGGGGGATATGTCGCCCTCAATCCCGAAACTGGGACTACCAGTCAGGGAGAGAGCGTCGACGAGGCCCTTGCCAACCTGAAAGAAGCGACGGAGCTTTACCTGGAGGAGTTTCCCCTCACCTCCCCAGGGAAAACGTTGATGACCACTTTCGAGGTCGCCGGTGCCTAAGCTACCTCGGATCAGCGGCGCGGAGTGTGTTCGGGCCTTGGAGCGGCTGGGGTTCGTCCGTGTTCGCCAGCGCGGCAGTCATGTGGTGATGCGCCGGGATGATCGAGGCTGCGTGGTTCCGATGCATCATGAACTGAAGGCCGGTACGCTACACGGTGTGCTGAAGCAAGCAGGGGTCGATCCAGACGATTTCCTCAAATCGTTAGCCTGACCAGCTTGTGGATCAAGCATACGGACTCTTCTCGAACGGCCGGACGAACCGGGCCTCGCCCAGCACGATGATCAGCAGCGTCTTGGCCAGAATCGACAGATCCAGCGCCAGGCTCATGTGATCCACGTAATACACGTCATATTTGATTCGCTCGTCCCAGGAGATCTCGGCGTTGCCGTTGACCTGGGCCAAGCCGGTGATGCCGGGGCGGACCTCCAGCCGGCGGCGCTGGAAGTCGTTGTAGGCCAGCACCTGTTCCATAATCGTGGGCCGGGGGCCGACCAGGGACATGTCGCCCTTGAGCACGTTCCAGAGCTGCGGCAACTCGTCGATCTTGAGCCGGCGGAGCACCCGCCCCACCGGCGTGACATTCGGATGCGAGAGCGGGACGATCTCCTTGGGGTCGTGCCGGTGATTGGCGGTCATGGTACGAAACTTGTAGGACAAAAACGGCACGCCCCCCCGCCCGCCGCGTGGCTGTGAAAAGAGCACCGGCCCCCGTGAAGTGAGCTTGACGGCCAGGGCGGCGACGAGCCAAACCGGCGACAGCAGCACGATCAGAAGCGCGGCGACTGCGAAATCGATGCATCTTTTCAAGCTTGTGTATCTCAAAGCAGGATCAGTATAGCGGCAGATCGGGTAGAGCGGTATCCTATGCCCGAGCTGGACACGCCCTTTGCGGCAGCCTCCAAAAGGAGTTGAAGCGCATGACAAGAAGGATATGGGCCCCGTTCGCTTGTATGGCCTGCGCCTGGGGCGTCGCGACGGCCTCGGCCGCCGACTTCGCCATCCGCGACGGCGACACGGTGGTTTTCCTGGGCGACAGCATCACCGCCGCCCGAACCTACGGCCGACTGATCGAACACTACACCCTGATGCGCTACCCGGAGCGTAAGGTGCGCTTCATCAACGCCGGTCAGGGCGGGGATACGGCCGCCGGCGGGCTGGCCCGGCTGGAGCGGGACGTCTTCGCCCACGGGGCCACGCTGCTGACGGTGGCCTACGGCATCAACGACATCGGCTGGGGCGGCAAGGCCGACGACGAGCACCGCCAGAAGTACCTCGACTCCATCCGCGGCATCGTCGAGGCCTGCAAGAAGCGCGGCGTGCGCGTGTTCATTTGCTCGGCGGCCATCACCGCCGGTGATCGGGGGGAAGAGGATTACCTCCAGAAGATGTGCGATGAGGGTATGGCCATTTCGCGCTCGCTGGGCGGGGGCAGCATCGACGTCATGCGCACCATGCGGACCATTCAGAACCGCGTGAAGCAGTGGAACGCCAACCATAAGGATTCCACGGAAACGCTGCACGCGTCCGACGGCATCCACCTCAACGAGCTCGGGCAACTGGCGATGGGCTTCGCGATCCTCAAGGGGCTGGGCGCCCCCGCGGATGTGTCATCGGTCACTATCTCGGCCGGGGAAGCCAAACTGCTCGCTGCCAGGGGCTGTCGCTTGACGGAACTCGTCGGTGCGCCGGATCGCGTCGAGTTCACCCGGCTGGACGAGGGCCTTCCGATCAACCTGGAGCCGCTCTGGCAGCTTCGGTTCCGGTTCATTCCCTTCCCCGAAGAGCTCAACCGGTACATGCTTACGGTCAAGGATCTCGCCCCCGGCAAGTACGAGGTACGGGCGGCCGGCCGGCTTGTAGGCACGTGGGACGAAAAGCGGCTCGCCGCTGGCGTGAACCTCGGTTCGGCCACGCCGAGCGGATGGGTCCCCGGCGGGCCATGGGATGCGCAGTCGCGTCTCGTGAAGAAGCTCACCGAAGCGCGGGACCATATTCGCGTCACCGGCCGCCTCACGCCGGAATTCCTGGCTGAAAACCCGAACATCGAAGCCGTGAAGAGGGATTTGGAGGCAGTTGACGCCGCACTCGAAAAAGCCCAGCGGGACATGGCCCGGCCGGTGCCGTACCGGTTCGCCATTCAACCGGCCCCCAATTCGAAATAGCCGGGTCTCTCAGGATAGAAAGGTCTGTAGTCGTCCCCCACGGTTGACACAGCCGTGGCACACACGGACGCGGTGCGACGGTCTTTCAATTCGCAATCTGCAATCCACGATTCAGCCGTTCGCCCTCGCCCCTCGCCCCTACCCCCTTCTCCCGGCACGATATCCGCCGGCAGTTGCGCGTCCGCCCCCGGGATGTACGTCTGCTCGCCCAAACCCAGGGCCTTGCAGTGAGCATGACAACCCCTTTGATTCCAGGTTCAGAAGGAACTTCTTCAGGCTCACGCCATGCTCCGCCGAGAAGCCACCCAGCGAGCCGTTGCAGCCCACCACGCGATGGCAGGGAATCACCAGGGGTACGGGGTTGCGCGCCATAACCCCTCCCACCGCCCGCGCCCCGGTCGGACAGCCGACACGGCGAGCCAGTCCGCCATAGGTGATCGTTTGCCCGTATTCGATCCGTGAGCAGGCCCGTAACACTCGCCGCTGGAACTCGGTGCATGACGTGAGATCCAACGTCACCGTGAAGCACACCGGCCGTCCCGAAAAATATAAGCCCAACTCATGCTGGAGATCGGGCAGCACGTCGTCATCGCGCTGGGCGCCGGGGTGCAGGCGCTCCAGCCGGCGAGCCGCTTCAGCGGCCCCGCCGCGCATCAGATGTATATGAGATAACCCAATAGCCGAGGCCACGATACCCACGTGTCCGACGGGCGTTTTGATGAGGGTGTAGCGTTGCATGAAAACAGGGTAGGCCCGTTCGGGCCGGAGAGCAAGAGGAGTCGCTGACGCTGGCATCAACCGGCTCGCGGAGTCTCTCCAACCGACGCCCATGGGCGGGCGTGGATGGTGCAGAGGTTGCACAGGCGGGGAACCCGCCCCGCCGTCCCGCGCCCCCCGCGTCCGGTCCTTATGCGGTCATACCGTCGCGAACCTTCGTCTCATCGCCATCTCCTGGAAACAGCGGCTCAGGTCGAGGACCTGCTCCAGGGCGGGACGGTTTTCGGAGAAGGTCTCCAGCGCCAGGAACTGCACACCCATACGAACCGTCCCGTCGCGCTGTTCGTCCAGGTACCGCATGTGCCCGTAGAGTTCCACCGGCGGACTGCCCGCCTGGGCTACGAACGAGCAGAGGACCTCGGTATTGGTTTGCCAGCGCGGATTGTCCGCACCCTTGAGCTCCAGACTGAGCCCCCCGGCGGACAGGTTCAGCATCCTGCCCCAGCGCGGACGGGCATCGTCCTCGTGTCCGGCCTCGGGGTGCCACAACGACACCCGCACGGGCAGATAGACGTTCGGCGGCAGCGGCGTGCGATAGTACAGCCGCCGCTGCAGCTCGCAGACCGCGTCCGGCCATAACAGGCAGATCGCGGGCACGTCGTCTTCCCGGCCCACTGAATAGAAGCACCGGCCGGTGATCATGGTCTCAAATACGTAGTTGCGATGCGCCCGCCGGAAAGACACGCCGAGCGTCTGCCCTTCAATGATGTGCGGACTGAGGTGCGTGGGGCCGGACGGAACGGCAACCACCAGGTCGCCGCTGGATCGATCAAAGCCAAGGAAATGCGACTTGCTCGTCGACCAGCCGCTTTCCAGCCGGTAACTGAGCATCAGGGGCAACTGCCGCGAAACCGCCTCGCGAAGCAGCTCCTCCTGCCGGGCACTGCTGATCTCGATGGCCCCGCTCATGCATCGACTCCCTTGCGAACGCCGGGCGGAGAGTAGGAGATGGCCCGCAAACGACGCCGCAGCGACTCGCGGACTGCCGCCGAAGCCTCGTGCCCCTCGCCGGCCAGGAACTGCAGCCCGATAACGGTGCGATCCTGGTTCCCCGCGGGGGTCTTGTTGCAGATCACCGCATCGAGAACGAAACGTTCCGCCTCACCCGGCCGAATGGAAAAATCAATCACCACTTCCTGGCCGATGTACAGCCGGTCGGCCAGCAAGGTATCGGTCCTGCAGGCAATACCATCCTGTCCAATGTTGTACAGCCACCCCACGCCGCCGGCCGCGCCGCCGTCTTCACCGTGCCAGCGGATCTCGACCTGCGACGCCTGCGGAAGCTGAATCCGGCGAAAACGCCGTCTTTGTGCAACCTGAATGACGTCCGGACGCCTCAGGTACAACCTGACGTCCGTTTGGCCCGGACCTGCGGGCTCAACGTGCGTAACATCCGTGCTGAACAGGTAACGGTGCTCGCCAAGCTGCAACGTCACATCGCAATACGTGCCGATCAACGGGCTGAGTCGTTCCACGGCCTGGATCTCCGCGGCACGACCGGTCTGGCCGCCCACTGCCGTAACCGCCGGCTCATCTTCCGGGCAAGTCACGACGATCAGAGGGGCCGCGTAAAGCCGCCGTCCGGGCACCGGCGATTCGGAAGGCTCCAGCCGGCAGCGAAGGACCTCACCGACCGACCATATCCGCGGCTCCAGAAGGACAATCGCGTTATGCCGAACCGCCTGTTCCAGTGTCCGTGCAGTCTGCCGTTCATTCAGATCGATTGCGTATGACATCTATGGATTCCCCTACTGCTCATTCGGTGAAGGCGAGGATGGACTTGATCAATCCTCCTTGAAGACGGCCATACCCACAGCCAACAGCTTACGCCTAAATGTGCAATAAATCCCCGCCTCCTGCGACTACCCCTCCAGAGGCGATGGCCCAAGCCATCGCCCTATGCGACATAAATCCTTATCTCAAGGAGGCTTGCAATGATTACCAAGACCATCAAGTATGGAATTCTGGGGGTACTCGGCCTGGCTCTTATCGGCGGCCTGCTGTTCGGAACGGACCTGCTCAGCTATGCCAGCAGTTCCGCCCGTTCGGTCCGGACGGCCATGAAGGAGAACGTCCCCATCGAATTCGAGCTCCAGCGGGCCCGCGACATGCTGGAGCAGATCATCCCCGAGATGCAGGCCAATATCCGCCTCATCGCCCAGGAAGAGGTCGAGGTGGCCAACCTGGAGGCAGACATCCGCCAGTGCAGCGCCTCGCTGGATGAGGAGAAGGTCCGCGTCACCAAACTGCGGGATCTGCTCACCAGCAACCGGGTCCGATATGCTGTCGGCGGGTTGGAGTACACTCGCGAGCAGGTCAAGGACGAATTGGCCCGGCGTTTCGATCGCGTCAAAGAGGCCGAACTGGTCCTGGCCGGCAAACAGCGCCTGTTGGAAACCAGGAAACGCTCGCTCCAGGCAGCCACGCAGGTGCTCGACAAGACCCGGGCCCAGAAGGTCCGCCTGGAAGACCAGGTGGCCGCCCTCGAGAGTCAGCACCGGCTGGTCAAGGCCGCCTCGGTCGGCTCGCCCATCCAGGTGGACAACAGCAAGCTCGCCCAGACCGAGAAGCTGCTGAGCGAGATCCGCAAGCGGCTGGATACGGCCGAACGAGTCCTGGCCCACGAGGCGCGCTTCATTCAGCCCATCCAGATCGACGTGATCACCGAGCAGGACCTGGTGGCCCAGGTGGATGAATACCTGAACTCCGGCACACCGGCGACTCAACCCGCCGAAGCCGTGGCGCTGCACTGAACCAGACCGGCTTTAGATGTAGCGGCCGGGCTCCGTACCGGCCGTTCATTCGACCAAACGGCCGGTACGGAGCCCGGCCGCTACAGCCCCGAAGCAGGCGATAGCGGCGTAAAGACGGCATGACGGTATACTGGCGTTTTCGTGGTGGTATTTGCTGGGGATGGTACCGTGCTGATCCTGAGAATCCGGCGAGCTGAAACCGCCCTGGCAGACGGGCGACTGGACGAGGCCTTCAAGCTGGCCCAGGCTCCCGACATTCAGGCCCACCGCAAGGGCCAGAAGCTCATCGGGCTGCTGGCCCGTGCCCTGGTGAAACGCGGCCAAGAGCACCTGGCCGCCGGCCGGCCGGAACAGGCTGCCGCCGACGGCGAACGGGCCGCGGCACTGGCCGGCAATCTTCCCGAAGTGGCGCAACTGCGGACGGCCGTCGCCGAGGCAGCCGCGGACCAGCGCAGACGTGAACGGCGTCGAGAGGACGCGCTGGCCATCGCCCGCGAGCACGTGGAGAACGGCCGGCTTTCCATCGGCGAAGGTTGCCTGGCCGGGACAGACGCCGACAGCGCCCGCGTGGCCCTCCTGCGAGACCAGGCGGCCACCCGGCGGGCCCAGGCTGACGCGGCCCAGAACCGCGCCCGCCAGGCCCTGGACCGCGAAGATTTTCCCGAGGCCGCCGCAGCGTTACTGGAAGCCAGGCAGCTCCATCCGGCCAATCCGCGATGCTCGGAAATGATCGCGCAACTGGTCCGGTGCTCCTGCACTCGGGCGGCGGCGGCCATCGACGACGGACGACTCGACCTCGCCGACGCCCTCCTGGCCCCGGCCTTGCGGGTGGGCGGGGAGGCCGTCGAGGTCCGCGAGTTGATCCGCTTTCTGGACGGCTGCCGGGAAGCTTTGGCCGGTGTCACCGGCGGGCAACCAAGGCTCGCGGCCGAGGCTCTCCGGCGACTGTCCGCCATGCGACCAACGGCCGGCTGGCTCACCCATGCGACCCAGAACGCACAGCAGGCCGCCGAGCACCTGGAAGCGCTCCGCAGCGGCCCGCTGGGGCTGCTGGGATCACCCCACGTTCCAACGGCGCGTGTGAGCAAGCCAGAGGCGGGCAAGATGCCCGCCCCCCCGGATCGACCAGCCGCCCAATTGGAGGGCGGGCATCCTGTCCAATTGGAGGGCGGGCATCCTGCCCGCCTTGCTGGATACCAGGCAGATGCGGCGATGCACGCGGCGACAGCCCAGGACCGGGTACCCCCTCTCTTCAGAGGTGACCGGGTGGCCCACCTCTTCAGAGGCGGGGGACACGAAGACGCCCCGTGTACGCTGCCCCCCAGGTTGCTCTTCCAAGTAGACGGGGTCGGCAGCTTCCTGGTGCTCCGCGATCGGCGCGTGACCATCGGGGCGGCAGGATCATCCCGCCGCCCCGAGATCAACCTGCTGGCCGAACCGGGCCTGCCGACCGCCGTGATCGAAAGAACGGACGAAGATTACTTCCTCTCCTGCGAGGCCGGCGTCTGCGTCAACGACAGCCGGGTCACGCGCAAACTGCTGGCCAACGGCGACCGGATCGCCCTCTCGCCGCGCGTGCGAATACATTTTCTGCTGCCCAATGCGGCCAGCACGTCGGCGGTGCTGCGGCTCTCGGGCACGCGTCTGCCCTCCTGCGACGCCCGGCAGGTGATCCTGCTGGATCGCGAAATGATTCTCGGGCCGGGGCCGGCGGCACATATTCGGGCGGACCAGCTTCTCGAACAGGCGATCTTTCAGGTGCGCGACGGCCGGTTGCTGTGCCGTTCGAAAGAACAGATCCTGGTAAACGACCATCCTGTTGATCGCAATGCCGGACTGCCGCCGGGCGCGCGGGTGCGGATCGGTGCAGTCTCCTTGGTAGTGACGGCGGTGTGATGTGTGCCACGGCGGTATCAGCCGTGGCCGGGCCGGCAGGCCCGCTCGCCCCGAGGGGGTGAGGGTTGTTAGCCAGGGGCGTAAGCCCCTGGTAAAGGACATTCAAAGGGACAATGAGCCCCGAAGGGGCGGCAGCTGGGTTGGTCAAGACGTATCCAGGGACTTACGCCCCTGGCTAAACACTAGCGTCCCTTCGAGGCTTTTCCCGAACGCGATGGGGTAAAGGTCGCCCGTCGCACGCAATGGGGTTGACTCCCGTCGCACGCGACGGGGCTAAACAAGGTGGCGTCAATGACAGGAACCCGGCCATGAACGGATTCCAGTACAAATACGGGGACCGCCCGCTGGAGGGTTACACCATCCAGCGCGCGATAGGACGCGGCGGCTTCGGCGAGGTCTACTTCGCGCTGAGCGACTCGGGCCGGGAGGTGGCCCTCAAGGCCATCCAGGGCTACGAGCAGATCGAGCTGCGCGGCGTCAGCCAGTGCATGAACCTCAAGAGCCCCCACCTGGTCACCATCTTCGACGTGCGCCACAACGACGAGGGCAAGCCCTTCGTCATCATGGAATACGTGGCCGGGCCGTCACTCAAAGATTTGCTCGATGAGTCGCCGTCGGGTCTGGGCGTGCAGAAGGCGGCCTTCTTCCTCCGCGAGATGGCCAAGGGTCTGACCTTCCTGCACGACCGCGGCATCGTGCATAGGGATCTAAAACCTGGCAACGTCTTCTACGAAGACGGTTACGTGAAGATCGGCGACTACGGCCTGTCCAAGGCCATGACCGCCAGCCGGTACAGCGGCCAGACCATCACCGTCGGCACCGTCCACTACATGGCCCCGGAGATCGGCCAGGGCCGCTATGACCGCGGCGTGGACATTTACGCCCTGGGCTGCTGCCTCTACGAGATGCTCACCGGCAACGTACCCTATTTCGGGTCCAGCCACGGCGAGATCCTGATGAAGCATCTCACAGCCGAGCCCGACCTGACCGGCATCGAAGAGCCCTTCGCCAGCGCGATCCGCAAGGCACTGGCCAAAGACCCGAACGACCGCTTCAAGTCCGCTCAGGAAATGGTGGAGGCGGTGTTCGGGGCGGAACACGTCCGCAACAGCGTGTCGTGCTTCTCGCCCGACAGCCTCACCCTGGTGGCCGGGCGCGTCGCCCAGCGGGTGGCCGTTGGCGGGCCGGGTTCGTCGGCGGATGCCGTGCGCCTGGGGCCACCACCTCGTAATCCGGCCGGACATGGGGGAGCGGGCATCTCGCCCGCCTCCAGAAGTCCGGAAAACCACCCGGAAGGCGGGCAGGATGCCCGCCCTCCATCAGATGACCCCTGGGCGGACTTCGCTCATCGGATGGATCAGTTCGGCCAGCGCATGGGCCAGATCGGGGAGCACATCGGCGAGCGCATGCGCCACGTCGGCCAGCGCTTCGGCGGGCGCATTGCCCGATCCGCCTGGCCGGCTCACGCGCCAGGCTTCCCGGCAGATGCCGGCGAGGTACTGGACTCAGGCGTTATCGCCTTCGCCGATCCCAAGCGTGACCCGCTGCGCAGCCGGCATCGCCGTCTGCTGGCCCTGATCGCCATCGGCGCGACGGGCGTTGGGGGCGCCTTTGTGGGCGCGGACGAATTCGCGCGAGATTCGGCTCTGACCGCCTGGTGGCTCGCCTTGTTGCTGACTCTCGGCGCGACCTGGGGTTTGGCTATCGCCTATACCTTCCGGCACAAGCTGCGCTACGAGACTGGCCTGCTGACGCACCTCGCGTTCGGCGGGATGGCCTGCCTGATGGCCACGCCGTTCTTCGCCATCTGCGCGGGAACGGCCTGGAGCGTCAATGAGAAGCCGATCATGGAGACAGGTTTGACCGTCGCCATCGCCCTGTTTCTGGTTGACTGGCGCAAACGCACAGCTCCCGGGCGCGAGGAACGGATGAGTCTGGGTGCAGCCTTCATGGCCGGCCTGGTCGCGTGGATTATCAGTCTGTTTACCGATGGCGCCGATTTGCTCGCGGCGGCCGTGCTGGCCGGCACCTCCCTGGCCATCCAGGTGGCCACGCCCTTCGACCCGCACGCGATCCGACAGCCCAACAAACTCAAGACAAAGGGCCAGTGGTACGGCGTCCATCCGGCCAACGAGGTCCCGGGCGTCCCGCCGCCGGTAAGCCCTTACGCCGGGCCAGTAGCGGATCGAGGTTCTCCCGCTCCGGCACGAACAGTCGAACCGTCCGGGTGTGCGCCATACGTTTCGGCGAACGCCTCCGGCAAGCCGGTTCCGGCCTGGGCGCGAGCCATCGCACTCGGCGCGTTTCTGCTCCTGTTCACCGCAGGACTCATCGTTATGATCAGCGTGGGCGTGGTCCAC
>Ga0116165_1003140_pt1 | contig 11151 bp, 10 predicted proteins | sample AD_JPNMR1_MetaG_FD_89885 | JGI IMG/M metagenome (GOLD analysis project Ga0116165, IMG submission 89885) | Active sludge microbial communities of municipal wastewater-treating anaerobic digesters from Japan - AD_JPNMR1_MetaG | ecosystem: Engineered > Bioreactor > Anaerobic > Digestate | place...
AAAGAGATGTACACGATGGGAGCACTGATACCCCACGACGCAATGCTTGAAGAATGCCTAAGCAACGTCAGAACCCCACGACTTTAGTCGTGGGAGTATGTCAGAGATTCATTATACATGTTTATCAGGTGGCTCCGAACATGAGTAAAAAACGATGCCCGAAGTGTCAGAATTACATGATGCTGAATCATTTAACCGGAAAACCGGAATGTCATCATTGTGGTTATAACCGGAATAAAAAAGCAAGATCTGGCTCAACATGCGAATCATGTAAATATCTGAAACCGATACATGATACCGAATATCTGTATTGCGAAAAGCATGGTGAGATTCGAAAAACCGAAGATAAATCCTGTGTGTGTTATGCATGATACGAATTACTGAAATAACAAATTTTAAGGAATGGTATGAAACCCTTGCGTTATTTGAGGATGTTCATATCGATTTTAATCAGAACGGAATAAAGGTGCAGATGAAGGACGTGACAAATGCCTTCATAATTTCAAGTTTTATGGAACTACCAGTTGAAAATACCTGTAGTGCCACTATCTCCCTTGATAATTTAAAAACTATTAAAGATAGTGTAACTGTATACTGGTCGGCAGAGACACTGGTGTTTCAGGCGGGTATAACCAAATACAAATCTCCGGTTTTAAAAGATCCAAAGGTGGATGCACTGGTACTTCCGGAACTCCCGGTTCCAAAGTTCGAGGGGGTGAAAGCAGTTATCCCACATGATTTAATAAAGGAAATGCTGAAGGTTAGTGAACGGGAAGAAGACATCCTGTTTAAAGGTGAGGGAAAAACCTTAATTGTTACAAACAGTTCAAATTCCATTGAAAATACTTATGAGAATGTATTGGAATCTGATGAAATTCCTGTAAAATCAGTATTTGGATTCAACTATATCAACATGGTAATCAAAGTAATGAAATACTTTGATGAAGTCAGCATTCGCGTTGGCAAGGACGTTCCAATCATCATCAATTTAAATAAACCGGGATTTTCCATATCTTACTGGATTGCCCCAAGAATAGAAGATTAAACATCTTATTTTTATCCCGGTTCTTTTAATTCATAATTACATTCATTTCTATTTATTCATTTTCCATAACATTTTTATGATACAATAATTAATTATATTTATGCATTTACAATTACCATTGGTTTCATGCTGTATATCAACATGGAACAGGGTATCGGATTTACGTTCCTGTATAAGCAGTATTTTAAGTCAGGATTATAGAAATCTCGAAATTGTAATCATAGATAATGCATCTTTTGATGGGACAGAAACATATTGCGAATATTTAAAATTAACCAGTTCTGTCCCGATAATATATAAACGCATGGTCCATTCGGATCATTCCGCACTGGAAACCATTAATCTTGCATTCTACAGTGCGTCCGGCAAATACGTTCTGATTCTTGATGATGATGCAGCACTTATAAGTAATACGGCAATATCCAAATCTGTTGAGTATATGGAAGAGCCTGACAATGCACAGGTCTTCGCTGTTGCATTTCATGTTGTAAATAATACTGAATATACAATTTTAAACAATAAACGATGTGTACCAGAATTCTGCGGAGCAGCAGCATTATTTCGTCGTGATATCGGAAATGATCTGCACTGGTATGATGAATCTTTGAAAATATATGGGAATGAACTGGATATTTCAATTCGTGCTTATATTCATGGTTATTCCATAGTATATCTGCACGATTGTCTGGTCAGACATCCGAAATCAGACTTTTTCAAATCTCCGTATACACGAAATAAATTTGCACTGAAAAATTCATTACACGCGGTTATCAATTACTTCGGATTTAAAAAACGGATTTTAATGACATTGATGTATGGTGCCGGTCATATATATTACATTTCAAAAAGTAATTATACATTTCATCTGTTTTCGTGGTGGATACCATGGTATTTCAAAACATTGTTAAAAGCAGTGTTTAGAATTAATAAAATTCAGGCTCCTGCATGGATTCAGGATTATTATTACATCAGATTACTTAATATGATGAATTTAATATGATGAATTTAATATGATGGTGAATTTAAAAATGACTTCAGTTTTGTTTGTTACCGAGGATATTGATGGAAATACTATTAACAGCGGAATTGGAACATATGTCCGTGAAATATCATATCTGTTAAAGAGTGAAGGATTTGATGTTTCAATACTGGTTGAGCGTAAGATCACCTGCAAACATATCGATGAATATTATACATCACGTGGAATCAATGTTTATTTTGTAGAAGATGTATATAAGGACAGGACGTATAAGTTAAATTCAGCACATTGGATACTACGAAGATCCCATCTGATATACAATGCTATAAAATCATTAAATATATGTTTTGATATTATAGAATTCCCTGAATTTACCGGGAGTGCATTTGTTCCACTCAGAATGAAAAAGTATTGTGGTGAATTTCAGAATACAATATTAGTGGTAAAGATGCATGGATATTTGTCATGGCATATTGAGGGAATGCATAATGTGTTTAGTAAGGACGATACGATTCGTGACTACATTGATAAATACTGTATAGAAAATGCAGATATCGTATTATCTCCTTCCGAACATATGATCCAGTATACACGTGACAAATACGGAACTTCACGTGATATACTCCTTGTCAGAAATCCGATTAACGATAATGCAGTCCGGTATGAATTCAGCAATCAGAATGAAATTGTATTTTTTGGCAGATTGGAAGAACGAAAAGGAGTCCTTGAGTTTATTGATGCTGTAAAAACACTGAATCCGGATATCCCGGTTACTTTTGTTGGAATGTCTGCTTCGTTATCCAAACAGATGATTAAAGAGATGTTGTATGGTTATAATGTTTCATTTTATACAGGTTCAACACGTGATGATGCATTAAAATATGTGGCAAATCATGCAAAATTTGCCGTTATCCCGTCAAGACTGGATAACTACCCGACAACCATTATTGAGTGTATTAGGGCAGGAATTCCATTTGTAACAGTAAATACTGGTGGGATTCCGGAGATGATCGGACTGTTAAAAAATATCATATCTTCTGATTTATCTGATCTGTCACAATTGTTACAACGGGCATATACAATTGATACGGAGACATGGTCATCATATATCCAGTATTTACAGGACAATCTTGATGTCATTGCAAATCATGATGACATAATAAGGTTTTATAGCAGGATTATACAGGAATCTGATTTGAGTTTGTTTGAATCATATCAGAAACCGGTTACATTACTAATGCCATACCGGAATGGTTCAAAATATATCAAGGAAACATTGGACAGTCTGGTACATCAGTCATACAAAAATTTTGAATTAATAGTTATCGATGACAGCGATCCGGAAGAGTCCGAGTATTTAAAATCATTATTGTCACATTATCCGTTTCAGTTCATGATATTCAAAGGTAACCATATCAGTGTCGGGAATGCACTGAATCAGGGACTGGACCTGATTAACACCGATTATTTTATTCAGATCGATGGAGACAATCTGTTCAGACCTGATATGGTTCAGACATATATTAACGCAGCATACAACAATCCGGATGTCGATGTCCTGACTTCATACAATGATGCATTCGGTGACTGGGATCAAATTTACTATCCAGTTGGACCAATTAAGGAACTCCTTCCTGTTGAAAATGTATACGGGGATGCCTGTGCAATTTATAAAACATCAAAGATAAAAGAGATAAAGTTCCCGGATACCCGTGGTATTATCGTAGACTGGGCAATGTGGAACAAAATGGTTAATTTGAACTGTAATATGGATGTAATACCCATGGTTCTTGTGGATTACAGAGCATTGAAGTCGGGCCATTCTTCAAAAATCAATCATACAAATATGTATAAACATAATCTGAAATATCTGGAAAATCCGGACTTATTCAAGTTATATGGGATGATTCTGAATTCCTGTTATGACAATGAAATAAAGGGAGTCATTGACTTTATAAAAAACAACAAAATGTTTTTTAAGATTGCATATTTTGTCGGATATAAAATTCTGAAAAAAATATTCTGATTCTGATATTGGATTAACATGATTAAAAATAAGATTGATGAATCTGATGATTTGCCGGGATATCCCGATTGGTTGCTAAATCATACAGGATCGAAAATTCTTTTTATATCTGATGAAAGTCCATCAGTACTACATTACGGTATTCAGAAAAATCTGATTTATACAACTTTTATAAATATACATCAATTAAATAAATTGAGAAATTTATATGGTTCATATCTTTATGATATCATTTACTTATATAATGTATTTAATTATATTAATGAACCTTATAGAATAATCAACAAATGTTTGCCATTAGTCAGGCTTGGTGGTATATTATCAATATTTAATAAGTTTGGAACTTATAGAAAATGTAAATTAGAAATTATAAATGAAATTTTATATTATTCAGATAATGATAATGGTATACCAGAGCCGGTTGCATGGTATCTGAATAATATACTTCGTGTAATTTATTGGAACCAGACTGATACATCGATTGATATCAGATATCAAATTATAGGGTAGATTTAAATGAAGGATTTTGAGTTGACTGATGAAGAGATGCAGATGTATCTGCATAAAATTGAGATTGATATTACGGAATCGTGCAATCTGGCATGCGTTTCATGTGTCCGCGGCTGCAATATCTTCAAAAGCGATGTTATGATCAGTCTGGATAAAATCAGGAAATTCGTTGATGAGTCCATTGAATTAAATTATCAGTGGGAAAGAATCGGGATTATGGGAGGGGAACCTACCGTTCACCCGCAATTACCCGAAATCATAAATATATTGTATGAATATCATGTGTTTAATCCGTCCTGTCAGTTCTGGACGCGAAGTAACTGCATCATCCCGTATGAGTTTCCGGACTGGATTGAATACCAGAAAAATCCGGATCATTCGCATCATCATGCATTTTATGTCAGTCCGCAGGATGTCGGGTTTCCAATGAACAAACGGGCATGCCATGTTTTATATGACTGCGGTTTAATGTATAGTCATCATGGTTATCTGCCATGTTGCAACAGCAATGTTCATATCAGGGCATTCAATCTGATTGATGGTGTTCAGTCATTAAAAAACGTTAATTATGAGTCCATGATGAAACTATGTCATATATATTGTAGACATTGCGGTATGTACATGATGGATAATTTCGAATCAGGATATCTGCTCTCATATCCGGTTGATTATATATCAGAAACATGGCAGAATGCTTTAATTAAATATAACAGTATCAATTGCCGGAAAACCAGAGTATAATTTATCAAAAAGGATATATTAAATATTTTTAAGTCAAATAATTAATGCATGGACAATATTGTTGAGCATGTTTTGAGAGAGCGTTATTATCAGCCGGGTGAATCATCATGGGAAGATGTGTGCAGACGTGTCGCCGATTTTATCGGTACAAATAAAGATGAACGTGATGCATTCTTTGATATCATAAACAACCGTAAGTTTATTCCGAACAGCCCGTGTCTGATGAATGCAGGAACATCAATACCAATGTTATTTGCTTGTTTCGTTCTGGATGTTCCGGATGACTTGAAAGGAATCGGAAATACGCTGACAGACGCAATGTGTATTCAGGCGAAAGGCGGAGGTACGGGCTTCTTTTTTGGAAATATCCGTCCTAAAGGCTCTCTTGTAAAGAGTACCAATGGCATTGCAAGTGGTCCTGTATCGTTCCTGAAAGCATATGACGCCATGACAAACGTGATTCTTCAGGGTGGATGCGTCAGTGCAGATACCCGCATCCAGACTGAACGTGGTGTTATTAAGATCGGAGAATTATTAAACTGTCCCCCAATGGCAGATAACCCGATTCAGGAGGTCGTTGCATCAAAAGATGGATTCTGCTCTGCTAGTTTATCAATGGATAATGGAATAGCAGATGTTCTGCATATCAAGACAAAACATGGATACAACATTAAATGCACAAGGGATCATCAGATTTTGGTTGTCATGCCTGATGGTACACTTGAATACAAAGAAGCAGGAGATATAACAAAGGATGATTATCTTGTGATAAAACGCGGCAGACAGATTGTAACTGAATATGTCAGATTACCATTGCCTGTACTGGAAAACAGACACTTCAATACAAACCTAAATCTGTCGCTGCCTGTATATCTTGAAGAGGATCTTGCCCTTCTGATTGGTATGTATATGGCCAACGGATCAATGTCGAATGATGCATCATTTAACATATGTATAGGAGACAAAGATCATGAAGTATCAGATGAACTGATTCGCATAGGCAACAAATATAATATGCATTTCTCAACATACAGAAAACCGGATAACATTGACAGATCAACAAATTATTCATGTAGGAACATAGTGTTTGCTGAATGGTGGAAATCATGTGGATTTTACAAAAACGGATCTCCTGAATCTTTTGTTCCTGAACTGATATTTAAGTCTCCGGAATCTGTTATTTGTGCATTTATAAGAGGAGTGATGTCATGTGATGGCCATGTTCATAGTGATGGGTATCCGGTTATCGGTGTAACATCAGAACGTCTGATTGATGATCTGCAAATACTGTTCCAGTCAGTTGGTATTTTTACCATAAAAAGATATCAGGACAAGACAAATGCAAAAGAAAACGGTTCTTATGGAACCAGAACCATATATACACTGCGTGTTTGCGATAAGACAGGTCTTGAAAAGTTCAGAGATAAAATTGGATATATACAGACGAGGAAACAGAGCAAACTCCGTTCTGACATAAGTACACATGATCTTATTGTACCATACATAGGGTGTATCTTAAAGAAACATTATCATCCCGAAGGAGGACGTGATAGAACCAGTAATCCAGCGTATGCAAAGGAAATTGAACGGTATATCAGAGGTGACAGGAATCCTTCACGAAACAGAATAGTGCAGATATGTGGCAGTCTTCATGAGTTGTCAAACGATGTATTACACGAAGACCTCTTGTCTGATGAGTTTATATTCTCAAAGATATCTGATATCTCGTCTGATCGATGCTATACAGTTGATATAGAGACATTTGATCACAATTATGTTGCAAACGGAATTGTTGTTCATAACAAGAGACGTGGCGCAAATATGGGATCGTTATCGGTCTGGCACAAGGATATCAAGGAATTCATCACGTGTAAACATAAAGAAGGTGAGATATCAAACTTCAATATCAGTGTGCTCATTAATGACGAGTTCATGAAAAATCCAGATCCTGAAATATACAATTTGATAGCAGAAGGAATGTGGAAGAACGGAGAACCAGGTCTGCAATTCTTTGATAACATCAATTCAAACAATCCGACTCCGTTGCTGGGACCATTATACGGTTCAAATCCGTGTTCAGAGACATTTCTGTATCCGAATGAGTCATGTGTCCTTGGTTCGATTGATGTCAGTAAATTTATTGGGAACGATGGAACCATAAATTACACGGGACTTAATAATGCCATTGAACTTGGTGTGAAGTTTCTGGATAACTGTATTGAGGTAAATGAATATCCAACTGACAAAATCAGGGATGCAACATATCTGACCAGAAAGATCGGTCTTGGAATCATGGGATATGCTGATCTGCTTATAAAACTTGGTATACGATATGGTTCAGATGAATGTATTGAGTTTACTCATAAATTTATGAAATGGTTCGATGAACAGGCGATTGCTGCATCATCCGGACTTGCAAAAGAGAGAGGCACGTTCCCGGCATACAAAGGCTCAACATGGGATCATAATGGCATTCCAATGCGCAATGCTGTTGTAACACTTATTGCACCAACAGGAAGCATATCATTGTTTGCAGGATGTTCGAGTGGCATAGAACCGAACTTTGCATATGTTGTGAACCGCTCGACATGGACCAGTGGTGAGAAAGTCACGTTTAAACAGGTACATACATTATTTGATGCACATATTAGACAGCACTACAAAGACAAATATGATGAGATTATCAACTGGATGTTTGAACATGGTACTGTTCAGAACTGCCCGCTTGTAGATGCTTACACAAAAAACATATTCGTCAGTGCAAAGGATGTCTCATGGAAGGAACATGTTGACGTGCTTGCTGCGTTCCAGAAACACATTCATAACAGTATTAGTAAGACAGTGAACCTACCACATGATACAACCGTTGATGAGATGAAGGAGATCATCAGGTATGCATGGGAATCGGGATGCAAGGGACTGACGGTGTATCGTGAGGGATCTCGGACTGATGTGGTGCTCGAGACCAATGCAAGCAAAAAAGAGAATGAACTGGTAAAGGTTGTTGAGATAACCAACCCGGTCAAGTACAAACTGGTCAAATCAAATGGCCGTATCCTTCCCAAGACACCACGCGACAGCCCTGCCGCAATGTACAAGCGAACCAGTGGCTGTGGCCATATGATGATTGCTATCGGAGAAATGGATAACAAACCACACAGTGTCACAATCGTAAACAAAGGCGGATGTGATGCACTGACACAGGCACTCGCAGAACTTACAGCACTTGCACTTCGCTGGGGAATCCCGCTCTGGGACATCCGGAAAGTCCTTACCGGTGTGAAGTGTTCGGCAGCATTGAAAAATCCGAAGTCTGACGGGAAATCATGTCCGGATATCCTTGGAAAAATATTATATGAGTATCCATGTGATGATGCCCCGCCAAAGGATGACGTTATTCCCGAAAAACCAGCAGTATCAACAAATACTTCACAGACAAAGATCACATGTCCGGATTGTGGTGGAATTCTGAACTTTTCAGAAGGATGTAAAAGCTGTCCATCCTGCGGTTACAGTAAATGCTTTTGATAAAACAATTTATCTGATATAAACACAAAATATTTTTATGAAGTCATTTGAAGAGATCCTTGATGTTCATCTTGACAGAATACTTGAAACAACCAAAAATCTGTATCTTCAGGATAACTCAATTTGTAAACGATGTCATCATACCCACAAAGACATATACTGTATCTTTTGCTTCTGTCCGTTATATCATGAACAGAACTGCGGAGGAAATCCTGTGTATACAGATACCGGGATCAAGGACTGTTCATTTTGTGACCGTGTCCATGACAAACAATTTATCAAAAAAGTTATCAAAGAAAATTTATATAAATTAACAAAATAAACAATAGATATGTCAGACGGGAGGTGCTAATTTCGATAATTATACTTGTTACAATGTTAATTACTGAATTATACATTATATGTTTGCTGGATCATTCAGAAACACCTGATTATATGCATGACTGGTGATGTTACCATGTGGAAAATTAATTATTGCGATGAAGTAAGTGAATTCGATCTATGGGTACTCGACTTAATGAATGAAACAAATAAAAAGCATGAGAAATCATCTCATGTATTCGAAGAAATAAATTAATTCCTGAATGTTACCCATTCAAACCTGTTTTTATATCCTTTTGTTTTGTCAAATATAACAAGACAACTTGGAAATGGAGCTGAATTCTGATGCCCGCTGAATTTCAGTCTTCCCCTGATAAACCGGATCTGCGATGCATACGGAAATATAACATCATGGAAGATTGCAGTGTCAACCCGAGCCGGAATCAGAAGAACAGATGTCACATCATGGGCAACAAATTCTTCATGCGCCTTTATTATCCACGATTTCTGATCCCTGCCATACGGTGGGTTAATCCAGACCGTCTCACCTGACCAGTCCTGAATCAGTCCATTATCATCTATTGAAAAATACCTTTCACATTTATGGTTTGTCTCATCGGCACATGCATCAAGCGTAAAGTTAAACTCACTATTAACAATATCAAACAGCCACTGTGGTGTGGAATACGTCATGATTTTACTGCTGAATAACACATCGGTATTCATATCCACATTATTTCATTATCATTATATAAAAAGACGAGTAAGAAACATTTAAATACTTTAAATAATAACATATAGAGTGATCAATGACGCACTCCATTGATCAACATTCCCTTCCCATCCGTTCATAGAGGACAAGCATTAAATATGTGAAACAACATATATTGTATTCCCCCACACAAACGAAACAGAAGGTCTTTCTCCCTCCCTTCTGTTTCGGGGATGTTTCCAGCATTTTCTATACAGAGCAAAATCTGTACCGTTTTGACGATTCTAATAAAAATGCTGCATTATCTTTGGTAAATGATGTGTAAATCAAAAGAAATGTTGGGGTTATATTAATGTTATCACAGTAATTCCAATTCCGATAAAAAATAATAGTAATGCTGCAATAAACAAAAGCATGTTGTATTCTGGTTCATCATAATATTCGTATTCCTGTTTTACCAGTTTTACTTCAGTATTTGGTATATAAATCTGATGTGGTTCGGTCAGGTGCTCCGGTTTCTGACTCTTGTATATTCCTTCAAACCATTGGCCATTAATAAAATAACCATCTTCATATTGCTTAACCATATTAAATAGTTGAAAATACTGGTATATAAATGTAATGCGAAAAATAAAAATGTAATGATTTTAATCTGTATTCAATCTGATATTATTCTGTTGTTGTTGCATTATTGATTATTTCTGTTTCATTAATTATTTCTGTTTCATTAATTAATTCTGTTTCGTTGATGGTTTCATTGACGCGTCCTGCGCTGATGGATGTTACGGTTGCCTGATTCTTCTTTGCAATGATCTCGATCATCTCGTTGTAAGCATCAGTTACCGTGGTGTAATCACTGGTGAAAGTTCCGTGGAACTCCTCTTCAGAACCATCTGCAGTTGCAGTCCGACCGATGTAGTTCACATCCTCGGATGTCTTCAGATTCAGATCAGTTGCATTCTTGTCAAATCCTTTCATGGATGTCGAATGGGTGTTGCCATAGAGGTATCCCTTGGTAACGATGTCTGATGCTCCTGACAAATGCACCGTTGCATCATTCAGTCCAACCTCACTCTCATACACACCACCACCATGAATGATCACACCGGTTCTGCCTTCATACGATTCACTGACCGGGTAATTACCTGATGCAGCACCTGTTCCGGAGAGGAATCCTTCGCTGTCGCACATCTGTTCAGGGACATTTGGCTGGATGTTCATCATACCGGCGGTGTCCTCGGCATTGATCATGGAATCACCTGCTACTGCGCTCTGTGCTGCATAGAAAT
>Ga0116165_1003141_pt1 | contig 11148 bp, 12 predicted proteins | sample AD_JPNMR1_MetaG_FD_89885 | JGI IMG/M metagenome (GOLD analysis project Ga0116165, IMG submission 89885) | Active sludge microbial communities of municipal wastewater-treating anaerobic digesters from Japan - AD_JPNMR1_MetaG | ecosystem: Engineered > Bioreactor > Anaerobic > Digestate | place...
AGAAAAGAATTTTTAGAAATTTTAAAAACAAAATATAATATTTTGCCATATCCAAAAGGAACTTTATCATACTATCAAGAAAAATCTACAGCAATTAAAAATAAAATTTTATTTTAAAAATTTTTACTGTAATTTTTATATTAATAATAACATCAAAAAATAAAGGAAAAAATTGTAAATATGTTATTATTGTTTTTACTAATAATAAATATTTTAATCTGTTTTTTACTTATATTTTTATTTTTTATTTTATATAAAATTTATTTTTAAGATAAATAACAGAAAAATGAAATTAGGCACTCATTTTATTATAGATATGTATTCTTGTAATGAACAGGATTTAAATAATATACAATTTATTCGTGATGTATTTTTAAAATTAATACATGTTTTAGATGTTACTTATATTACAGATTATTTTCATCAATTTTCACCTTATGGTATTAGTGGTGTAGTTATTATAGCTGAATCACATTTTACAATTCATACATATCCAGAATATGGGTATTGTGCTATCGATATATTTACATGCGGTGATAAACCTTGTGATAATGCATTACCCTATTTATGTGAAAAATTTAATACTACTAATATAATTGTGCATAAAATTAATCGTGGAGAATATGTTCCTATAACAACATTATTTTAATATCAATAATATCAAAAGGTATATGCAATATGAATACATTAACAACTATAAAAACATATCCAACAAAACAGCAATTTATAGAAAAAAATGCATGGGGGTTGTATTGTAGTCTCGATTTATATAATTGTAATGCTAATTATATTAGAGATAAACAAAAAATAGAACAATACATTATTCAACTTTGTGATATTATTGATATGAAACGTTTTGGTGACCCAATTATTATTCATTTTGGGGAAGATGAAAAAGTAGCAGGATTTTCAATGGTACAATTAATAGAAACATCCCTTATATCAGGACATTTTGCTAATCAAACAAACAATGCATACATTGATATTTTTAGTTGTAAATTTTATGATATACAAAAAGTTATTGCATTTACTACAGAATTTTTTCAATCTACACGATATATAGCTCAATATAATTTACGATTATAATAATTTTTTTAAATTTTAATTTTTACATAATAGTATAAGGAGTTACTATGCAACAACCTAAATATTCAGTACTTATTATAGATTTAAATAATTTGTATTGGAGAAGTGTATGCTCTGTTTTAAAAAATAATTTACAAAAGTATACTGAAACAAAATATTCAAGTATTTTACAAGATAGCATTAACAGAATAAATACATTATGGAAAACATATGGATATGATTCAACACAAGTTTATTTAGTTCATGATAATCCATTTTCAAAAATAAACGAAAGAGAAATAATTGACCCTACATATAAACATGCGAGAAAAACAAAAAATATCCCACCATTATTTTATTCAATATCAGATAAATTTATTGAATTATTAAAATATTATCACAATAATTTTTATATTGTATCATGTACAGGATATGAAGCAGATGATTTAATTTTGCCTTTACAACAATATATATATGCTAATAATAAACAAGCAACAATATTGTTAATTAGTGCTGATTTAGATTGGGCAAGATGTATAACTGAAACAACGCATTGGTATAATTATAATATTATCTATGATATAAATACTTTTTTAATTAACTATAAATTTAAACCTTCTGTACAATCAATTTGCTTATATAAATGTATAAAAGGGGATACAAGTGATTGTATTCCTACTGCAGTTTTATATTTACCTGAACAAATATTATTACATATTCTTCATACATATTCATCATTAGATGATATATTATCATCATTGTGGAAAGATGATGTAATACCCCAAAAATGGAAATTAGCAATAAAAGATTCTGAAACACAATTGAAAATTAATTGGCAATTAGTTAATTTTTTGCCTTTTCATAACAATATTGAAGATTGTATTTATCATTCTAAAGAAAATATTTCTATGTTAAAATATTTGTATTCCTTATATGATTTAGAATATGACAATAGAATGGTAGATACATCTGCAGATTTTTTTACACGTAAAAAATATAAAAGAGTTCCTACAATATAATAACTCATCAATATAGGTGATATATTTTATGGATACAATTTTTTCCTTGCTTCCAGATATATATACATATGAACTATATGTATTACGATATATATGTGAATATCCTGAAACAATATATACTGTTCAAGAAAAATATTTTAATAATAAAGATTTACAACATATATATAGTATTTTTAAAGAAAAATATACATTACAAAAATTAGAAAAAATAACACAATCAGTGTTACAGACATTTATTCAAAAAGATAAATACCATTATATTACTGAAATTTTTTCTAAAGATACTATTACTTATGAAGAATTTAAATTATATTGTAATATACTTTATGAACATTCAATTAAGAAAGAAATTTTAATAAATGTTAATGAATTTTTAAATACAACACTATCACCAAAAACAGATTATAAACATATTCAAACATTAGCCGATAAAATTTTATATTCAACTATTCAACTTAATCAGGAAACTAATGTATTAAAATCATTTGAAGTATTAGCACAAGATTATATTACTATTTTACAAAATAGAGAAACAGGAATTGGTAAAAAAACATATGGATTTTCATCAATCGATACATTATTAGTTCGTCCAGCATCACCTGGTGAAATGACTACTATTTTTGGTATGAAAGGAAGTGGTAAAAGTTTATTTGTTAAGTGTATAGAAATGATGTTAGTTAATAAAGGAATACCTGTCATATCTTTTAACCTTGAAATGACTGAAGAAAGTAATTTAGATAGATTATTATCAATTGAAACTAATTTATCTTTACAAGATATATTACAATTACAATGTGAAGAACATAAACAAGAAATATTAAATAAATTAGAAATACAAAAAAATAAAAAAAATTATCTTTACTATTCTGAACCAACTTTAACATTACAAGAATTAGATTTATATATTTATAAAGCAAAACAGTTTTTTAGAGAACAAAATGTTTTACCTGAAGATGAATATTGTGTTGTTACTATAGATTTAACTGAACAAATTGAAGAATTAAATGGTAAAGCAGGAACAGAATTAAAACCTGGTGTGAATAAATTATTACAAATAGCAAAAAAGCATAATATACACATTATTAATGTATTACAAAGTAATGAAAATATTTTTAGAGCAGGAAAAATGTTTACAAGTCCTGAACAATGTGACATGTTTACTTTACAACCAGAACATGTTGAAGGTGGAAGTGTATATTCAGCACGAAGCCGTATTGTTATGGCTATAAATAGACCATTACTGTTAAAGAAAAGATTTTTTCCTTCCAGAAATGAAGAATGGGATTTAGAAATTGATAAACTTATTGTGAGAATTGTTAAACAAAATGATAGTCCAAAATTAGGACAAGCTATTTTTGTATTTGGAGATAATAGCTTTAGATTATATCCTTATAAAGACATTGAAATTAAAACAAAGGAATAAAATTTTTAAATTTTTTTAATATATTTTTATATTATAAATATAAGAAAAAAAATTACTAATAAATAAATTTTAAATAAGTGAGGTAACAATATGGCATTATCAACAAAAGAAATACAGCAGATACAAAAGTTTTTAAAAACAAATTTTAGTGAAGATATTAAGGATAAAAATTTAATCATTTCTATACAAAAATTACTATCTGAATATAAAGATATTTATGAAGATATTACTGAATTTAAGGAAGTTTCAAGAGATGAATATAAAATAATAGTGTCTGATGATAATGAATATATCATAACAACAGAAAAAAATGCAGAGCAATATGCTTATGATAGTGCAAGAGCAATTGTTAAAGAGATGGGATTAAAAAGTTTTTCTGAAGATTATGCATGGTATGTTGTTAATAATTTTTGTGATGAAGATGATTTAGAAAGAATTGTAAGAGAAAGTATAGAAAGTGATATAGAAAATGAATATGATAGAGATGATATGATTGAATATTTGCTTGATGAATTGGAAGAAAGAATATCATCTTTTGACCGTTCAGAGTATGAAGATGAAGACGGTAACATCAAGGAAGATATATCTATTGATGATATTCTTAGAGAATATAAAGATGAATTAATTGAGGATAGATTAACTGATAGAAATTTTATTGATTATCTAATTGATATATATGGGAAAGGAAAAAGTTTACTAAAATTTATTGAAAATAATGTCAATATAAACTGGGATGATGTTATTGAAGATATGATTAAAACGGATGGATTAGGAAATTATCTATCAAGCTATGATGGGGAACTTCATTATTTAGAAGGTAAATATGTTGGCTGGAGAGAAAATTAATTCAACATGATAGATATACAAGAAATACAACAACATTTACACAATATTAATTTTCATACGAACGATATTAATTTTATATGTGCCTTAATACAATTTTTAGAAGAAAAACATTTATTAATTAAAGATGTTACTCATATTGATATAGATAACGATGGTATTTATACCATTGAAGTTAATGCATACATCGAATAAACATTAAAAATATATACACAAAACACATAATAACCTATAATGTAGTATAGCATTATAGGTTTTTTATTATCTTACTAATAATAAATATAATACTACATTAAGGGGTAATAATTATGGCAATAGCAACAGAATATAAATGCTCACAGTGTAATAGCATATTTGAAGTATACAAACAGTCTATTTTTGATAATTTTGAAACTTCTTATAGATGTCCTTATTGTCATTCATTAGAAACTGTACGATTGTGGGGAAATATTCATTTTGATATCGCAGAAGGATTAGTTGGTACAACAAAAACAGGATTTGAAAAAAATTTTACATATACTCATTCATCAATTTATGGAAAATATAAAGGTAAAAAAATAAAATAAATTTTACTAATAAATAATATGAGTATATATAATAACATTTGAGGTATATAATTATGAGTAGAATTTCTATTATAGAAAGAGATTTAGCAGGATTTACTAATTCCGTGATTGACCATAAAGGAGCAATGGTTGTTAAATCAGCTAAAGGAAAAAATACACCTATGCTTTTACAATCTGAAAATGATGTATTACAAATGTTAGGAACACCGTCTGCACAATATCCTGATGTTTTTGAAGCATTAGCATATATTAAATATTCCCCATTATGGGTAGTATGTGCAATAGGAAAGAATGCATTATATGGTGGTGTTGATGTTTTAGCAAATAATGTAATACCGTTTGAAATTGGAAGATTAGATACATTTTTATTTACAGCCGTTCCTACTAAAGCAACAGAAACATTAGCGACAGGTGATGGTTCAACAACAGAATTTTCTGGTACATTAGCAAATATTCCTGTCGTTTATCCAACACAATTTAAATTATTTCTTAATACTACTCAAATTTCAATAACGGTTTCTGATACTGGAATTATATCGGGAAGTACAGTTTCAGGAACAATTAATTTTACTACAGGTGCATATAGTTTAACATTTACAACAGCTCCTGCAAATGGGGTAGCTATTAAGTGTAATTATGTTTATAGTGATGATAAGTCAAATACTATATCACATAGTATTATAACAACTTCACCACATGTAGATGATTTAGCTTGTATTGTAGATTATATTACTGGAAGTCAATTTGAATTACAATTATATAGAAAAACACAATTAGGGTATTCACTTATTCAAACATATAAATATTCTCTCATTCAAGAAAAAGATTATTTTGGACGTTCTTTATATTATATGGATGTATTTAATGATAATCCTTATGTGCAAATTAAAGTTAATTCATCATTTACAGGAACATATACATTAAATATAACATCTCCTATAGATTTTGCAGGTGGTAGTAGGGGAGATGAACCTGAAGCAAGTGATTATCAAGCATGTTGGGATTATTTTAAATATGCAAATAAATATCCAGCAAGACTATTTATAGATACAACAGGAAATAATGCTGAATACATTAAAACCATTGTTACACAGTATCAGACATTTTCATTCGGTATTACTGTAGTTCCAATTGGAAAAACACCAACACAAGCTATAACATATGTATCAGAATTAGGAATTTCAACTGATAAAATAGCAATTTATCATAACTGGGCAAAAATAAAAGATAATTACAATAACAGTTTTGCATGGGTATCACTTGCAGGTTCAATTGGTGGAAAATTTGCACAAATGATTGATAGATATTTAGCTGATTCCCCAGCAGGTATTAATGAAGATGGTAAATATGGTGGACAATTACAGGATTGGACAGTTATAGAATTAGAAAATGATTTTACTGAAAATGATTTAATTAATTATTATAATGCAAAAATTAATCCAATTATTTTTGACCCTGTTTATGGTATCATGGTATATGGTGACCAGACATTAAGTCCTGTTTGGACAGATACATCATATATTGGTGCACGAAGAGTATATGACTATATATTAGAAATTGTTTCAAAACAAATATTACGAAAACAGGAATTTAAAGTTAATGACCAAATTCATCGATTAATGGCAAAAGTTCAAACAGAAAATTTCATTGAACCTATTAAACAAGCTGGATGGATTAGAGACTATCTTGTTGTTTGTGATGAAACAAATAATAATGATATAGCATTACAAAACAGAGAATTTATATTAGATTTATATATTCAAATTATGCCTAATTCACAATGGATTAAGTTACGACTAACACGAGTTGGTCAAACAGTAAATATTAATGAATTAATTGCATAATATATTTAAAATTTAAAATTTTAAAAAAATATTGAGGTAAGAAATTATGTCAGTAAATGTTGACCAAATATTAGGATTAGGTGATGACCAAATAGTATCACAATATATGCTTATTTTTCCAGATGGAATACCTGGTGGTGGGGATACTAAAAATATTGCATTACGATGTGATACTTCTTTTGACATGCCTGAAGAAGCAGTGAATACGTATGAAATTTATCATAAAGGATACAAAATTCCTAAAACAGGAATGTTACAGGACACAACAAAAGAATTTACGATTGAAGTTCGTGTTGATCAGCAGTGGAAAGTATATAATGATTTAGAAAAATGGAAAAATCTTGTATATGATGAAGCCAATGGAACAGGAATGCCTGAATTGACAACAAATGCAACTATTATAGTACAAGCTGAAGATAAATCACAAAAACCAGTTAAACAATTTATTTTCAAATACGCTAAACCACGAGCAATTAAAGTAAATAGTTTTGACCATCAATCTGGTGACCCATTACGAATTTCTGTTACATTTATTTATGGACAAAAAATTGAAAAGTAAAATATACTATGTCTTTAATACCTGATTCTGTTACTAAAACATATAAAAATATATTAAATAAAGCCTCATATATTTATGAGGCTAATAAAATTATTTTACATAATACAGGTTTTCAACACAAATGTTTATTTGAATGTATTATTTATCCTGAAAAACCACAACTTTCAGGATTATCTATGCAATCAGTTAAAAATATTGCAAATATTGGAAAAGACTTACAAATTGTACGAACATTTTTATATTCTATTAATGATATACAATTAGTAAATTTTGATTTTGAACGAGCAGGTGGATTTAATTTTATAAAAGAAATTAATTATGCTGAAACTATTACAATGACATTTTTAGAAACACAATTAGGAGTAGTTAAAAATTATTTACGAACTTGGATGGAACAAATTGCATATTATGAACCAACATTACGAGAATATTATTTAAATGACAATCAAATACAATCAGAAAAAACATGTCTTATTATACCACAACAAAAAGATTATTTACCATCATTAATATGGATTAAAATTGATGGTATGAAAATTAAAAATATATCAGGAATAGATTATTCACATGAAGATGGAGATATTGAAAAAATAAGTGTTGATTTTAAAGTTGATAATATCCGTTTAATTACTGCATTATAATATCAGATTTTATATCCTATACTAATAATAAACGTACTATTTATTATACAAGGAGAAAAATATTATGAACAATAATAATAATCCTATTATTACACCTATATTACAAAGAAGAAAACCAATACATACAGATAATGAACAACCACAGGAAACATTAGAAGAACAAAATATAGCAATTAATACAGGAAATACTGTTAAAATAGAATTTGAAACATTAGGAAGATTTTCATTGCCACCCATATTATATTTTAAAGATTATACCAATAAACATGTTAATGACTTAATTTTAAGTAGTGATGATAATTTATTAGAAACATTATTGGCAATACTACAGGAAAATTGTATATCAGATACTTCTATTGATTTATCATTAGCAACATTAGAAGAATTATTAGAAATTGTTATTGGTATTAAAGCAAAATTTGACACAACAAACCACATTCATTACTGGGTATGCTCATGTCAAAATGAAAAACCAGATAAAGAAAAAATTATAAATGAAACAAATGTTAATTTATTAGAATTACAATATAAATCATTAGCTGAATTAGATGAAGAAATAAAACAATATTTTGCTGAAACGTTTACATCAATGACTGATGAAGAATTTAAATCATATCTTTATAAAAAATATAAAAATAACCCATTAGATGATATTGATAGTTGGACAAAAGAAAAAGAATTACAAACAATTACTATTAAAGAACCATTTACTTTTATTGATAATGATATAACTTATAGTTTTCATTATCCACGATTACGAGATATTTTGATGGCAAAAAAAGAATCAGAAAGAAAATTTTTACCAAAAATTAAAATGGTGCAAAATAGAAGAGAAGCAAATGTTCCTCTTCATGAATTAAAAGAAAAAAAAGAGGAAGAAATAAAAAAGATTAAAGAAGAACAAGCAAAATTTTTAATTTTATATGCTAAATCCTTGTGTTTAGAAAGTATTAATAGTGTAGCAATACCAGATGTAGAAAAATATACAAAATTTAGCAATGACATTCCACGACATATTATTCGACAATTAGATGAATTACTTAATATATTAGATTTTGGATTAAAAACAGAAATTTCACTTGAATGCCCTATATGTGGCTCAAGTGAAAGGGGGTTACTTCGGGAAGTCCTTGATATACGACAGTTATTACCATACGGGGACAGCTATAATCTTAAGAGAATTTCTTCCGAAGGAAACAATAGAATCTTTGCAAAATCAAATTTTTATTTTGGAATATAAATTAAAATTGCAAGAACATATTATTTTATCTTCACCTTATTGGATATTAAAATATCGTATAAAACAATTAGAAGAAGTTGATAAAATACAAAAAGAAGAACAACGAAAATTAGAACAACAAATAAAATCAAAAACGTCATCAGTACCATCAGTAAAACCACATAAATAATGTTTATTATTACTAATAATAAACAAGATTACATTGTATATATACTACTATGGAAACAGGATTAACATTACCAACATCATTATTTAAAGGAAAAAAATTCCAGCAAAAATTGGAATTAAAAAAATTACAAACTAATCTAAAAACAACATTAGATATGGCAATGCAATTTTTTGTTACTAAAAAATCAAAACTTATACAAGTATTGCTTCCTATTTTTTTAAAATTTATAATGATGTATACTAAATTAACAAAAGATAAGACACTTCCTGAAAATATTTCTAAAGATAATGAAAAAACAAAAAAGGAAAAAGAAAAAAAAGAAACCTCAACAATTAGAAAATTTTATATAAAACTTATTAATTCCAGATTTTTTCAAAAATTATTATCATTTGTACAAAGAATTGCTACCACGAGTTTTATTACAGAATTTTTAACTTTTTTAATATTATTAAAATATGGTGTTTTTAATTTCTTTATTCCTATATTACTTTCAACATTACAAGATGCATTATTAACACTTATTCACTACATACCAACAATTGTAAAATTTATTACAACATTATTAATTACAACTATTCCTAATTTACTAAAACCTGTGTTAATGGAATTAGCAACAGGAATTATACGAGGTATTTTACAATTATTAGGATTTCAACAAAAAGAAATAAAAGATATTTTACAAAAATTACGAACAGTGTTAGAACCTGTTATTACTGTATTAAGTAAAATTTTACCATCACTTTTTGTAATACTGTACTTTTTCCCAAAAGTTATAAGTATTATTACTGGAGCATTTACACTACTAAAAATAATTTTTACAGGATTATTATCTATTGGAAAAATATTACTTTTTGCAGGAAAAATATTATTTACTATTTTTTCTTCAACCGCAGGTATTATAGTTCTTATTATTGCAGCAATTGTAGGAATTGGATATTTAATTTATAAATATTGGGATGAAATTAAAGAATTTTTTAAACAACTTGGTATAGTAATGTGGAAATATATAAAAATATTTGGTAAAATTATTTGGGATGAAATTAAAAAATTTTTTAAACAACTTGGTCAACTTGGTATAGTAATATGGAAATATATAAAAATATCTGGTAAAATTATTTGGGATAGAATTAAAGAATCTTTTAAACAACTTGGTATAGTATTGTGGAAATATATAAAAAAATTTGGTAAAATTATATGGAAATTTTTTCAAAATTATTTTATTAATCCAATTAAAAAGATTGCACAATTATTTTATAATATATTTATCAAACCATTAGAACCACTTTTTACGGCAATGTCAAAATTAAAATCTACTGCATTAGATAAAGTATCTAATATTATTAACTGGGTTACAAATCAAGCCACTAAAATAGCAAATTTCTTTAAAGAATTTTTACAAGGTGTTACAGGGGTTATTACAGATGTGCTCAATTATTTCAGTATGATGAGTGATATAGGAATAATAGATTGGATACGAATGGATGATAAAAAAACATCAGCACTATTGGCACGAAGAAAACAAATAGAACAAAGTGATGTTTTTTATAAAGCAATTGTTAATAGTGAAAAATTAACACCAGAAGAACAACGCATAGTAAAAAGTGATACAAAAAAATTAAACACTTATCGTGAATTATTTGCTTTAGCACAACAGAGTAATGTTAATTTTGCAAATTTAATAGCTTCTATAGTAGAAAAAACAGTTGATAAATTAGATTTACAAGGTAAAATAACACAAGAACAAATAAAGATTGTATATACAGCACAAGAACCACGATA
>Ga0116165_1003156_pt1 | contig 11106 bp, 15 predicted proteins | sample AD_JPNMR1_MetaG_FD_89885 | JGI IMG/M metagenome (GOLD analysis project Ga0116165, IMG submission 89885) | Active sludge microbial communities of municipal wastewater-treating anaerobic digesters from Japan - AD_JPNMR1_MetaG | ecosystem: Engineered > Bioreactor > Anaerobic > Digestate | place...
GCTGTCCTGGCGTCCCTCGGGGCTCCCAAGATGGAGGTCGAGGAGGTCTTAGAGGACCGAGTGTTCTTCATTCGCACTCCCGAGTTCGATGAGTGGTTGAAGAACTCCGACGCCTTTGCCCGTGTTCTTGGCGGGCATCAGTACCGAGGCGAGTGGGCGCAGGCGACTTATCGGCAGAAGATCCCAACCTACTCGATGAACTTGCAGGTGTACGAGCGGTTCGTTGAGGCAGATATTGATTACTACAACCCTGATCTGTGGAACTCCGACCTGCGGGGGATAATTGGGCATTTATTCGAGGTAACTGTTAACTTCTTCTGGAAGCGTAAGACAGATCCTTTCAAAGTCGCAAAAGAACTTAGAAAGCGCGGAGTGGAATGTTAGCGGAGTTACAATGTAAGTAGGGGAACAACATGGCTGCTCCAGGGAAAGCAACACTTACATGCGGGGATAAAATCCATTGGAGCGGCGGTCAGCCGTTTAACGGCTACGTCCTGCTCATCATGGCCCTTCCCTCGGTCGGCGGTGCTCAGTGGACCAGGGTGTGCTTGAAAGATAGCCACCCGAAGGTGCGCGTTCCCACGCGCGTTAAGGTGCCGATCCGGGAAGGGGTGTACGATCCGCTGACTCGGATCTGGAGGACAGACTCGTTGGTTCCCCCGAACGTCAGGTACTCGGCGTTCTTCTACGACGACACGGACAGACTGATCGCTGTCGGCCCGGAGTTGTTCGAGGTCAAGACGGCGGAGTACGAACTGGTTCCCCCGGTTCTCGCGGACCCCGGCCCGGCGACTGTGAGCCCGCAGCCGGAGGACGTACCGGGTACGGGAGTGGTCAGGGTGGTGTACGGTGCTCCGCATCGAGAGCCGGTTCAAGGGAAGAAGAACGGCGTGAACACTCGTTTCACGATCTCTCGGTCGCAATACTCGCTCGTATTCGTGATCTGGAACCAGACGGTATTGACGGAGGGGGTTCACTACACGATTGCGGGGAACGAAATCACCATGTCGGAGCAGTTCATCCCCGATCCCAAAGACACGTTGGAGGCAGTGATTTGGTAAGACGTGCATTTTGGTTAGTTCTCCTTCCCTGTCTGCTCTTGGCCCAGATCGACCTCCAGAAGCAGACCAAGGGCACGCTGCCGGTGTCCAAAGGCGGCACGGGGGCGAGCACGGCGGAACAGGCGAGGGCGAACATTGGCCTCGGCAACGTGGAGAACGTCGCCATTTCCACCTGGGCAGGCTCCTCGAACATTACCACACTCGGTACGATCACGTCCGGCACGATCCCTTGGGCGCGGTTGTCCGATGTTCCTTCATTCGAGAGTCCGTTGACCTTCAGCTCCCCGTTGTCACGTTCCACGAACACGATATCGTGCCCGAACTGCATCGTAAGTACCGGTTCCTATTCTGATCCGGACTGGCTGACGATTTCGAAATCCAAGGTTGGGCTGGGAAATGTGGAGAACACGGCTCTTTCGACTTGGACCGGGAGCACGAACATCACGACCATCGGCGTTCTTAACTCACACGTTAAGGCCCCAAAGCAGATCAATTTCACTCTTTATGATCCGAATACGTCAATCCCGGCTTCAACGATTCCGGGAATCTGGCGGGCCGAGTACGGAAACATTACCGCGACCGCTGTCTCTTGTTCAGCCGACACCAATAATGCGGTTATTCAGCTCACCGGCATAGCGCTCTCCGAAAACCTTACCTGCTCTAAAAGCGAGTGGGCGACTTCCACCAGCTTCTCTACCGCGACGCTCGATCAGGGTGAAAGTATTGGGCTTGAGGTCGTATCCGGTACGGCCAAACGGATCAACGTGTCGATCAAGTACAACCAGCAATAGCTATGAAGAAGTTCCTTCTCGCTTTCTTCCTGATTGCCGGCCTCAGCTTCGGGCAGATCCCCGAGGACGAACCGGTTCGAACGCTCAAGCAGCGTCTGACGGCTCGCCGGCAATTTCTCCAGAACAATCCTGGCGCTCGGGAAATCTTCCGGAGCGAGAACGCCATCCACTTCGAGCGCGAGCCTGGCCGCCGGACAGCAATCATTCAACGAGATGTAGCTTATGTTGATCCCGACAGCGGGGAACTCAAGCCTGTTGATCTGGACCTGATTGAGACTCGCCTGGGATATCGGACAACCGGCTCACCGGTGGTCATCCGAATCGTTGATGGAGTTCTTCAGACCAGCCGAGTCCAAACCTTCTTCAAGCATCCACAGACGAAGACTGTCTCCGGCTACACGCTCATCACGCCCCGTCTGGCCTATCAAGGCGATTTCGACTTCAGCTTCGAGCAGGACGGTTTGCACTGGACCCTCCAGGTGCAGGAGTTCGGTTGGGACATCAAGGCTACAGTCTCCGCTCCACAGGGCGCAAAGCTATATCGCTTTGGCTTCGCTGAGTTGAACATGGAGCTTGCCCCGGACGCGGAAGGCAATCTGGCAACGCCAGATGGTGCATACAAGATCACTCGCCCGGTGATGGTCCGGGCCGATGGCATTCAAACTCCGTGCAGCGCCTGGCAAGTTGAACGACTCGGCTTTCGCATCGGGTTCACCTGTGATGATACAGGCTTTCCGGTTGAGGCGTATCCGTATGTGATTGACCCTACAGGTTCGTATAACCCGCCATCAGGTACGGATGACGGTACTGTCAATAGATACAGTGGTGCTGCATGGCCGGTGACATGGGAAAATAGCAAACCTGGTCCTGCTATTACTACAGTAGAGTACCTTACTGTTAAAGATGGATACAGCTCTTATCAGTGGGGAGTAACTCAGGCGCTCATCCGATTCAACACCGCAGATCTGCCGGATAACAGTCTTATAACTAATGCTCAGTTGGTGCTCACGACATATAATAGGGGTTCTTCTGCAACTTATTGCAATGTTTACATTGATGATATTCCTGCTGAAACTTGGCCAATCACAGAGAATTCATGGATACCAACGAGTGATCTGAGTGGCTCTGTATTATCAGCACCCATGACCGACGTTTTCCTTGTTATAAACCAGGCAGACCCAGTATCGGTACAAACCACAAAGATAAACCTTACTGGATATACCGCTTTCAGGATTGGTATACGCTGTACGCAAGAACCCATCAGTAATATATATTTGAGCTTCTATTCGTCTGAATGGTCAAAGCCTAAGCAGAGACCCAAATTGGTGGTTGATTACCAGGTTGCCGGTGGACCAAAACTGATCATTGTACAGCAAGGGGACTAGGGGATGCCAGACAAGGGCCTTTTTGGTGGTGGTCGGACGCGAAGGAAGAGGCGAAATTGTTTTTTACGGAGGCCACATGCTGAAGATAAGCGAAGAGGTACTACAGCAATCTAACACCTGGGCTATCGAAGCCCTGAGAGAAACAGTCCTCAAGTACGACATCGAGGCTGAAGTCGTAACGCCAGTGAGTGTCGTACCAACACCCTGGGCTCCCGATCCACTGCCAAAGTATTTCATCAGCGGATTGGTGCGCATTAAGACATGGTACGGCGGCAAAACCGTCCTCGCGGTGGAATTCTTCCCATCGCCCACTAACGACGTGGACAAGCGCATGAAACAGTATCAGGCGGAGCAGACCCCGCCGGGATGGTGAGTAAGCAAATGCCTAATTGGTTGAAAGGTTTACTCAGTGGCATCGTGGCGGCGATTGCCCAACTCAACCCCGTAGTCTGGGCGTTGTTCATCCTGATCGGGCTTGATATCATCTCCGGGTTCCTCCGGGCGTTTATCACCAAGTCGGTTTCCTCCGACGTTTCGCTTCGAGGCATGGCGAAAAAGTCGTTCATATTAATCCTCGTGGGCCTCGCCGGGGTGATTCAGAGGTTTCTTATCGCTGGAACATTACCGGTGGATCTGATCGTCGGAACCGCGGGTTTCTTCTGCGTGACGGAGATCATCTCCATTCTTGAAAACGCCAGCGCCTGCGGGATCGCCGTTCCCCCGGTTCTTGTGGACGTTTTGAGGGATAAACATGCTGATCGTAACGGACAAAGCTAAACACGCGCAGACTGAGGCGGTCATTCGCACCCGCGAAATCGCGCGCGATGCCGCGGCGCACGAAACCCGCGCGGCGACGTTGGTTGAGAACAAGCACAAGAGTGTCGCCAATGCGGAACGACAGGAAGGCAAAAGACTGCCAGCCACGGAGTTCATGCGCCGGTTGAGGAAGATCAACCCGAACATCATCATGGAACCTCACCCGAACCGTCATCTACCGTTGCACAAGGACAAAGCCTGTTTGTACTTACTCATGCCCGATGGGTCCAAAGGTTTCTTGATGACTGTCGAAGGCGACTACATGCCCGAGTGGTCGTTGATGAGCATAAAAACCGTCCGCGTTCCCGACGGTCGCGTTGAAGGCTTCTGGCGGGAGCAGAAAATCCCCGGACGGGAGGTGAAACGCGGTTGGAGGACCGTGCTGTGGCGGCTCCTTCACATGGGTCTTGTGAACATCACCGACGTTGAACGCGAATTCGGCCCCACGACGCGCGAATCGTGGAACGTGCTCGCTGGAAAGAGGTCAGGAAGGCTGTTGATTTAAGGAGGAAAGAATGCCTGTTCCGAACAAACAAAAAGAAGAGGTAGTCCCCATTCTCGCCGCTGTTGCGATGCAACAGGCCGCGGGCGGAGACGAGAAGCTGAAAGAACTCCTCACCGCACTTTTGGAAGACCAGATCGAACGCAGGAAGCAGGAAAAGGAAAAGGCCAAGCGTCTCGCTGAGCAGGCTGTCCAGGCCGCTCAGGAGTACGAGCGCATGGTGCTCGCGAAGCAATCGACCTGTTCGCACACGAAGCAGGACGGTCGTACTCGGCTCGCCGGCCAGCGTGTCAGTGGCGACGGTCGGGTGTGTCTCGTTTGTCAGTTCTGTTTCAAAACGTTCTGGCATCCGGCGAAGGAAGGGGAGAACCCCGTGCCTGCTGGTCTTATGCCACCGTCTGACGAAATCGGAGGTTAACCATGCCCACGCCTCAAGCCGCTCTCGACTACGCCAAGCGATTCGTCGGTCAATTACCCGTTGACGACGCCGCGATCAAGCTCCGTGTGCTGAACGACGCCCACGCGAAGCTCTGGATGGCTGCGCCCTGGCGTTGGACGGTCGAGAGCCTTGAGGTCGTGACGGTGGTTAATGACCAGCAGGAGTACGATCTGGAGGAGCACGAGGATTTCCTGTTCCTGGTTTCCTCGAAGATCACCGACGGAGAGAGCATTCACGATCTGATCCCGTGCTCGACTCTCCCGGTGACGGATGTTTTCAAAGGACTGCCGCGGCAGGTCCAATACGTGAAGGGTGAACCAGACAAACTCCGTCTGTTCCCCGTTCCGACAGGTTACTCGAACCCGCCGAAGATCCTGTCGGTTTACAAACGTAAACTCACGCCGTTGAGCGAGGAGAACATTGACGAGGACTACTCCAACCTTGGTATTCCCGATGAGTGGTTTTGGGTATACCAGGAAATCGTACTGCTCAAAGCCATGCAATTCGCTCACGATCCCCGTTTAGGCGGTGTTACCTACAGCGAAGACAAGGCCGCATACACCGGGCAGCACGGGGTCGTGGAAGCGGTGATCGATGAAATGCGGAGAGCGGAAGAGAAGTTCTTCGACTCCCTGGGAATGGTGGTGACGCATGAGTAAGACATTGACCGCTGGAGATGCTGTCAGGGTCGTTGCCGCGCGTTATCCACGGCTGGACACTTCCGGCTTCGCGGCGCGGTTCTGCGATGAGGTCCTGTCTACAATCTGGCATCGGTACCCCTGGCGCGAGAGCCTCGCAGAGTTGCCGCCGTTCCATCTGGTGCGCGAGGAACCCGACTACGGCGCGCCGTTGCTGGCGGTGCCCCCGGATTTCTACGGGTTACACCGGGTCTGTGTACGGAGTTCTTACGGAACCATCTACCCTCCTCTCATCGTCGTCCCCGACCTCAGTGTCAGTCAGAGCACGGGGATACCTACGGCGATTGCTTACCAACCTGAAAAACGTTCCTTCCGTGTTCATCCGCGACCGTCGGTCGGGGCTCCCGACTTCTGGATCGAGGGGAGTTACAAAAAGGTTCCTCAGAAGATTACAACGGCGACGTTGAACAGCTACTTCCTACCGTTCGATGACATGTACTTCAATGTCTTCCGTCTGGGGCTCGTTTGGAAGGTCAAGGAGATTCTTGGCGACTCCGAAGCCGTTCAGGACGAAGCCCGTTTCTACCGCGCGATTGACGAAATGGCCGTGGCTGAGGGGTTGCACTCGGGGGTGATCGTCGTCGCCCCTGCGGAGGGTTTGGAACTCGGAGGATAACAATGCCGCTGAAACGCGGGAAGTCAAAAGAGATCATCTCTGCGAACATTCGTGAACTACTCGAATCTGGCCGACCAAGGGATCAGGCCGTGGCTATCGCGCTGGACGTAGCGCGCCAGAAGAAGAAGAAGAAAGAGAAATGAGCGCGTGGAGGAATAATGCCTGATTCTCGCCAGTTCGATGTACGATATCTGGACGATCTCTTCCTACCCTTCGACCGGGTGACGAAGGAGTTGTCCGACAAACCGCGGCTTGTGGACGGTTGCAATGTGTTCGTCACCATCGGTGGGAAGATTTCCAACTGTCCGGGGTTGAGGCAGATTGGCGATTTCACGCTGAACAAACGCCCGGACCGTCTGGTGATCTACGAGACGTTGGAGAACCCGCCGCGGGTTTTCCTGCTCGCGTCGGCATACAACGGCGAGACGTGGGAGATGTACTACCTTCGCCTGGACGCCGATGAACCGGCGTGGACTTCAATGGGGAATCTGCGCGACATCGACAAATCCACCCGACCGCATGAGATTCTGGTCGCCCGCGGTTTGGCGTTTATAAAATCCTTCCCCGAAGACGACAAATACGGCTCCGTAATCTTCGACGGCACAAACGTCCGACCGTGGGGGATTCCTTCCCCGACCGTTCCCGCGCGGCGTACCAATCCGGCGTCCTGGGCGGCGAGCGCGAACCCGGTCACCGTTAACTTCGGTTGGCGGTACGTCTACTGCTGGAAAGACACCTTTGGGCATTACTCGAACCGTTCGCCTCTGGAAACCGATCCCGCGCAGCAGCCGAGCGACACCGGGGCATTCGCGAACAAAAAACCGCAAATCGTTGTTCAAGGGCACGCCGACACCGAGAACTTCCCATACATCGGCATCTTCCGCACGACCGACGGCGGCGGGACGTTCTACCATCTCGAAGACATTCCCAACACCGGTGCAGGGGACATCATTTACACCGACCAACACCGCGTTGCCACGACGACGAACGATCCAAAGACGGATATGCAGTTGGACACGTCGAACATCGCTCCGTCGATGACCTCTAACACGGTCCCGCCACCTACCAGTAAGACCATCGGTGTTGATCCCGTCGAACCTTCGACCAACATGGCCTATTTCGCACGGAGGATCTGGTACGGTATCCACCGTGTCTACTTCTCCGGACAGGAAGAAATCCTTAACGGCGTCCCCGAGGCGTCGTTCCCGAACCCGAATGGCATCCGTGGTAATTACTACATCTTCCGCGGGCAGCCGAGGATTCTCAAGGAAACCCGTGGTGTTCTCTACATCATCAACTCCGATGAAATCATCGCCGTCAGTGGGCAGGACCGCTCGAACCTGCACCCGATCACCGTTCATTCTGGCACCGGGGCCGCTTACGGCCAACCGCGCGCCGCGGTGTCGTACCGTGACATCGTTTTCTTCCTCACCGAAGACCTCCAGATCGCCGCCGTCTCCGGTGACCGCGCGCCCGTCGTGATCTCTACGCCATTGGGCGACCAGTTCAAAATCACGTCCAACACGGACGTGGAGATGAAAATCTTCTCCCAACACGGTTACCTTTGGCTCATCGTCGCGGTAATCGACAAGACCGCGCCGGCCAACACGCGGGTGTTCGTCTACGACATCCAGCGTGATCTCTGGTTCCCGCCTTGGTTGAAGAAGATCTCAGCAATGGACTTCGGTCGGTTGAGGGAATCGGATCAGAACGAGTACTTGGTTTGTCTTACCTGGGACGGCGAGACTTCGCGCCTGGCTGTGCTCGATTTCGACTCTCGTACCGACCTCGGCGTTCCCTACACTTGGGACATCACTACCAATTTGTTTACCGTCCCCGCGGGCAACCACATAAACGCTTTGCGGCAACCGGCTCACCGGCCTATGGTTGCCTACATCACCACCGAACGTACCAAGTTCGCTGGTGATAGCGAGCCTGCGGTTTCGTACCGCCTCGATGAGTTCGCGGGCGGTATGACCGCAGGCATTGCCCAAGATCCCCCGTTCTCTGAACAACACGAGAGTTACATCGAAAAATGGTATCCGTTGGCCGAAGTTGCCCACCGCGTTCAGGTGCGGATCTCCGGCGCGGCGGACGACAAGAAGGTCGAGATACAGAACATCGGCCTCGTATTCCAAAGCGAGGCAGGAGTGTAGTTATGCGTGACTTGTTGTTTAGATTATGCTCCGCTATCGCAACCGCAGAAGGCTGGTGGGACCCCAATCCCAACGCGCGGCCAAAGCGGAACAACAACCCCGGCAACCTCACCGCGTCTCCGCTCGAACGTCCAAAAGACCCCCGTTTTGTCAAATTCCTCACACCACAAGAAGGCATCGCAGCGTTGTATAATCAAGTAGCACGTCACATTCTCCGCGGTTACACTCTACGCCAACTTATCACCGCCTGGGCTCCGCCGCACGAAAACGACACTGAGAACTACGTCCGCGAAACCGCCCGTAGGATCGGGTTGGAGTTGAAACCGAACGACAAGGGTGTTCCGGACACGGAGCCTTTGTACAATTACTTAATCATCGAACGTTTGCCATGACTGAGGTTGAAAACAGAATCTTAGAAATCTCAGACCGTCTCAACCGTCTGGAACGGACGAACAGGGAAGTACCTCTGTACCAACTTCCACCGTTCGAGCACGACGTTCGCGTTCCGCCCGCGGAATCGGTTGAGCTTGTCTCCGCTCAACCAACCTCGGGCGCGACGAAGGTAGCGATTCGATGGACCAAACCTGCCGATCCGAACATCGACCACTTCGAGATCTGGGTCAAGCGCACGGCTTTCGAGTCCGAGAATCCCTATCAAGCCGCATCGGTCGCTGATTCCCCCTGTGCGTTCACGGTGAACTCGGACCGTGACACTACAGCCGTCGCCTACATCCGTACAGTGATGAAGAACGGCCTCTCCACCGATCTGAACGCCTCGCCCACGGTTTCGTTCAACGTCTATAAATTCGTCGCCTCCAGCACCGACATCGCCCCGGGTGCGATCCAGAACGGGCATTTTGACCGTGTATCTGCGAACCGCATTCAGATCTGGGACGCCGATATTGATCGTGTTTCTGCAAATCGTGTTCAGATCCGGGACGCAGATATCGACCGTGTATCTGCAAATCGGCTCCAGGTTCGCTATGGCGACATCGCCAGCCTACGGGTCGGCAATATCTATGGCGGTATGCCAGGACAGATGACTGTTTATAACGCCATCGGACTTCCCATCGGCTTCATTGGAACCTCTGATGACGGCGTTTCCGGCGGGTGGTTCAAGCAGTTGTACATTGGCGGCGACAGCCCGCAAACAGCCAGGCTGGTGTCTGATTCTTTCGGTAACCTCAGCATCATGAATGCTAGCGTCACGATTGTTGACACTGAAGGCCAGACGATCAGACTCGACGGTACGTATGGTTTGAGAGCGGAGTATGCTACCGAAGCCAATAGGTTCTATGCCCGTTTCAATCGAGCCTACATGTTGATCGAGAAATGGAACGACACAGGGAGCACCATGATCGCTGGTTCCCAGGTAGATGCTGGAGGGATTGCCGCTGCGGGATACGCCAGTGGCTTGCGCTCCACCAGAGTGCTTTTCCTGGCTGATTCCTCGACCGTCACAGCGACGTGGGAGTCATCGTTTAACCCTGGTATTCAAAGCTCTGCACAACGTCATGCGATTATTGCAGGGTCTTCGGCTAGTACGTGCTACGCAGATTTTTATTCTCTGCGGGTAAACGGCATCACGGTTATCGACAGCAACAGGCAGCTTCAGAACGTCACTTTGCCAGCGCACAGCCATTCCGGATACGCACCGCTCGACCACTCGCATTCAGAGTACGCGGCAGCGTCGCATTCTAACCACCCGTTCCTGAGTGTCGACGGCGTAACGGTAATCGACTCGGATCTCAACATCGGGGACATGGACAACTGCCACACCCGTGTCCGCAACAGTTCCGTCGGGATGACGCCCGGTGAGATCGTCGCCTATTACGACAGCAACATCGAAAAGTGCGTCCTGAAATTCTACGACGGTGAGAACACGTTCACATTCGTGTCGAAGTAAGGGGTGTATGAGGACAGAACTGACAATCGCACAACGTATCAATCTTCACTTCCTGGTGGGAACCCTACCAGCGAAGGACATCAAATCGATCCGGCTCGCCTGGCAGATCATGGACAAACTGGAACTTTCCGAGGAGGAGAAAAAAGCGATCAATTACGAACTCGTCCCCCTCGACCCGGAAGGCAACCAACTGGTCCCGCGCTGGACCGATGGGGTTCTGCCGGCGAAAGAATTCGACTTCGACAGAAACGAAACGGCCTTCCTCCGTCATGCGTTGGAAAGCGCCGCCATGCGAAGCGGCCTGCTCCCCGGTCCGGCGCGCGTATGGCTGGAGCCGTTGATTAACACTTTCATCCTTGAGGAGGACTAATGACAAAAGTAACCATCACCCTCCAACTCGACGAAACCGTGATGAACGGTTTGAACGAGATTGCCGCCCGTGAAGAATTCTCCACCACGGTGATTGAGAACGGCAAGCCCGTTCGGAAACCTCTTTACTCCTCCGGCGCGGAATTCTTCGCGCGCATCGTGCGCGATGCACTGATGAGTTACAGTCACTTCATCCCTGCGATCGCTGAGAAACGTCAGACGATCAACGGGATCAACCAGGAAATCGAGCAGCTTCTTACACCTAAAGTTATCAAAGAACCCAGAACTTAGTAAGTTAAAATAGTATCGGGAGGGATGGTCCATGCCTAGCGGTGCGGTCAAAGAGGGGCGAGCAAAGGCCCAGGAA
>Ga0116165_1003157_pt1 | contig 11102 bp, 11 predicted proteins | sample AD_JPNMR1_MetaG_FD_89885 | JGI IMG/M metagenome (GOLD analysis project Ga0116165, IMG submission 89885) | Active sludge microbial communities of municipal wastewater-treating anaerobic digesters from Japan - AD_JPNMR1_MetaG | ecosystem: Engineered > Bioreactor > Anaerobic > Digestate | place...
ATTTTCGCTTTACTCCTGTATTTTTATCCCCAGTTTTTCAATTTCTCTCTCAATCCATTTTTCTGCTTCTTGTTCGTCTTTTTCAATCGCCATTTCCACGCCCCGCTTGGCGATTTCAAGCAGGGATTTGGATAGTTTTCTGTCATTAAATGATTTTTCAATTAACTCCTTGATTTCTTTTTGTTTATCTTCTTTTAAAATAGGAATTAATGTCGCCTTTACCTGATCTGGTCTCCAGTGATTGATAATTGAACCGCCAGCGTCGCGTTCAATTTGTTTTTGAACGATTACGGAATTTAAAACAAGCGTCAAATATTCCGGCAATATATGCTTGTCGTCTGTTTTTAATCTCAAAATACCGCCAGAAACTATCATCTTTTGCGGTTCTTCGTTTAAATAATAAGCTATGCCGGGAGTTGCGTCTTTTGAAAGCAAAATTTCACCCTTCTTTGGCTGATGTGATTTTAATTTGTTATATAATTCTTCTGATATAAATTGTTGATTACTGTCAGAAAGTTCAAATTTTGAGAGATTGCTCACGCGAACAAAAGGCACGCCGTTTTCTTGATATGCTTCGCTTCCCGGCTCAACACTTTTCTTAATTTTTACCAAATTTCCCAGCACATCAAATCCGCCTTTATATTTTTTCACCGCTTCAATGATTTCCTCGTATTTCGGTTGAAAATATTCCGCGTCAAAACGATCTGCTTTTTGTGTGTCAGAAAAGTTTTTGACAAAAGAAAGTACGTGCTTTGGCTTCCAATCCAAAAGTCCAAGCTCGGAAAGAAGTATTTGCTCGGCTTGGGAGTAGAGGGATTTGGACAATTGATATTTTGATTGTGAGGCTAAAACAAACTTACAGACTTTTTCAACAAAATCATCCGAAACAATAGGCAGGTTTAAATTCTCTATATCTGAAACATTTAATTTTGGCTGAACATTACCGCTACTTAATCTGAAAATTTGCTTTTGACCGTAATTTGAAAGAAGAAATACAAAAATATAAAAGCGGTTTTTTATACCAATCTTGTTTGAGAATTTAATCCCTATATTATTTTCGCTTATTGCAACCTTTCCTAATTCTTCCGTAATCAAACTTAACCTTCCGACAGTTCCAATTTTTGAAAAAACTATATCATTTACATCTAGCTGATATTTTTTAACCCTTTCAAATTCGTCGTCATTAAGATAAACCATCCCCTCTTTCTCAATATAAACATCTTTAATATTAGAAATTCTTATAAAAGGATGACCAGTTTCTTGATAGCTTTCGCTTTTTAAAAAAGAACCAAAGGGGCCACTAAAGACTCTACAATCTTTATTTTTTAAATTTTGGTGTTTTCTGCTTTGAAGCTTATTTAAAATTTCAAGATAATCTGGACGAAAAAAATCTGCGTCAATTCTAAAATCAGAATTTTCTTTTACCGTCTTATAATTTACAACTGAATATTGCATTATTTCCAAAAGCTTAATTTTTCTTTCTTTGCCCATTCAATAAACTTTTCCGCCACACCGTCGGGCAATTCGCCGTCGTGGTTGTGCAAATCGTGATCGATAATCATATGACCATTTTTATCCAGTTTCGGCTGATTGTTGCCATTTTTTACGAACACATACTCGCCGGAATTGTCCTTGCCTGATTTTTCCGAAACGGCAAAGAAAATCGGATAATCTTCTTTTTTAGGGCAAAGTTCATCATCCCATTTCTGCACAAACAGCACGCTGGTTTTGGTTCCGGTGTGCGGTTTAAAAGTATTTACATGAAGCCCGACAACTGCCAAAATTCTGGCTTTTTCGGCGATGTACTCGCGAATGGCTTTATCAGAAGTATTGTTAAATCTTCCTTGCGGCAAGACAATCGCCATTCTTCCGCCCGGCTTCAAAAAGTTTAAGTTTCTTTCAATAAACAAAATATCGCGTCCTACTTTTGATTTTGGCTTGTTTTTTTCGTTATAGCCAAGATCGTATTTGTGGATTATGCGAGATTCTTTGATGTCCCCGGCAAAAGGCGGATTGGCCATGAGAATATCAAAATTAAATTCTTTGTATGAGTTTTTGTCTTTTTGTAATGCTTCAAGGCGTTTTAACCCCGCTCCATACACTTCCAACCAATTGCGATTTTGGATTGATTCATTCCAGCGTTCATAGTCAAGATTGTTGAGATGCAAAACATTGGTATTCCCGTCTCCAGCGATCAAGTTTAAGGTGCGAGCCACACGCACGACTTTTTCATCAAAATCAATACCGAAAACTTTAAGCACATTTTCTTTTTCTTCTTCGGAAATATCTGTGTTTTTAAATAAATGTCCGGTGATGTGAAAAATCGTGTGTACGGTAAAACCGCAAGAACCAGCAGCTGTATCTATCATATATTCACCCGCTTTTGGATTGAGCATTTTGACGCACATATCAATCACATGGCGAGGCGTGAAATATTGACCTTTTTCACCTTTTGACGACTTATTGACTAAATATTCAAAAGCTTCGTCTATAATTTGCAAATTGGAATTGAAAAGTTTTATATCCTGCAAACTGGACACACTGATGGAAAGATGAGAAGGCGAAAGCTGAATCTGGCTGGCTTCATCAAACACACCCGGCCATTTGGCTTTGGCTTTGTCAAAAAGGTTCTGAATTTTATTCTTAAGTTCAATATCAGTTTGCCCTGTGTTTCTAAATTCCAAAACTCTGAAAGTAGAATCGTCAAATTTTGTCAAAATTTCTTTTACCTTTTCATAATCGCCTCGATCTTCTTTGCTTAACTTGTCTTCAAGATAAATTTCCAGACGCATTTTGTCTTTTTTGCTCTGTAATTCATCGTAAAGTTTGGTAAAAATCAGTTTAAAGACTTCTTCAAAAACATCTACGCCCGCGTTTGCCAAAACTTCATCTTCCAATTCCTGAATAATGGTTTTGAGAGATTTTCCTTCGTTCGGGATTTTATCTTTGATGATTAAATCTTTAAGAGTAAATCTTTCTTTCAAAATATCTTCAAGTGTCTGATCGGCTTTGGGAATATCGGTAATATCTTCAAAATAATTCGGATCTTTGCGGTTGTAATGCGAAATCTGTCCGCCATTGGTCCACACGGCAATTGGCGCGCCAGTGGCATTGGTATAGGAACGAAGCTGATTCTTTCCATCTTGAAGTTTAGGCTTTTTGATTTCAACGATAATGTATTCAACAGTCGGGCGGTCTTTGTCAAAAACAACAATATCGGCAGATTTCACCTCACGTCCAAAATGAATTGCATGCTCAAATTTGATTCTTTGCTTTGGATAACCATATTCTTCCATTAATTTCATTGCATAAAGCTGACGAACGACTTCTTCGGGTTTTAAAATTATTTCTTTATCGCGGATAGCGCAAACGACATAAAATTTGCCGTCTTTGACAGCTACTTTTGACTCAAGTTCATTGACCAATTTTGTATCAAACAAAGTAAGGCTATAATTTGAGTCTTTTAGAATTTGCTGTAATTTATTAATTTCTGTCATAGTATTTTTGTAAGTCGTAAATTTAATTGTTATTGTATCCGTTTTCACCTTATAAATAAATCGTTTTCATAGCAGAGCGGAGAAAACATTTTATTATTCCCCTCTTTTTTAAAAAAAATCAAATTTATTTCTTGTTTGAAAGCCTATCATTCCTTATTCTCGGTTAGAAAAAAATTTTTTGAATTGCACATAAGGTTTTATTTACACAACAAATATACAAATTTCGCAAATACAAAATTTAAAACATGCGTAAACCACTTTTAAGTTTTTGCTTATTATTAATGGTAAAAAGCATTATATCAATAGCATAGGTTATTCAAAAAAATTACATTTACGAATAGGTATTGACCTTCCTTAATTGTGAGATTGGGAGGTCATTTCGCATTCATTTTCTGAATCAGCTATTTCAGCAAAATCTTATTCCTTCTTTTTCTTTCTCTACCAGCTTGCTATTTTTTTAATAATTTCACAAATATACACAACAATTCTATTCACGCAAAGCAATGATTTAAAAAAAATTAATTTTGAAATTTTGACCTTGATATTGTCCAACTCACCGAAACCTGAACAACACCGGCAATACAAATACCACCATCAGTGTCCAGAGAAAATACACGTTCAAATATCGGGCAACCGACTGTTCCACTTCTTCGAGCATTTCAGGATGAGAAAAGGAACGAAACAGTTTTGGCAACAAAAGAATCAAATTAATGAAAATCAATACGTTGAAACCTAAAACGACGGTTCTGTTTGGTGTGAATCCGTTGAAAAGTCGGGAGACAATGGCGGTTAAGGCTACCACATTGACCAAAATTGCCAAAAGAGTCAGCAGAAACAACACAAAAACGCCTGCATTTTTCTTTTTCGATTGATCGATTTCCGAAATCGAAAAAACAACCAACACCAAAACGGCAAAAAGAACGACATTCAGTGCCATCAATAAATTTCTGTCTTTCATAACATTACTGTTTCCCATCAAAAGAAAAACCAAATAAACAGCCAGCGTAACCAATGCGAGCGGTGAAAAAATGCGGGCAAGAACCGGTGTAATTTTCCCGGTAACATCCGGATAAATATGTATCAGAAAAGCCGAAACAACAGGCACGGCAGCTCCGCCAAAAATTACAACATATTCCATCCAAAAATTTTCGATATTCATTCCAATAGCAGAAAACATGTTGATAGTCAAAGCGGTGAGCAATGCCCCTCCTATCAGGATTAATCCTGTCATCACCAAATATTCTCCACTGTAACGAATATAACCGATTCTTTTGTTCAAGTTATTGCGATCAAACGAAACAAGCACCCAGCCAAACAGATACCAGAGTAATACCGGAACATGCAACAAGGCAAGACGTACAGCATCACTTTTGTCCACCGGAAGCAGATTTACATATATTGCCAAAGCAACTATCGAAATTGAATAAATCAACATTTCATGCTTTTTAAACAGTTTGTTTTGCCAGAAAGCATAAAGAATCAAAGCATTGAAAAGAATTAACGAAAGGTTACGCAAATAAAAAGAATTTTTATCCAACTGTGCGAAAAAATCCGGTAGTTTTAAAAGCAATCCACTGAATAGTGAAACGAGCATCAAAAAAATAATATCCGATTTCAGCGCTTTATGGCGACTATGTGAGGTTTCTGCCGCCAAACGTACTTGCCAAAACCGATAAAGCTCTGAATCGTAGTTTCCCTTGTTGTTTTTAAAAAAATCCGAAAATTCCCTTTTGTGTTCCCTGTAAATTTTTTCCAACTCTTCCGGAGAATGCAGATTGTCGATAATTTGCTGATGTATATTCATTTAAGTAATTTGAAAGAAATGGTTTTTTGTACAAAACAGAAAAAAATTGATAATCAATTTACTGTATTGTCGCCTTGTGCAAATTCCAATTATTTTCACACAGTAGTTGACTATTTAAGAAATAAACGTACACTTTTCCACTAAATTTTAAAAAAAATTAAAAATATACTCGAAAAATTTTTTGGCACCTTCATTCTTCAAGGGAAATGCAATGCTATAATTTTTGTAATTTTGCGACAGGATTAAAACTGTGATTGCATTGAAAAAATAATAGAAAAAGTCGGAATTATCTAAAATGATTTCGATCGACGTTGCATCATTCTTCAAAATAATCGTCAGGCAATGGCTAACTGAATGGCTCATGGGTTTATAAAAGATTACGAAAACAACTTATCGAAGTGAACAAACAAACGCATAAAAGGACTCCTCTTCCATCAACGAAAAAGGGACAAGAAATGAAAGTGAGCGAAAATGCCCTTTTGCTCGATTTTTTGCTGAAAAGCATGAACCATAAGAGCCGAAATTCGGTAAAATCATTACTCAAACATGGTCAAATAGTTGTGAACGGCAAAACCATTACGCGCTATGATTATCCGTTAAAATTGGGCGATATAATTACAGTTGGCAATCATCAAAGTATCGTTGAGAAGAATATACCCCAAATGCGTATTCTTTATGAAGATGATGACATCATCGTCATCGACAAAGAGGCCGGACTGCTTACCATCACCACCGGGAATGGAATAGATATTACGGCAGTTTCGTTGCTTAAGGATTATGTACAAAAACAATCTCCCTACAATAAAATTTACACGGTTCATCGGCTCGATCAAATGACTTCGGGAGTGCTGGTTTTTGCTAAAAACAGCGAAGCTCAGCATCAGTTGCGCGACAATTGGCACAATATGGTTACCAAACGCACTTATGTGGCTGTTGTAGAGGGAAAAATGGATGAATCGGCGGGAAAAATCTCGAGTTGGCTGACCGAAAACAAAAAAAACTACATGGTGTATTCCAGTCCTGTGGATAATGGGGGAAAGCTGGCTATCACAAGATATAAAGTTTTGCAAACATCCGACCAATTTTCGCTATTGGAATTGGAACTCGAAACAGGACGAAAAAATCAGATAAGGGTTCATCTCAAATATCTTGGGCATCCCATCGTTGGCGACCGCAAATATGGAGCATCCACATCTATAGGCCGCATCGCTCTGCATGCGCGCGTGTTGGAATTTTATCACCCTGTTTCGGGTGAGATCATGCATTTCGAAACACCTGTACCCCATCTTTTTTTACGTTTGCTATGAAAGAAGCTTCCGCCTATAATTATTTTTCTGAGCGGAATTCCTTCTTCCAACAATCGATAATGCCTCTATTTTTCAGTTCTTGTTCTAAATTGATTTGAGGCGTCAAGTACAACGTATGAAATCCGAGCCGTTCGGCTGTTTGGATATTTTGAGGATTATCGTCGATGAACAGTGTTTCCTGAGGATTGATTCGATAACGATCGATCAATATCCGATAGAGTTCCGGATCTGGTTTTACAATTTTTTCCGCACCCGATACAACAATTCCGTCAAACAAATCAAAAAAATCGTATTTAGCCTGAGCAAGCGGAAGCGTTTCGGCCGACCAGTTCGTAAGTCCATACAAATTGTATTTTTCTTTCAGCGGCTTCAGTAATTTCACATTCTCTTCGAAAATTCCACCTATCATTTCAATCCATCGACCATAATATAACGCAATTTCGTTGCTGTATTCGGGATGTTCTTTTTGTTTCGACAACGTAGCTTCGGCGAGCAAACGGCCGGCATCCTGCATCAGATTCCAGTCGTATGGACAAATGTGTTCGAGAAAATATTCCATTTCATCTTCAGTCTCGAAAACGTTTCGATACAAATAACGAGGGTTCCAGTCAATAAGTACACCTCCAAAGTCGAAAACGATATTTTTGAGAATCTTCATATGACGTAAGTTTGAATTTTATAGAAAAGTAAATCTTAAAAATTGAAAACAGAATTCTGTTTTCATTCGCCCTAACAGCAGGGTTTATTAAAATATAAAAATTGGTATATTAGTGAATAGGAAAGAATAAAAAGCAACCTATTAAACGGATTGAAAAAATTTCAGGTAAGTATGTTTACAAATCTTCCCAGCCATCTTCGTCATCGTCGAGGAAGAAAGGTTCAACAAAATCTTCTAAATCGCGACGTTCCTTTTTTGTAGGACGTCCACTGCCGCGTATTCTTCCTGAATTATTCAGTTTTCCGAGTTCGAACAATTCGCGTTGATCGGGAGTAGTAACATCAAGCAGATACTCGGGCAGCAATTTGGCATTCAATCTGTTTTCAGTCAAGGCCAGAACTTGGTAAGAAAAAAGTACGGGATTTCGTTTCACACCAACCACATCGCCAATACGAATCGAATGCGAAGCTTTTACCGGTTGCCCGTGAATCAGAATTTTCCCTTTTTTACAGGCTTCGGCAGCCAGCGAACGGGTTTTAAACAGCCTGACAGCCCACAGCCATTTGTCGATGCGCACTTCCGATTTCATAAACAGAGGAAATTATTTGTTGTTGTACAATGCCATAGTTTTTTCAACCCCAATCAAACAGAAACTTTTTATTACTTCTATTGCTTTTTCAATTCTCTCGGGCAATTGGGCCGCTTCTTCTTCCGTCCATTTTCCAAGTACATATTCAACTTGTCTGCCACGAGGGAAATCATTGCCTATTCCGAAACGCAATCGGGCATAGTGATTATGACCCAGTATTTCCTGAATATTTTTCAAGCCATTGTGTCCGGCATCCGAACCTTTGGGTTTCATACGAATTGTGCCAAACGGAAGAGCAATATCGTCCACCACTACCAGTAAATGTTCAACATCGATTTTTTCCTTTTGCATCCAGTATCTCACGGCATTTCCGCTCAGATTGACAAATGTGGAAGGTTTCAACAAAATGAGCGTATGACCTTTTAATTTCACTTCACTGACAGCTCCATAACGTTGGTCGGTAAAAAAAACATTGGACGCCTCAGCGAAAGCGTCCAATATCCTAAAACCTATATTGTGGCGGGTATTTTCGTATTCACTTCCAATATTGCCCAAACCTACAATTAAAAACTTCATATACAATTATTTTCAAATCGGTTCATTATTGAACTTCTGAAAAATTTACGAACAAATCGGTTGTTACATTTGCCGAATTCTTTCTTTTAAAAGAAAAACGACAAACCATTAAAACAAAAATTATTTTCCGCCTGCTGCAGCAGCATAAGAAGCTCTGGTAACCTTAACCTGTGCAACAACGGCATTTTTTGCATTCAGAATTTCAAAATCGTTAAAGGAAAGACTTCCAACCTGAATGGTTTTGCCCAATCCAAGCGAAGAAACATCAATAACCACTTTTTCAGGAAGTTTGGTATAAATTCCCTTCACTTTCAATTTTCTCATTTCAAGACTCAAACGTCCACCGGCTTTCACACCTTCAGCCAAACCTTCCAGCTTAACGGGCAACTCGACAACCACCGGTTTAGCTTCAGAAATCATAAAGAAGTCGATGTGCAAAATTTTGTCCGTTACCGGGTGAAATTGAACTTCCTTAACAATAGCTTTACATTTTTTCCCTTCTATATCGAGGTTTACCACAAATACATCAGGATTAACAATCAACTTTAAAACATCCACTTCAGAAACTGTGAAATGAACATTTTCTCCGTTTCCGTACAAAACACACGGAACTTTTTCAGAACTTCTTTCCAACTTGCTGGCTTTTTTCCCAAACCCGTTACGTAAGGCCCCTTTTAAATCAAATTCTTTCATTTTAACTTTAAATTAATGTGTTACTCAAAATTTAAGCATTAAAAAAACATGTGATCAGTAGCTTAATTTCCCATCACACTTTCTTTTTTCAAAAAAAGTGCTGCAAAGGTAGTTAATTTTTTGATGTAAAACAATATAAAAACTACCCAAATTATTCGAATAAACCTATCAATTACAATCAAAATAAAGAACAAAAAACTGGTCATTATTATTAATTTATACATTATTAGAAAGTTAGATTTGATTTATCAGCACTCCGTCGGTAAAAATATTCGACAGAATAATGGAAAATTCAAAAAAAACATTTATATTTGCAGTCTTAAAATTTTAAAATAATACGTTTGAAAATTAATAACGAGGAGGAACAGTTATAGCTAAACAATTATCTGTGAAACAACAAGGTAAGTCAACAGAACAGCTCCATAGAATCAACGAAAATATTAAGGGAGTAAAAGAAGTTCGTCTGGTTGGCGAAAATGTCGAACCGGGAATTTATCCTATACAGCGAGCTTTAGAAATAGCCGAAGAACAAAATTTGGATTTGGTTGAAATTTCAGCCAAAGCAGATCCTCCTGTATGCAAGGTGATTGATTATCAGAAATTTCTATATCAGCTCAAAAAGCGTGAAAAGGAACTGAAAGCCAAAACGGCTAAAGTGGTAGTAAAGGAAATTCGTTTTGGACCACAAACCGACGAGCACGATTACAACATCAAGCTGAAACACGCACAAAACTTTCTGAAAGAAGGTTGCAAAGTGAAAGCTTATGTATTTTTCAAGGGTCGTTCCATCCTTTTTAAAGAACAGGGAGAAGTGCTGCTGCTGCGTTTCGCCAACGATTTGGAGGAATATGCCAAAGTGGAGCAATTGACGATTTTGGAAGGAAAAAGAATGACAATACAGTTATCGCCAAAAAAATCAAAATAAAGACATTATTTTAATTCAATTATTCAATTTACTAAATATTTAAGCGAAATGCCAAAGAAAAAGACAAACTCTGGAGCAAAGAAAAGATTTACGTTGACCGGAACAGGAAAAATAAAAAGGAAACACGCTTTTAAGAGCCATATTTTGACTAAAAAGACAAAAAAACAAAAACGTAACTTAACCCACAGCGCTCTCGTTCACAAAGCTAATTTGGAGAGTGTGAAAGAGTTATTAAATTTAAAATAAAGTAATTTTTTTATTCAGTAATCAGAATGCTTAGCCCAAAGTCCGTTGAAAAAAGACGGCGCTGACATTCATAAATTTTATCGATTATGCCAAGATCTGTTAATCATGTTGCTTCGCGCAAAAGAAGAAAAAGAATTCTTAACCTGACAAAAGGTTATTTCGGCAGCCGCAAGAATGTGTGGACTGTTGCCAAAAACACTTGGGAAAAAGGCTTGCTCTATGCTTATCGCGACCGCAAGGCCAAAAAAAGAAGTTTCCGCGCTTTATGGATTCAACGTATCAACGCTGCTGCACGGCTCGAAGGTTCATCTTATTCCCGATTGATGGGAGCACTACACAAGTCCGGTATCGTAATTAACCGCAAGGTGCTCGCCGATTTGGCCATGAATCATCCCGAAGCATTCAAAGCTATCGTACAAAAAGCAAAAAATGCATAAACCGTTTTCCCTTGTAAAAAACCTTTACGGGGTTTATTGGAAAATTTTAAGTAAAAAAGGCTGACTAGAAGTAGGACAGCCTTTTTTATTGGATATTGAAATGAAAATCCGCAAAACTCCGGGTTTCAATGTCTCGGTAAAATTTCAATTAATAGCTGATAAACAGTAAATTTTATAAAATATTAAATTTATACAATTAACTGATATTCATTATTTTGTACTGTAATAAAAGCCAGTTAAGCCGAAATTTCATTCACCAGCGGCTTCCCATCCACAAAATCCTGAATGTTTTGCAGCGTGATACGGGCGATTTCCGAAAGAGCTTCTTTGGTAAAAAATGCTTGATGAGATGTAACGATTACATTGTTGA
>Ga0116165_1003163_pt1 | contig 11097 bp, 10 predicted proteins | sample AD_JPNMR1_MetaG_FD_89885 | JGI IMG/M metagenome (GOLD analysis project Ga0116165, IMG submission 89885) | Active sludge microbial communities of municipal wastewater-treating anaerobic digesters from Japan - AD_JPNMR1_MetaG | ecosystem: Engineered > Bioreactor > Anaerobic > Digestate | place...
ATGAACTGGTTGCAAATTCTCTTTTTAATGAACACAAAATTATCATTATTCACCAGATGGAACAGATTGAAAAAAAGGTATGGACAGAATATATTTTTCCGCATCTTGAAAAAATCTCTGATGATATGCTGGTGATTTTTGAAGGGCTCAGTATCAAGACAAAACCTGTTGGTTATGAAGTGGAAACTGTGCAGGATGCTGAAAACCTTTTCAGAAAGATTTATCAAAAATCCTGGAAAAAAAATTTAACTGCCAGGGACATTTATGAAATTTCAAAATTTTTGAAAACAAATCCTTATGAATTTTCTGTCGTGATTGGAGTTATAGAGAGACATCTCGAAAATCTCGTTATGCAAAAAGCAATCAGCCAGCAGACATTTCTCAATAAACTGCAGAATCTCCTGGAAATTGACTTCAAATTGAAGTCAGGAAGAATTTCAAATGAACCTGGCTGGGAATTGTTACTGTTACGACTGCTTGATGTCAGCAGTTAGTTTGAGCACAGTCTTCATCAACCTGTTTTTTTTCCTGGCAGCGTTATTCTTATGTATCACACCTTTTGAAACAGCCCTGTCTATTTCCTTTATCGCCGTTTTCAGTGTCGGTTCGTATTCCTTACCATCAAGAATGAGTTTTTTAACTTTTTTGATTGACGTTTTTATTTTTGTCAGTATCGCCTTGTTTCTCATTCTTCTTTTCTGTTCCTGTCTCTGTCTTTTAAGTACAGAAGGTTTCTTTTTCTTTACGGGCATGACATTTCCTCCTTTTCATTGTAGTATATCATAATATGGAAAATTGGTAAAGAGTAACCAGGACTAAAACAAAAACGATACTTTTCGTCTAAAATATGGATAAAAAAGAATTTGAAGAACTTTACAAAAGGTATGCGCCGGTGTTATACAGGACAGCATATAGAATGGTAAAAAATGATGCGGATGCTCTGGATGTTGTTCAGGAAGCATTCATAAGGATTTATAACGGACTTTCAAAATTCAGAAATGAGTCGCACATTCAAACATGGATGTACAGGATTGTGATGAATTTATGCTATGATTATTTCAGGAAGAGAAAAAAAATAACATTTGTTTCAGAGCAGGAACTTTTTGACCCTGAGGCAGGTCAGGAAAGTTTGCAAAATATCAGTAACAGGGATGCTGATGAAATAAGCCAGATGAGAAGGCAAACTCTTCAACGGGCGCTTGAGCATCTCACTGTGAGACAGCGTACAGTGTTTAATTTGAGGATATATGAAGAACTTTCCTATGAGGAAATTGCGAAAATTATGAAAATAAAGGTGGGAACAGCCAAAGCGACCTTCTTTCAATCAGTTGAAAAAATAAAGACAATTATGAAGGAGATGGAGAAAAAATGAATTGTGAACAAATAAAAAAGAAACTTGTTGATTATGCTGATGGCAGTGTCAGTAAGCCAGAACAGAATCAGATTCAGTCCCATCTTGCAGAATGTCCGGCGTGCAGGAAAGAATTTGAAACTTTGACAGAGATTGTGGTTACTGCCAGAAGTATAAAAGTTCCTGAGCACGATGAAAATTTCTGGAATGTGAAGTATCAACAGGTTATTGATAGGGCAGAACATCGACAACACAGGACTGTTTTCATCAAAAAGCTCAGGTTGGGTTTTGGGGTGGTAGGGATACTGCTGGTATTGTTCGGATCAAGGGTTTTCATTGGTAAAAATGCTCCTGTTCGGTTTCCTGAAGTGTCTGAGGTGGCTTACAACGTGCCTGAGGATGTGCTTTCAGAAAACAAACTGCCTTTTTCAATTGACGAATTGAATAAGGTGGTTGACTTGCTCGGTCCAGAAGACCATATGATGATTCTTTCTGAATACTTGCGTTGACATCACAATCAAGTATACAATCATTATATGGAAAAGAAAATTATCAATCTTCCATCTCCCTTGTTGAAAACCAGTGTCTCTGTTGAAGAGACATTTTACAGAAGACATTCAACCAGGTCCTTCAGAAAAATTCCGTTGACTCTCAACGAGGTCTCTCAACTTCTCTGGGCTGCATACGGAAAAAACGCATATGGTAAGAAAACTGTTCCCTCAGCAGGCGCAGCATATCCTTTTGATATCTATCTTGTGGCTGGACAGGTGGAAAAGATTGAAGCCGGGTTGTATCTTTATGAGGCAGAAAGGCACGTGTTGATACCCGTAAAACAGGGTGATTTGAGAGAACGACTTGCTATTGCGTCACATAACCAGGAATTTATAGCGCATGCGCCTGCTACGATTGTTCTTGTGGCTCAATTTACCCGTACCACTGCACTTTACGGAACAAGGGGCGAAAGATATGTGTTGCTTGATGCAGGACACATTGGACAGAATGTTTCGCTTCAGGTTGAAAGTATCGGGCTGGGGACATGTATGATTGGTGCATTTGATGATGAGCAGGTCCTGGAAGTACTGGGCGTTACTGGCAATATTGTGTATATGATGCCAGTGGGCAAACCATGAGAAATAATGAAATTGCTGATGTCCTCGACAGTATTGCTGATGTCCTTGAATTTGAAGGAGAAAATGTTTTTAAAATCAATGCCTACCGAAAAGTAGCAAGAAAAATCAGAGAAATTCCAGAAGACATTGAACAATTGTATCAAGCCGGCAATTTATCAAAAATTCCTGGCATAGGAAAAGGTATTTCAGAGCATATACAGGAATACCTTAAAACCGGCTCAATTGCAAAATATAAAGAAATCCTCTCCAAGGTGCCATCAACATTTGTTGAAATGATGAAAATTCCAAATCTCGGTCCAAAAACCCTTAAACTTCTTTATGAACACTTTAAGATTCAAACGGTTGAAGATTTGAAGAATGTTCTGGAAACACAGGAAGTTCAAAATTTGCCGGGTATGGGCGAAAAAAAGATAGAAAACATAAAAAAGGGAATACAATTATATCTAACAAAAAGGATCCATCAAAGAATTTCTCTTGGTATTGCACTACCGGTTGTTGATGAGATTGTCAGATATATGCAACCTGTTTGCGAAAATATTTCTCCATGCGGTTCATTGAGAAGAATGAAAGAAACCATTGGTGATATTGATATCCTGTGTACAGCAGACAACAAAGAAAAAGTGGTGAAAAAATTTGTCAGTTACCCTGGGGTTCAATCAATCATTGCTGAAGGAGAGACAAAATCATCAATTATTGTAAAAGACCATATGCTTCAAATAGACCTTCGGGTTGTTGAACCAGATTCTTATGGCGCTGCGTTGCAGTATTTTACAGGTTCAAAGGAACATAATATTAAATTGCGCACGATTGCAAAGGAAAAGGGATTGAAAATCAGTGAATATGGGGTTTTTAGAGATGACGAGAAGATTGTGGGCAGGTCAGAAGAAGAAATATATAAAATGTTCGGGATGCCCCTTATTCCACCAGAATTAAGGGAAGACAGGGGAGAGATAGAAGCAGCCATTGCCGGCAAACTGCCAGACCTTGTCGAACACGAAAATATTAAAGGAGATTTTCATATCCACACAAATTATTCTGATGGAGTCAGTACCATTGAAGAAATCGTGAAAAAAGCAATCAACATGGGGTATCAATTCATTGGACTGTGTGATCATTCTCAAACAAGCAAGTTTGCTGGCGGCCTTACTGTTGAAAGATTAAGGGAAAGAAATAGAGAAATTGACAATATTGCCAGCAAATACCCGCAGATAAAAATTTTGAAAGGCGCTGAAGTTGATATACTTGGTGATGGAAGTATGGATTATCCAGACGAAATCCTTGCTGAACTGGACTTTGTTATTGCTTCAATTCATCAGGGATTTAAGAAAAATGTGACTGAACGAATGATAAAAGCAATGGAGAATAGATATGTTGACATTATCGGACATCCCACAGGTAGATTGATATCAAGCAGGGAAGGTTATGATGTTGACATAGATGCAGTGATTGAATACGCAGGTAAAACAGGCACTGCACTTGAAATCAATGCCTACTATGATCGGCTTGACCTCAATGACATCAATGTGATGAAGGCAAAAGAGCATAATGTGATGGTCGCAATTGGAACAGATGCTCATAATATAAAAATGATGGAATATATGAAACTCGGGATTGCTGTTTCAAGAAGGGCATGGCTTGAAAATAACAATATCTTGAACTGCCAGAAACTTGATAATATGTTTATCAAAAGGAAAAAGACAAAAACTGAGTAAATATCCGTTTTATGATTTCTTGCAGTATGGTAAAATAACCTGTTACTTAATTCTTCAATCAGGTGAATCTATGTCTAAAGAAACATTAACGATACTGATACACCCTGGACGACTCGTATTTGTCATAGAAAAAATTGCCGAAAAAAATAATAATTCAGGAACTTCTGGAGGTTATCATGGTTGCAAAGGTGCTTACGGTTGAAGGGAAATCAATTGCTGAAGTATGGGAAAAAAGTGTGATGGTGCTATGGGAAAAAGGCGCTCAAATTAAGACAGAATATGATCAACCAGATGACCCTTTTAGCAGGGACGCAACAATGGTGATGGTTGTCAATGAACCTTTTTCAGAACCAAGAATTCATCTTGGTTTTCCAGGCGGCATGGAAGACCTTGAAAAATACAGACAGGAAGTGGTTCTTGGTGTACACGACCACTGGATAAAACCCGAAGAAGGCAAGTGGACCTATACATATCATCAGAGATTGTTTAATTATCCTGTTTCAGAAGGCAACACTGTTAATCAGGTTGAATACATTATTGACAAACTCTCTCGTGTTTTTTACACCCGCAGGGCTCAGGCAATTACATGGGTTCCTTCGTATGACCCTGAAACAGACGACCCACCATGCCTGCAAAGAATCTGGTGCAGAATTGTTACGGAAAAAGATAATCATTATCTCAGAATGAATACCCACTGGCGTTCAAGGGATGCTTACAGGGCAGCATACATGAATTTATTCGGATTAACAGAATTACAGAAATATATCGCAGATGAAATTTCAAAAAGAACAGGGAAAGAAATTCTTGTTGGTCCTTATGTTGACATTACTGATGCATATCATATTTATGGTTCTAACTTCTGTGATTTCAAAGATAGATTTCTTAAAATGATGGATACCAGGGATTTTTACAATCAGGACAGACTCAAAAGCAGAACCATGAGAAGCGATGACCCTGCAGTCATTGCCGGTTTTGAATACGGGAGGCAACTTCTGGAGAATGAAAAAAAACCCTGAAAATCTTGTTGTAATTATTGCAGGTCCTACTGGTACTGGGAAATCTCAGGTTGCTCTGGAATTGAGCAATATTATTCCATCTGAAATTATTAATGCTGATTCCAGACAGTTGTACAGGGAAATTGATGTTGGAACAGCAAAGCCACCAGTGTCTGCCCTGAAACAGACACCGCACCATCTTTACAGTTTTCTATCACTGAAAGATAATTTCAGCGTATTTGATTTCAGAAAGTACCTTGAAAAACTTGTGCCTGAGATATGGTCAAGGGAAAAATGCGCAATCATTACTGGTGGCAGTGGTCTGTATATCAGGGCGATACTTAAAGGAATTTTTGATTTTCCCCATGAAAAGAAATCCCTTCAGAATGTTGTCAGAAACCAGTTGATTTCACAGGAAACAGACCAGTTATACGAGCAATTGAAAACTGTTGACCCTTCTATCGCTGAAAAGGTACATCCAAATGACAGGGTAAGAATTACCAGGGCGATTGAAGTGTGGTTGATAACAGGGATTCCAATGAGTCAGTGGCAATTGCAGGCAAAACCCGCAGATTTTATAGAAAAAGCACATGTGTTTTACTGGATACTGAATATGAAAAGAGAAATTCTTTATAGCCGGCTTGATTTAAGAACAGAAGCCATGCTTGAATCTGGTTGGCTGGAAGAAGTGAAAAATCTTATTGATACAGGGCTAAAAGATTTTTTGAAGGAAAAGGCGCCGATTGGATATTTGGAGTTGTGCGATTTTGTTGAAGGTAAAATGACCTGGGACGACACGGTTGAACTTGTTAAAAGAAAAACGAGAAACTACGCAAGAAGACAACTGACATGGTTCAGAAAAGAAAAAGACGCGCAATGGCTGGATGTTACGGATCTTCACCCATCTGAAACAACAAGGATTATTGCAGAAAAAATAAGGGAGACGCATGGAAAAGGAAATTAGAGTTGACAGGATTTTTCCACTGAAAGATGCAAGTTTTTATCCAGGGAAAGAATTTTGTGACATAGTGTATTTTTGTCCACCCATTACTGGAAAGAAAAGATTGTGGCTTTTGACTGAAGCGAAAAAGCCAATTGTTTATATTGACCATTATAAATTTGAACCCAGGAATATTTCAAAAAAAGACAAGTACAGATGGATTGATTATGGTATCACTGAGGTGGAACTTGCTATGTCACGCGGTTTTGGACAGATAAAAGTTTATGGAGTCAATCCTGAGCAGGCAATCAATTCCTATTTTGTGATCACAGTCCAGACAAATAAGAAATTGTCTGGCAGCATTGAAAGTGTTGAAAAAAAACTTTTCGGTATTACAAGGGAAGATACTGGTAGAAGTTTTATAAGTCCTTCAACCGTTGAGGTGGGAAGACCTGTCACATTCAAACTTATTTACCAGGCAGGAAAAAACGGACTGCCAGAAAAAAGTTATATCAGGTTTTCTATTTCAAGGGTATTTACCCAGCCACAAACAGAAAACAGCCGTCACGACGGATTTCTCAGAGTTGTTCAGTCTGACGCAGAATTGATTTTCAAAGGCATTAAGGGTCCTTCTGATGAATCCCACAGGGATGCAGACATTATCTACTTTCTGCCCGATGGAATAAGAGCAAACGGAAAAATTGAAATTGAATACCACACTGATACTACATTTATATGTCCTGTAACAAGCCATACAATGGAAAGAAGATACTGGTATTCAAATATGCCTTCATTATCTCCTGCTGTTGCCCTTGATAAGAAGAAAATCTTTGTGCCTGTGTCAGAAAACAATGGACAGTGTGTTCGATTTGTTGCAGGAAAACCTGAACGGTTGTTCTTATTTTTTCCTGGCAGGATAAGAGAGAAAGAAACAATAGACCTTGTCGGGATTATTACCGATAGATACAGGAACATTGTAGAAGATAAGAACTGGAAGGTAAAAATAAACATACTTCTTGAAGGATCACAGAAAAAAGAGATAAAAAACATTTCAGAACATCTTACACACAGACACAGATTTTGCATTGATTTTCACAATCTCGTACCAGGTATTTACAGGGCAAAGGCATTTGACCAGGATACAGGAAAGCTTCTTGCTATCAGCAATCCTGTTGAAATTATGGACGCAAGCGATAATAGAGACCAGATTTTCTGGGGTGAGATACACGGTCATACTGAAATGAGTGACGGTATAGGCGCGTTTGAGAACCTGTATGAAAATGCAAAAAATACGGGCTGTCTTGATTTTGCTGCAGCAGCAGATCATGCCTGCTATTTCACTGATAACCAGTGGGAATGGATGCAGGATGTTACCAACAGTTTCAACAAACCCGGCCGATTTTGCACAATTGTTGGATATGAATGGGCAGGAAATCAGGGACACAGAAACATCTATACTTCGGAAAACAGGCTTAAACTTTTTCGGGGAATGTATAAACCAGCACAGGATATTGAAGTTGTCTATAAGACATTTGAAGGTAACCCATCAGTTGTTGCTGGACCACATACAGGACATACCGGAGATTTCTGGAAATTTCATAATCCTGATGTTGAGAGATTTCTTGAAATTTATTCAATGTGGGGACATTTTGACCATCTTGCCAACAAACTTTTGAACGAAGGTGCTATCATTGGTTTTACAGGCGGTGGTGATTGTCATAGTGGAAACGTGTTTTTCTCACCTGAGGACCCAGATGGCCAGGGTAAAACACCGCATTTTACATCATATGCAATAAAATACAAGTGTGGGATTATGGCTGCTTTTATGAAAACCCTTGATAGAAAAAACCTTATTGATGCATTGAGAAACAGGCGAACATATGCAACAACAAGCGATAGGATCCTTGTTGATTTTTCAATTTCCGGGTATAAAATGGGAGAAATGGGGACAGATGGTAACATTGTGATTACGGCTGATATTCATGGCTGTGACATCATAAAAAAAATTGAAGTTGTAAGAAATGGAACAGTTGTTCATGTGGAAAAACCTGAAAGCATGGACACAATGTTTCAATGGAAGGATAGCAATATTGAAAGAAAAAAATACTGGTATTATCTCAAAATTACTCAGAAGAATAGAGAAGTTGCATATACAGGCCCAATCTGGATAGAAGTAATTTGAAAACAGGAGGGAAACATGGAGTTTTGTCAGGTAATAAAAACAAGAAGAAGTATTAGAAAATACACAGGCAAAGAAATTGATGAGGAGGTATTAAGACGTGTTCTTGATGCAGCAAGAATTGCTCCAAGTGGAAGTAATAGACAACCATGGAAGTTTATTGTTGTTAAAGACAGTGAAAGAAAAAACAAACTGGCACAATTATGCCACAATCAGTTTTTTATTGCAGAGGCACCTGTTGTGATTGTTGCATGCGGAAGAAATATTCATTATAACAGGGGTGGCTGGATGGGTGATTGTAGCGTCCTTGTTGATGTGGCAATTGCTGTTGACCATTTGACCCTTGCTGCGAGAGCAGAAGGTCTTGGCACCTGCTGGATTGGGTTATTTGATAATACAGGAACAAAAAAATTCCTTGAAATTCCAGATGATGTCAATGTTGTGGCATTGACTCCGCTTGGTTATCCTGCACATCGAGATCAATTTATGGAAACTTCAGACAGATTACCCCTTGAAGAAATCGTATTTTTTGAAAAATGGGGCAAAAAATGAAACCCAATATTCTTCATATCATTACCCATGATACTGGAAGGTATTTAGAATGTTATGGTGCTGCTGTAAAAACACCGAACATCAATAAACTTACACAAAACTCAACAACTTTTACCAATTACTTCTGTTGTGCTCCACAATGCAGTCCCAGCAGGGCAGGAATGTTTTCATCTCTTGTGCCACACAGAAATGGTATGATGGGTCTTGCCCACAGGGGTTTTAGATTAAAAAAAGGTATTCCATATCTTCCTGAAATTCTTCGCAACAATGGTTATCGTACAATCCTGCTTGGTATCCAGCATGAAGCAGAATGGGGAAAGCACGCTGAACTGGGGTATCAGGATTTTTTCACATCAGAAATCACATCATGTATTCACCTTGGAGAAGTGTTGTGTAATATTCTCGAGAATAAGCCACAGGAACCATTTTTTATCTCAATGGGCGTTTCAGAAACCCATCAGAGATACCCGATAGTTGAACATGTAGATGAACAACTGAAACTTCCTGAGTTTCTTCCAGATAGCATTGAAGTGAAAAAGGACATAGCAGGTCTTAATATACTTGTTCAAAGGGTTGATGATGCCATTGGAAAAATCATTTCCACCCTTGAGAAAACAAAACTGATGGATAATACACTTATTATTTTCACCACAGACCATGGAATTGCACTGCCTGGCGCAAAGGCAACACTTTTTGACCCAGGGATTGAAATTTTCCTGATTATGAAAGGACCAGGAATACCAGAAGGGAAAACCATTAATTGCCTTTCCTGGAACATAGATTTACTGCCAACAGTTCTTGATTATCTCGGAATGGAGATTCCTGATAATATCGATGGGGTCAGTTTGATGCCTGTTTTGAAAGGGCAGAAAACCAGTGTAAGGGAATGTATTTATCCAGAACTTACATATCATGCTGGATATGACCCGATGAGGAGCATCAGGACAGAAAAATACAAGTATATTCGTTGTTTTGAAACACGGTCTTATTATTTTCCTGTCAATGTTGATGAATCTTTTTCCAAAACTCTTTTTAAAAAATTGGGATACTTTGACAGAATCAGGCCATTTGAGTTCTTTTTTGACCTTGAAAATGATAAACGTGAAAGAAAAAATCTTATTGGCGAACCTGCCTATAAGGATATTATTGAAAAGTTCAGAAAGCAACTGGTGGATTTCATGAAGCAAACAATGGACCCTTTGATTTGTGGACCTGTACCACTTCCTGAAGGCGCAAAACTGTCTGTGCCATGGGGACATGACCCAAAAGAAGTGTGGAACGAACAATTTTAAGTCAACTTACCTGATTTTTTCACAGGTTTCAGAGATTTTTTCAAGGTAATAAAGGTAATTCTCAAAGGACACATCAGGTGGAATACTATGGTCAGGATGAGGAATATAACCACCTTCCTCTATCAAAGGCGTCAATCTCTGTATTTCTCTATCAATCGCATTTTTACCCATTGCAATGGCTCTTTTATCAACACCACCCCATATTCTTAAATGTTTTCCAAATTTTTTTCTTACTTCAATAACATCCATGCCTGCCTGAACTTCAAACGGATATAAATAGTTCAACCCGGCATCAATCCATACAGGGATAAGAGTTGTAATATCACCGTCGCTATCAAGTCCGATGTATTTTACTGACCGTTTTTTCAGAAAATCCACCACCTTTCTATATCTTGGAAGCATATATTTTCTTGCCAGGTCAGGAGAAATCAATGGCCCTGTTTTGTATGCCATATCTTCCCAGAAGCCAAAGGCATCTATACTGACTACATCAAGTATCTTGTTCATCATTGCGATGATAAAATCAGCATTTGCATCCATCATTTCTTCAACAAAGGCAGGGTCATCGTAAAAAAGCATGCATAATTTTTCAACGCCAACAAGATTTCTCAAAGGACCAAAAAAACCGCCCCACCTGTCTGAAATGATAATAAAAGGATATGGTTTGCTGCGGGCATCAATCAGGAAATTTTTCCAGTCAGGACCTATTCGTGTTTCAAGGTCTGGCTGCATTCTTTGTTTCCAGAATTCTCTGAAATCCTGCCGATTTTCCACAGGAAACCTTACAAATTGTGGCATTGAACTTTTGGGATTGTTTTTCATCTCTCTCATCAGAATACCTTCATGATTGATGTAAAGGATGTGCTGGTCATTTTCTTCAATGACTTTTTTCTCAAATGGCGGATGTGGAAAAAACCAGTGATTAAAAAACTGCCGTTGATTGAGG
>Ga0116165_1003169_pt1 | contig 11087 bp, 7 predicted proteins | sample AD_JPNMR1_MetaG_FD_89885 | JGI IMG/M metagenome (GOLD analysis project Ga0116165, IMG submission 89885) | Active sludge microbial communities of municipal wastewater-treating anaerobic digesters from Japan - AD_JPNMR1_MetaG | ecosystem: Engineered > Bioreactor > Anaerobic > Digestate | place...
CTTTTTGCGTTGCGATAAATACAGTCATATTTTATTTATTAAGGAAGTTTTTTGTTGGTGGCAAGGAATATGTATGTTTCCATGGGCGAGGGGCTGCCGTGGGAGGTGCCGTAGCCGCCGTGGTCGGAGGTTATGATTATAAGCCAATCCTCCTGCTCGTAGGTTTCCCTCGCCTTTACGGCGTCAATAAGCTTTAGCGCCTGCTTCTCGCCCTCGAGATAGCCGTTGACATATTTGGGATTGTCGATGGAGAAGCCCGTGCCGTGCCCGTTTCTGTCGGTGTACTCTAATATACCGAATATTGCGTCGTAGCCGGCGTTTATTTTCGCGAGCATCGAATCTACCGAGGCGTCGTCATCTTTATTGAGAATATATTCGATGGGATAGTTGTTTGCCTTCGCCGCGGCTACCTCGTTCTTGTAGGTGCGGGTGAAGTGAGGCCCCCAGATTGTCGAAAAGGAAGTCTTTTTGCCCTGCTTGCCAAGCTGATAGATTATGCTCTCGGTTTTTTTGTTTAGCGTGTAAAGGTTGCTGTAAACGCCGTTTTCGGTAGCCCAAACGCCAGTAAATGTGGCGGCCCAACCGGGAGCAGTCGAGGTATCCTGCGCGCCCTTGGTTGCCCCGCCGCAGTATGTAAGGTACAGCCCGCCTTCTGCCGCAACCGCCGAAATGGCGCTGTCGGGATCGCCGTAATTAAGCGCGGGCAAAAGGGCGTACGCGCCGTCGTAGCCTATAAACAGAAGCTTGGGGGTCTTTTCGGCGTTGGCGAAGTGGTCTTTTATCAGCCCGTAAACTACGGTCTGGGGGATAGCTTCGCCCAGCGGGTTTTCGTAGATATCGATGACCCTGAGCCTTTCGAGATGGTTTTTGGAGTCTTTGTTGTAAGCGGGATAATAGGAGCCTGCCCACGAAACAATGCCGACAAGAACAGCTAGCAATACTATAATGCAGGTCGCGGCCAATGCTCTGCGCTTGATAAGTTGGGTATTCATTTTTCCTCCTTTCCTAATAGAATTAAATTATTGTTTGTATATTATACATCAAATCCGTCCCGAAAAAATAGTTGTTTTTTAGATTTTATCCATAAAAATTTCGGGGAAGCCCGCCATTTACATTTAATTTTAGCCCATACTATGGGGCATATTTGTTGACTTATGGGAGCCAATGCTTGTATAATAGTTTCGGTTGTTAAATAGATACTAACAAGCGAAAGAATTATATATTTAATCGGAGGTTATACATGAGCAAAAAAATGACAATCGACGGCAATTATGCCGCGTCTTATGTGGCCTACGCGTTCAGCGAAGTGGCCGCGATTTACCCCATAACCCCCTCTTCCAACATGGCGGAGTACGCCGACGAGTGGGCAGCCAAGGGCGTTAAGAACATGTTCGGGCAGCCCCTAAGAGTCGCCGAAATGCAGTCGGAAGCAGGCGCGGCGGGTGCCGTTCACGGTGCTCTCAGCGGAGGCGCCCTCACCACCACCTATACGGCGAGCCAGGGCCTTCTCCTCATGATACCCAATATGTACAAGATTTCGGGCGAGCTTCTGCCCTGCGTATTCCATGTTTCGGCCCGCGCGCTGGCGGCCCACGCCCTTAGCATATTCGGAGACCACTCGGATGTTATGGCCTGCCGTCAGACCGGCTTTGCCATGATAGCTTCCAACTCCGTACAGGAAGCGCACGACCTCGCTTTGGTCTCGCACCTTGCCACTCTTAAGGCCAAGGTTCCCTTCCTGCACTTCTTCGACGGCTTCCGCACCAGCCACGAAATCTCCAAGGTCGAAGTTCTCGATTACGAAGAAATGAAGAAGCTGGTCGACATGAAGGATATCGAGGATTTCAGGAGCAGGGCTCTCAACCCCGAGCACCCCATCCAGAAGGGTACCGCCCAAAACCCCGACATTTACTTCCAGAACAGGGAAGCCGCCAACAACTACTACGCCGCCACTCCCGCCATCGTAAAAGAGTGCATGCAGAAGGTCTACGAGGCCACCGGCCGCAAGTATAACCTTTTCGACTATGTGGGCGCTCCCGACGCCGAGAAGGTTATCATCATGATGGGCTCGGGCGCCGAAGCCTGCGAAGAAACGGTTAACTACCTCCTCGCCAGGGGCCAGAAGGTAGGCCTTGTAAAAGTAAGGCTGTACCGTCCCTTCTCGGTTAAGGACTTCGCCGACGCCGTTCCCGCATCGGCCAAATACATCACCGTCCTCGACAGGACCAAAGAACCCGGAAGCCCTGGCGAACCCCTCTATCTCGATGTTGTTACCGCTCTTGCAGACAGGGATGTCACCATCCTCGGCGGAAGGTACGGCCTCGGCAGCAAGGAGTTCAACCCGTCGATGGTTAACGCCGTATACAAGAACATGGGCGGCGCCAACAAGACCGGCTTCACGATCGGTATAACCGACGATGTCAGCGGCACTTCCCTTACCGTGGACGAGTTTATTAACACCGTTCCCGAAGGCACCATCTCCTGCAAATTCTACGGCCTCGGTTCCGACGGCACCGTTGGCGCCAACAAGAACAGCATCAAGATTATAGGCGACCACACCGACAAATACGTCCAGGGCTACTTCGTATACGACAGCAAGAAGTCGGGCGGCATCACGATTTCGCACCTTCGCTTCGGCGACAAGCCCATACAGTCCTCCTACCTCATCGACCAGGCCGACTTTGTAGCCTGCCACGCCCCCAGCTATCTGTACCGCTACGATATGCTCGCCGACATCAAAGAGGGCGGCACCTTCCTTATCAATAGCATCTGGGAGCCCGAGGAAATGGACAAAGAGCTTCCCGCCGCCGTCAAGAACGCCATCGCCAGGAAGCGCCTCAAATTCTACACGCTGGACGGCAACAAGGTTATAACCTCCATCGGCGCCACCAAGGGCGTAAACACAGTAATGCAGGCGGCCTTCTTCAAGCTCGCTAACATTATCCCCTACGCCGACGCCGAAAAATACATAAAAGACGCCATCAAGAAGACCTACGGCAAAAAAGGCGACGCCATCGTCAACATGAACTACGCCGCCGTAGACGGCGCCATCGCCAACCTCAAGGAAGTAAAATACCCCGAGTCGTGGGCTACCACCACCGAGGGCGCTCCCCTTATCGAGGTTCAGGGCGACGATTATATAAACAATGTTGTCAACCCCATCCTTAAGCAGGAGGGCGACAAGCTGCCCGTATCCGCCTTCAACCCCGACGGCACGGTTCCAGTTGGCACCACGAAGTACGAGAAGCGCGGCATAGCCATCAATGTCCCCCGCTGGAAGATCGAAAACTGCATACAGTGCAACCAGTGCTCGTATGTCTGCCCGCACGCGGTTATCCGCCCCGTGCTCGCGACCCCCGACCAGCTTGCCAACAAGCCCGAAGGCTTCCTCACCAAGCCTGCCACCGGCTTCAAGGGCTACGAATTCCGTCAACAGGTTTCGCCTTACGATTGCACGGGCTGCGGAAGCTGCGTAAATGTCTGCCCCGCTAAGGGCAAGGCCCTCGAAATGATACCGGTAGCCGAAGCCATCAAGGAAGAAGCCGCCAATGCCGAGTACGCCTTCAGCCTCCCTGAGACCGACAAGGTTTACAACACCAACAGCGTAAAGGGCAGCCAGTTCTCCAGGCCCCTCTTCGAGTTCAGCGGCGCCTGCGCCGGCTGCGGCGAGACCCCCTATATCAAACTCGTAACACAGCTCTTCGGCGACAGGATGATAATCGCCAACGCCACGGGCTGCTCGAGCATCTACGGCGGCTCCGCCCCCACCTGCCCCTACACCACCAACACCAAGGGACAAGGCCCCGCCTGGGCAAACTCGCTGTTTGAAGATAACGCCGAGTTCGGCTACGGCATCAACCTCGCATATACCCAGAGAAGGAATAAACTTGCCGAAAACATCGCCGCTCTTGCCGCCAAGTACGAGGCAGCGGGCAACGCCGAAGGCAAAGCCGCCTGCGACGCCTGGCTTGCCGCTATGGACGACGGCGAAGCCAGCAAAGAAGCTTCGGTAAACCTCCTTAAGGTTGTCGAAAGCTGCACCTGCGACGAGTGCGCCGACCTTTGCAAAGCCATAATCGACGCGAAGGATTGCCTTGTTAAGAAGTCTATCTGGATCTTCGGCGGCGACGGCTGGGCATACGACATCGGCTACGGCGGCCTCGACCATGTGCTCGCCATGAACGAGGATGTAAACATTCTCGTGCTTGACACCGAAGTTTACTCCAACACCGGCGGACAATCCAGCAAGGCTACCCCCACCGGTTCAATCGCCAAGTTCGCGTCAAGCGGCAAGAGGACAAAGAAGAAGGACCTCGGCCTTATGGCTATGAGCTACGGCTATGTCTATGTAGCGCAGGTAAGCATGGGCGCCAACCAGGCACAGCTGCTCAAGGCCATCAAGGAAGCCGAAGCCTATAAGGGCCCCTCGCTCATAATCGCCTACTCGACCTGCATCAACCACGGCGTGGATATGTCCAACCCCATGGCCGAGATGAAGAAGGCCGTCGAGTGCGGATACTGGACGCTGTACCGCTACAATCCCGCTCTCGCCGAAGAAGGCAAGAACCCCTTCGTACTCGACAGCAAAGAGCCCGCAGGAGGATATAAAGACTTCCTTAAGGGCGAAATAAGGTACGCAAGCCTTATCAAGCAGAACCCCGATGTTGCCGAATCCCTGTTCGAAAGGAACGAGAAAGAAGCCCTCGAGAAATACCAAAACTACAAGTATCTCGCGGACAAACAATAACAAACAAGACAGAAAGGGACTGCCTTACGGCGGTCCCTTTTTCATATCGAAAATTATTTATCGCATAAAGAAATAAAATAATGTTGTGACAAATCTAATAAGGAGATAAGGAAAATTATGGACGCTATTGTTTATGTATCCAAAACGGGGTTTACCCAAAGGTACGCCGAAATGCTCTCAAGGGAGCTCACCCTTCCCGTAATGAGCCTGGACGAGGCCAGAATGAAGCTCGGCAAGGGCACGCAGATAATTTTTCTGGGCTGGATTTCGGCGGATAGAATTTGCGGGCTCCCGGCAGCGCGCAAACGCTACGAAGTCAAGGCCATAGGCGCCGTAGGCTTGGGCCCCGATAACGATGTCCAGATAAGCAGAATCACAAAAGCCAACAAGCCCGGCGGCATCCCCCTCTTCTACCTGAGGGGCGGCTTCAATATGGAAAAGCTTGACGCCTTCAAACGCTTTGTAATGAAGCTGTTTATGAAGTTCGTCGAGTCCGACTACAAGAGCGGCAAGCACAAAATGATGTCCAAGGAAGAAGGCGAAAATATGCTGGAATCCTTCAACGGCCCCAAGGACTATGTATCCTACGACAACCTCGCCCCAATGCTTGAAAAGTGCAGGGCTCTGTAAACACACAAAATAACGGGCTGTCTCAAACTCTCTGACAGCCCGTAAATAATTTATTATCCTGTTGTTAAGGATGCCCCAAAAGTTATATAAACAAATTAACCCATAAGGGTAACCATTATAGCTTTTTGGACATGCAGCCGATTCTCGGCTTCATCAAAAATTTCGGCGCTGTGCTTCTCAAACACCTCGCCCGTTATCTCTTCTTCCCTGTGCGCGGGCAGGCAATGGAGGACTATGGCGTCTTTTTTTGCCGTTTCCATAAGGGCGCCGTCTATGAAGTAGCCGGAGAAAATCTCTTTGCGGAAGGCGGTTTCGCTCTCCTGCCCCATGCTAGCCCAAACATCGGTATACAGCACATCGGCGTCTTTGGCCGCCACCCACTTGCTGTCGGTAACCTCCAACACGCCGGCTTCCTTGCCCCACTTAACCATCTCGGCGTCGGGCATATAATTGGGCGGGCAGGCTATCGCTATTTTCATTCCCGTCTTTATCGCGCCCGCTATAAGCGAGTTGGCCATATTGTTGCCGTCGCCTATGTAGGCAAGCTTAAGGCCTTTGAAATCCCCCTTATATTCCCTTATCGTCTGGAGGTCGGCAAGCACCTGGCAGGGGTGGCAGTAGTCGGTTAGCCCGTTTATTACGGGCACGCTGGAATAGCGCGCAAGCTCCTCGACATCCCTTTGCTTGTAGGTGCGGATCATTATGCCGTCCAGATAGCGGCTTAAAACCCTGGCCGTGTCCCTTATGGGTTCGCCTCTCCCCAGCTGAATGTCGCCGCCGTTAAGGTACAGCCCTATGCCGCCCAGCTGATATATACCCACCTCGAAGGATACCCTCGTCCTGGTAGATGCCTTTGTGAATATCATGCCCAGGGTCTTTCCTTCAAGCAGGCGGTGAGGTATGCCCTGCTTTCTCTCCTTCTTCAGTTTGTCGGCAAGGTCTAAAATATCTGTTACTTCCTGCGGTTCGAGGTCAGATAGCCTCAACAAGTCCTTTCTCTTTTTTGTCATTTTGTGACCCCTTATCTTAATTATCGGTATCCTTAATTTCGTATTTTGATAAAGCTGCCCTGCATTTTGCTATTTGCGCCATAACCGATTCGGGCGCGGGCCCGCCCTCGGATTTACGGCTCATAACGCAGGTTTTCAAATCGATGGCGGCATAGATATCGCCCTCGAAAAGCTCTGTAAAGCCTTTGTATTCCTCTATTGTAAGAGCGTTCAAAGACTTGCCGTTTTGTATGCAGTACGCCACTATCTCGCCGGTAATCTTGTACGCCGAGCGGAAGGGCAACCCTTTTTTAACAAGGTAGTCGGCGCAGTCGGTGGCGTTAATAAAGCCCTTCTCCGCCGCCTTCGCCATATTGCCTTTCAATACCGTCATTGTGGCGAGCATATCGGTAAAAACCCTCAGGCAGTCCGAAACGGTGTCGATGCTGTCAAACAGCGCCTCTTTATCCTCCTGCATATCCTTGTTGTACGCAAGGGGCAGCCCCTTCATCATCGTAAGAAGGGTTATGAGGTTGCCGTACGCCCTGCCCGTCTTGCCCCTGACAAGCTCGGCTATGTCGGGATTTTTCTTCTGCGGCATTATGCTCGAGCCGGTGGCGTAGGCGTCGTCGAGCTCTATGTACTTGAACTCCCACGAACACCAGAGGATTATCTCCTCGCTGAAGCGGGAAAGGTGCGTCATAATAATCGCTATCGCCGAGGCAAGCTCTATGCAGTAGTCGCGGTCGCTAACCCCGTCAAGGCTGTTTTCTGTTATGCCCCTAAACCCGAGAGTTTTGGCTGTTGCCTGCCTGTCTATGTTAAAGGTTGTACCCGCCAAAGCGCAGCTTCCGAGCGGCGAATAATCCATGCGGTTACGGCAGTCCGTCAGCCTTCCCAAATCCCTCACAAACATAAAGGCGTATGCCATCAGGTGGCTGCCGAAGGTTATCGGCTGCGCCATCTGAAGGTGGGTATATCCCGCCATTATAGTGTCTTTGTGCCCCTCCGCAAGCTCGCAGAGGGTACCTATGAGGGATTTGAGGGCGTCGGAAATCTGGGAAACTTTCCCCTTAACATAGAGCCTGGTGTCGGTAGCTACCTGGTCGTTGCGGCTTCTCGCGGTATGCAAACGCTTGCCGCTTTCGCCCAACCTCCCGGTAAGCTCACCTTCTATAAAGCTGTGGATATCCTCGGCATCGCTGTCGATTTCAAGCTCGCCGGCCTCGATCTCCTCCGAGATTTTTGCAAGTTCGGTGGCAATCTTTTCGGCTTCTCCCGCGGCGATTATGCCCTGATTTGCCAGCATTTTGACATGGGCAATGCTTCCCAGGATATCCTCTTTATACATCCTGCCGTCCACCGATATCGAGGAGTTAAACTCGCTTACGATTTTGTCAAGGGGCTTACTGAACCGCCCCGTCCACAGCTTTTCCATAGTCTTACTTATTATTGTTTTTGGCTTGCATCAAAGCCCTTGCCTTTATGGACAGCCCGTAGAGGTTAATGAAGCCCTCGCTGTCCTTTTGATTGTAGTCGTCCGATTCGTCGAAGGTGGCGAACTCCTCGTTGTACAACGAATAAGGAGAAGTTACACCCGCGTTAATTATGTTGCCCTTATAGAGCTTGAGCTTTACCTCGCCCGTAACGGTTTCCTGCGTTTTGTCTACAAAAGCCGAAAGTGCCTCGCGCAGGGGGGTAAACCACTTGCCGTTATATACAAGCTCGGCAAACTGCTGGGATATAAGCGCTTTGTAATGCTGGGTATCCTTGTCGAGACAGAGGGACTCGAGTATCTCGTGCGCCTTGTAAAGGATGGTGCCGCCGGGGGTTTCGTACACGCCGCGGGACTTCATGCCCACAAGCCTGTTTTCGACTATGTCCACTAGGCCTATGCCGTTGGCGCCGCCAAGTTCATTGAGCTTTTTGATCAGGTCCACGGGGTTAAGCTTTTCGCCGTCTATGGTTACCGGCACGCCCTTTTCGAAAGATATGGATACATAAACTGGCTTATCGGGTGCCTGTTCTGGCGAAACGCCCATTTCGAGGAAGCCGGGTTTGCCGTATTGCGGCTCGTTGGCGGGATCCTCTAGGTCAAGCCCCTCGTGCGAGAGATGCCACAGGTTTTTGTCCTTGGAATAGTTTGTTTCCCTTGTTATGCGCAGGGGCACATTATGCGCCTCGGCGTAGGCGATGGCGTCCGAGCGCGACTTGATGTTCCATATACGCCACGGGGCGATAACCTTCATGTGGGGGGCGAAGGCCTTTATCGTAAGCTCGAACCTCACCTGGTCGTTGCCCTTGCCCGTGCAGCCATGGCAGATGGCGTCGGCGCCCTCGGCGAGAGCGATTTCGACAATCTTCTTGGCTATTATGGGGCGGGCGAAAGAGGTGCCCAACAGGTACTCGCCTTCGTACTTGGCGCCCGCTTTAAGCGTGGGGTAAATGTAATCGGTTACAAACTCTTCCTTAAGGTCGGCGATATACAGCTTGGAAGCGCCCGTCTTTTTGGCCTTTTCTTCCAGTCCGTCCAGTTCGGTGCCCTGCCCTACATCGCCGCTTACGGCTATTATTTCGGGGTTGTCGTAGTTTTCCTTAAGCCAAGGTATAATTATAGAGGTATCCAGGCCGCCCGAGTATGCCAGAACAATCTTTTTTATCTTTTTATCCATATTTTGCTGCTCCTGATTTTTATGTTATCAATTATATTCCATATTTTCGTGTATGTCAAACATTTTATGCACAATTATGCTGTATTTTATGAATATTATGCATTGTTTATGCAAGCTATCAAGCCGCCCTGCCTGCTTTTTCCAGAGTGGGGCGGGGGTTGCCTGCGCAAGATAATAGTGGAAGGCAACTTCCGGGTAACTTAAGAAGGAGTGCGTTATGAAGAACAAAGAAGTTAAAAAAGCAAATCGTAACGACAATAATGGCAAGAAATGCAGGTAGTGCAAAAGAAATTGCCGAAAGCGTAGGGATGACGGCTTACGTTTAAAGTAAGGGGCTGTTTGAGGCAGCCCCTTTTTTATGTAAAGGGCAAATTTTTTTATCCGTTTTTAATGTTGAAATTAAAAAAGTGATATGCTATTATAGAACTATGAAAAAAGCAGTTAAAATTTTTGTTGTAGTATTTATAGCAGTTTTGCTTGCGGGCATGCTTATTGCCTGCAACAAAGAGCCCGAAACCATCACCATCAGTTTCGAAACTAACGGGGGTTTGGAGGTGCCCGCCGTTACAATTAATGTAGGCGATGATTTCGAGGCGCCCACTCCCGTAAGAGCGGGTTATACTTTCAAAGGTTGGTTTGTGGACGAATCTTTATCGATGCCTTTCGACGGCGCTCCAACTTATAACATTACTTTGTTCGCCAAGTGGGAAGCCAACCAGAACACCATAATATTTGACGCCAACGGCGGCAACGGCTCTATGCCCAACGCCATAATAGCCACCGGCGAAACCCGCAATCTCCCCGACTGCGCTTTCTCCAAAGAAGGCTATGTGTTTGTGGGCTGGGCAACGACGGCCGAAGGCGAGGTAGCGTACGGCAACCAGGCCCCGTACACAATGGGCCCCGAAAGCCATTATACCCTGTACGCTAAATGGGCGGTAGCCATCGGAGTCGTCTTTGACGGCAACGGCGGCACTGGCTCGATGGCATCCCTTACTGAAGGCGCGGGATATCCCTTCACGCTCCCCCAAAACGCTTTCACTAAGAGCGGCCATGTCTTCGCGGGATGGGCGACCACTCCCGATGGCGACGCCGTGTACGCCGACAAGGGCACGATGACCGCAGGCACATCCGATATAACCCTTTACGCTGTATGGGTAAACCTCGACGATGTGGTAGACCTCAGCCACATTGATGACGGTTATATAATCTTCGGAGAATATCCCCAATCACTTAAATCGTCGAATGTAAACATAACCGAAACTACAGACAGCAGAGGATATTATCTCGGCAGCGATGACAATTACTATGCCAAGGTAACCGCGACTCCCAACCACTCCACAAAGTACGACAGTATGTTTGGCGACGCCGAAAACTACTCTATGATAATTGCGGGCGAAGTGTACTATTTCAAGGTAGAGCCTATCAAATGGCGTATACTTGCCCAAGCTGACGGCGCCTACACTTTAATGGCCGATAAGATTTTGGACACCCAGATTTTTGACCAAGAAAGCGGCTATTGGCACGAAAGCTATATAAGAACTTGGCTGAATAACGATTTCTTTACCAAGGCGTTCAGCGCGCTTCAAAGAACATTGGTCCAGAACTCCAACATAATTACAAAATACGACGAATACAACGACGCGTTCGATGTAGAATTTGCCACAAGCGATTATGTTTTCCTGCCAACCTTAGATGACATGACCAATGTCAGTTACGGGTTCACAAGGCAAATGAACGGCGAACAGCCCTTAAGACAAGCTTTCACGACAGAGTTTTGCAGGGCCAAAGGTGTTGTAGTATCTACAATCGCGAAGGATAACAACAATTACTCGGCGCATTTCGGCAAAGGCTTTTACCTGACACGCTCGCACGACACCCCCGAAAAGCTTTACAGAGTGCAATACATCGGAAGCATAGAGCAAACCACTCCGTGGGAATCGTCAAACGGCATCCGCCCCATGATGATATTGGAAATACCCGCATAAATCCATATTGGGCATGATGTAAATGGATTCTTTTAACTGGACAGAGACACTTTCAAAGAGA
>Ga0116165_1003181_pt1 | contig 11056 bp, 9 predicted proteins | sample AD_JPNMR1_MetaG_FD_89885 | JGI IMG/M metagenome (GOLD analysis project Ga0116165, IMG submission 89885) | Active sludge microbial communities of municipal wastewater-treating anaerobic digesters from Japan - AD_JPNMR1_MetaG | ecosystem: Engineered > Bioreactor > Anaerobic > Digestate | place...
CCCAGGCCTGACCGGCTGGCGCTCCCCCGGCCGCAGGCACGGCCTGCGGATAGGACGGCGCAGCGCCGTCCGCATGGAAGGAGGACACCTCTCGATGGAACATCTGTCTACTCAGCTCGACACGGCAGCGGCCGGCGGCAGCTCTTTTTACCGCATTGAGTCCAGCTGCCGCTCCTGCGGCTCACCCCGCCTGCAGGAGATCCTGCACTTCGGGAAGACACCGCTGGCCGACCGGCTGGTGGCACCAGACCAGGCGGACCAGCCCGATCTGCTCGCGCCGCTCACGCTGGTGTTCTGCCCGGACTGCAGCCTGGTGCAGATCGACGCCACCGTCGACCCGGAGGTGCTCTTCGGGCAAGATTACCCCTACTTCTCCTCGGTGATCAAGACGCTGCTGGAGCATTCCCGGCAGAACGCGCTGGAGCTGATCGAAATGCGCCGCCTTGGCCCCGAGAGCCTGGTGATCGAGCCGGCCAGCAACGACGGCTACCTGCTGCGCAACTTCGCCGAGAAGGGCATCCCTGTGCTGGGCATCGACCCGGCCGCCGGCCCGGCGAAGGCCGCGCAGGAGGCCGGCATCCCGACGCTGAACACCTTTTTCTCGCTGGCGCTGGCCGAACAGCTGCGCGGCGAAGGCAGACAGGCCGACGTGCTGCTGGCCAACAACGTGCTGGCGCACGTGGCGGACCTGAACGGCTTCGTCGCCGGGATCGCGGTGCTGCTCAAGGACGACGGCATGGCGGTGATCGAGGTGCCCTATCTGGTGGACCTGATCGAGAAGTCCGAGTTTGACACCATCTACCACCAGCACCTGTGCTACTTCTCCGTCACCGCGCTGGATAAGCTCTTCCGGCGGCACGGGCTGTATTTGAACAACGTCCGCCGCCTGTCAATTCACGGCGGCTCGCTGCGCCTGTACGTGGAGAAGCGCGAGGATGTGCAGGAGACGGTCCGCAGCCTGCTGGCGGAGGAAGCCGAAAAGGGCGTGACCCGCTTCGACTACTACACCCGCTTCGCCGGGCAGATTCAGGCGCTGCGCAAGGAGCTGATGGCCCTGCTGGACGACCTGAAGGCGCAGGGCAAGACCATTGTCGGCTATGGCGCGGCTGCCAAGGCGACCACGCTGCTGGCCTTCTTCCGCATCGGCCGCCAGCACCTGGACTACATCGCCGACCTGAACCGGTTCAAGCACGGCCGGTTCATGGGCGGCAACCGCATCCCGATCGTTCCCGCCGAGCGCCTGCTGGCCGACCAGCCGGATTACGTGCTGCTGCTGGCCTGGAACTTTGCCGAAGAGATCCTCCGGCAGCAGGATGAGTACCGCAGGCGAGGGGGAAAGTTCATCATTCCCATTCCGGAAGTGCGCATTGCTTAGACGTGCTGTCTCGCGGCTGCTGGTTCTGGCTCGCTCCGGGCGCAGGCTGCTGAACCGCCCGCCCCGCAAGCCGTGGATTCCCGGCCTGCCCGAAGGTCTGACCTTCGAGGGCCTGGATCGCCTGGCTCAGGAGCGGCACGGCAGGCGCCTGATCTCCACCGCTTACCGCCACCTCTCCGGCTGGAAGCAGCTGGGGGCCTACCAGGTGGAGCTGCGGCTGGGCGGAGACGAATGCTGGACGCTGGTGTACAAGGACTCGTACTACGGGCCGAGCCAGATTCCGGCGCTGAAAGGCTTCCCGGCCCGGGTCGGCCCGCCGGAGTACAGCGTGTTCAAGCAGGCCAGCGGCGGCCTGTGCCGCTTCCTCCCCGAGGTCTATTCCGCCGAGGAGCTGGAGCCGGGGTCGCACTACCGCTACCTGATGGAAGACCTGAGCGAGGACTACGCTCTGAAGATCGGCGAGCCGGGGATGCAGGTGATGGTCCAGCGCCTGCCCGAATTTCACGCCGCGCTGGCCGAATGGGGGCAGGGGCAGCCGCTGCCGGAGTTCATCCGCTACGACTCCGCGTTTTACGCTGATTTCGGCGACTATATCACCGGCGCCTTCGAGCGCTACCTGCGGGTGCATGAAAGCGACGCGGTGCGCCGCTTTCTGGCCACCTGGCCGAAAATTGAGCGGATGCACCGCGATCCGGGATTTGACCTGCTGGACGGCCTCCAGCCCATCCACGGCGATCTGAACCTGCGCAATGTGCTCTTCCACATCCGCCAGACGGATCAGGTCAAGCTGCTGGACTGGGAATGGGCTGGCTGGGGTCAGCCGCACGCCGACCTGGCCTCCATCACCAAGCACCTGTCCGAGGCCGCCTGCGATCAGGCCCTGGACGCCTACGCCCGCCTGCAGCCCCGGCTGAGCCGGGAAGAACACTGGCGCCGCTACCAGTGGTATCGCCTGGAGAGGGGACTGCTGGACGCCGCCTTCATGGCGGTCCAGATTGTCGAGTCACCTCCTCAAACCGGCATGAACGTGGCCCATTTTCTCGAAAGCTCCCTCCGACAGGTTCAAAACAGCTTCATCACGTTGAGCCAGATCACCTGAGGAGACACTAATCCTTACACCGAGGGTGGATTTGACCAATGAAACACTTTACCGTTAGCACATCACATCTGCGGCTCCTGCTACTGATTGGTGTCCTGTTCGTATTTCCGTTCACACATGTGCTTCTGGGCCTGGCGGCCCCGTCCGCTCAGGTCGTGGAGGATCCTGAAATTGAGATCTGGTACGGCCTGCACCAGTCGTTCGGCGAGCCGGGCTGGCCGCAGGACCGCATCAACATCCTGGGGAACGTCAGCCATCCGGGCGGGGAGGATGTGCTCCTCCAGATGCGCCTGAACGGGGGCGCATGGCTCGACGTGCGCGTTGGCGGTGAGAACCCGACCATCGCCAGCGACCGCCTGGAATCAAAGGGGGACTTTAACATCGAGCTGTTCGACCGAAGCTACCACCCGCAGATCGGATACACGCCCAGGCCAGGCGAGATCCTGCGGAATGGGATGAACATCCTCGAGCTGCGCGCCGGGGTGGACGGACAGACCTGGCCCGCGAGCGAGACGGTCACCATCGACTACCGCGAAATGGGCGGCGCGGGCTGGCCCCTGCGCTACGACATCCACTGGGCTGATGCGGGGCAGATCCACAACGTGGCCCGGGTGGTGGACGGGGACTGGCGCATCACCTCGGGCGGAAACGTGCGCACCACCGTCCCTGGCTATGACCGCCTGATCGCCCTGGGAGACATGCAGTGGGACGATTACGAGGTCGAGACCTCCTTCATCGTCCACGAGCTGGTGGAGCCGGACCAGGGCGGGGTCGGCCTGATCCTGGGCTGGCAGGGGCACTTCAACTCCGGCGATGAACTGCCGCTGTCCGGCTGGCACCGCATTGGGGTGTACGGCTATTACAGCTTCCGCTACGACGGCTCCTTGATGCTGCGCACCGGGCAGAACGTGCCGCCCATCGGCCCGCTGCGCCAGCTGCGCGAAGTGGATCTGGGCGAGCGCTACCATCTCAAGCTGCGCGTCGAGACCGATCCGAACAATCCTGCCAACAGCTACTACGCCATCAAGATGTGGCCGGCCGGGGAGGCCGAGCCGGAGGGCTGGGATCTCGGCCCGGTGCTGGAGACGAATGACCAGCGGACACGCGGATCGGTGCTGCTGGTGGCGCATGAGCTGGACGTCAGCTTCGGGGATGTGCGGGTGCGCCCGCTGAACGGGCCGGACTGCTTTACGCTGACCGCCACCGCCGGCCCGGGAGGTCATGTCACCGTCAACCCGGCGGCGAACGGCGAGGGCTGCTACCCGGCGGGAACGCAGGTCACGGTGACGGCAGTGCCCGATCCCGGCTACCAGTTCGCCGGGTGGAGCGGGGATGACGGGGTCAGCAGCATCACCGGCCTGGTGCTGAACCTGACCATGAACGCAAACCGGTCCGTTCAGGCCAGCTTTACACCCGTCCAGCAGGACTGCCATACCCTGATTGTGCTGCAGCCGAAAGGCGGGCATATACAGGTGGACCCGGCGCTGGCCTGCTACCCATCCGGCACGCTGGTGCGCTTCCAGGCGAATCCCGATCCGGGGTACCTGTTCTCCCACTGGGTCGAAGACCTGGCCGGGGCGAGCGGGCCGAGCGCCGAACTGCAGGTGGTCATGCCTGCCACGGTCGGGGCGGTTTTCCTGCCTGTTCAGGCACAAATGTACCTGCCCATGCTTTCAAAATAGGTGTTCCAGACCAGATGAAGGAGGTGATCAACCAGGCCATACCATCATTCCTGTAAACCTTGTGCGCCCACCGCAGCAGTTCACGGCAGCCTGAGCGGATGAAGGATTTTCGTTGGACATTTCAGGGAGGAAATTGCGATGTTGTCCATGAAGAAGCTTTACAACCTTCTGACACTAATACTGGTCTTTGCCTTGTTGGCTGTGGCTGTCCCCATTGCCCCGGTCAGCGCACAGAGCTCGACCATCGTCCCGTTTGATTTCAGCACAAACCTGCCCAGCAACTGGATCATCGAGGGTGAGCTGGGATCCGGCGTGACCGTCACGTCCGGCGTCACGGTTGGAACGGACAAGGCTCTGCGGTTCACCATCCCGTCCGGGACTCGCCGCGGTTTTTCCGCATCCAATATCAGCGCCCCCCGGGCGCTGCAGCCGTATGAAAGCGATACCTTCGATGTGACGGTCAAGTTCCTCAATACCCCGGGTACGGAATACGCCGGGATTCTGGGGATCGCGGTGAAAGGCTGGTATAACACCACCGGCGGGCTCACCTATCCGGGGTACCTCCGCTTCACCGTGGATACGTCGGACACGCCCAACGACAACACCCCCTATGAGCCTTTTGCCTCTTTGTACTATTTCCTGGATCCGGACTGGGCGGGGATCGGCATGACCGACACCACCCAGGATTACCCGCAGCTGGGCGACGGGCCTTTCTGGCTGCGCGTCCGCAGTGAGCCGGGAACCGCACCGGACGGCACCGGTGATCCGGTTCGCTACTACCGGTTCTGGTTCGCGGTCGAGGACCCGACCCAGAATTCTAGCAACTGGATCCAGATCGGGATGAAATCGGGTTCGGATTACATCCGCAACTTCGATGTCACCCACATCGGTATTGTGGCTGGAAACACGGGCGACCTGCCGGCGCTGACCGCCTACGCCGACTACATCATCCAGACCGGCTCGCCCATCCCCAATGAGGACGCGCTGCCGGCCACGATCACAGCGTCCGTCTCGAACCCCGCCGGCGGCTCGGTGTCGATCAGCCCCGATGGGCCATACACCGCCGGGCAGACGGTGACGGCCACCCTGTCGCTCAACCCGGGGTTTGAACTGGTCAGCTGGACCTTCAACGGTGAGGAGCTGCCAGGCGGCGGCGACAATGTGATCGTGATCCTGGCCGATGGAGCCAACATCCTGACGGCCAACGTGCGCCCGGTGGATCTGGACCTGCCCTTCAGCGTCTACCTGCCGGGCATCTCCACCTAGCCTTTACCGGCAGTCTTATCGTTCGGGGGCGGCCGGGCTCCGGCTGCCCCCTGATCCAAATTCTGTGCGGATGGCCAGTACGCGGCGCCGCTCACCTGAAAAGAGGATGAATGACCTCACTGACTCACTGCCCCGCCTGCGGCTCGGCTGACCTGCGGGTCTTCTACGAAATTGAGGGCGTCCCGGTGCACTCGGTTCTGCTGCTGCCCACCCGGGAGGCCGCGATCGGCTACCCGCGGGGTGATATCCGTCTGGGGTTCTGCGAAGCCTGCGGGTTCATCACCAACACGGCCTTTGACCCCTCTAAGCACGAGTACTCCGAGCGCTACGAGGAGACCCAGGGCTTTTCCGCCACCTTCACCAGCTTTCACCGGCGGCTGGCGCAGTACCTGATCGACCGCTACGATCTGCACGGCAGGGAGATCATCGAGATCGGCTGCGGCAAAGGCGAGTTCCTGACCCTGCTGTGCGAGCTGGGTCCCAACCGCGGCACCGGCTTTGACCCGGCTTACGTGCCCGGCCGCGCCCGCAGCGAGCAGCCGGTCGATGTGACCTTCATTCAGGACTTTTACTCCGAAAAGTACGCCCATCACCAGGCGGATTTCTACGTCTGCAAGATGACCCTGGAGCACATCCAGGATGTGTATGCGTTCGTCAGCACGGTGCGCCGCTCGGTGGGGGAGCGCCGCGACGCGACCATCTTCTTCCAGATTCCCGAGGTGCGGCGCATCCTGCGCGACCAGGCCTTCTGGGACATTTATTACGAGCACTGCTCCTATTTCAGTCAGGGGTCGCTGGCGCGCCTGTTCCGCCGGGCCGGGTTTGACGTGATCAACCTGTGGACCGATTACGACGACCAGTACCTGATGATCGAGGCGCGGCCGGGCGGCGAGCAGGTCACCCCTCCGCTTCCGCAGGAGGATGACCTGGACGCGCTGCGGGCAGAAGTAAATCTCTTCGCCGGACGGCTGCCGGTCCGGCTGGAAGGCTGGCGCCGGCGGCTGGAGCGAAACCGCCGTGAAGGGCGGCGCGTGGTGCTGTGGGGCGGCGGCTCGAAGGGTGTGGCCTTCCTGACCACGCTGGGCGCCGGTGAGGACCTGGTACAGTACGCGGTGGATATCAACCCGTACAAGGAGGGCACCTACATGGCCGGGACCGGCCAGCGCATCGTCCGGCCCGAGTTCCTGCGCGAGTTCCGCCCCGACGTGGTGGTGGTGATGAACTCGATCTACTGCCAGGAAATTCGCGGCGACCTGGAGAAAATGGGGCTGGACCCGCTGCTGCTGGCCATCGAGACGGAAGATGAGGAGGAATCCAGCCTGCCATGAATGCATCCCCATCGCTGACCTGCCCGGTTTGCTGCTCCGCCGACCTGCGCCCGTTCTTTTCGCTGGCCGGCGTGCCGGTGTACGCCAATGTGCTGCTGCCCACCCGCGAGGAGGCGTTCAGCGTGCCCCGGGGCGACCTGGAGCTGGCCTTCTGCAGCTCCTGCGGGCATGTGTTTAACACCGCCTTTGACCCGGCCCGTCTGCACTACACCCCGGATTATGAGAACTCGCTGCACTTTTCGCCCCGCTTCCAGACCTACGCCGCGGAGCTGGCCAGCGACCTGGTTCGCCGCTACGGCCTGTACGGCAAGGACCTGGTAGAGATCGGCTGCGGGCGGGGGGACTTCCTGGCCATGCTGTGCGAGCTGGGCGACAACCGCGGCTGGGGTTTCGACCCCGGGTACAACGGCGAGCAGGATGCCAACCCGCGCCTGACCGTCATCCGCGATTATTTCTCCGAGAAGCACGCCGGCGGGCCGGCCGACTTCATCCTCTCCCGCCAGGTGCTGGAGCACATCCACCGCCCGCGCGATTTCGTGCATATGGTGCGGCGGGCTTCCGCCAGGCGGGAAGGCCCCGTGGTCTTCTTCGAAGTGCCCAATGTGGTCTTCACCCTGCACGAGCTGTCCATCTGGGATTTGATCTACGAACACTACTCCTTCTTCAGCCCCACCTCGCTGGAGCGGCTGTTCCTCGAGAGCGGGTTCGAGGTGCTGGACGTGCGGCCGCAGTTCGGCGGGCAGTACCTGTCGATCGAAGCTCGCCCGGGGCCGAAGCAGCGGGCTTCCCGGCCGGCCGGCGAGGCGGAGCGGGTGGCCGAATTGAGCGCGGACGTGGACGAATTCGTCCGGCGCTACGAAGAAAAGACCGGGCACTGGGAAGCTTTGCTGCGCGACCTGCGCGCCTCCGGCCGCCGGGCGGTGGTGTGGAGCGCCGGGTCCAAGGGCGTGATGTTCCTCAACATGGTGGAGACGCGGGACGCGATCCAGTATGTGGTGGACATCAACCCGCGCAAGCACGGCATGCACATCGCCGGGGCCGGCCAGCGCATCGTGCCGCCGGACTTTCTGCGCGAGTACCGCCCCGAAGTGGTGGTGGTGATGAACCCCATCTACCAGGAGGAAATTCGCTCCATGACCCGCCAGCTGGGGCTGGAAGTGAGCTTCCTCCAGGCGTGAACGGGCTTGCGAGCCCCTGTCCCCGCCGCCGGGCTGACCGGGCAGGCGGGTTATGGCTGAAAGCAGGAACCCCATGATGACCAGCGCGCGCGACCTGCACATCCTCATTGCACACTTCCTGCCCCACGTGGTCAGCGGAGCGGAGCGCTCCATTGCCGACCTGGTCGAGGAGCTGGACGCGCGCATTGCCGTCACCATGCTGGTCCCCGGCGAGGGCCGCCTGGCGGATTTCTACCGCGGCCGCGGGCTGGACGTTTGGGTTCGCGAGGTGACCACCCCTCGCCGCCTGTTCCCCGGTCTGCACGAGTGGCAGTCGCGCCTGTTCGCCCGCCAGCTGCAGGCGGCCGGCTTCAATATGGTCATCGCCAACACCTTCGCCGCCGCCGGCCGGGTGCGCACCGCCGCCCGCCTTGCCGGACTGCCGCTGGGAATCTACGTCCGCGAGGTGATCAGCGATAAGCCGCTGCACCGGGAAATCCTGGCGCAGGCGGATCTGCTGATGGTCATCTCCAGAGATTTGCAGCAGTACATCGGCCGGCTGGCCGACCCGTCCAAAATCCGGCTGACCTACAACTACATCAACCCGCGCCCGATTCTCGAGCGCGTCGAGCTGCACCAGCGCTCCGGGCGTCGCAGCCTGCCCTACCCCCGCCGCACGCCGGTCGTCGGTCTGGTGGGGCGCATCACCCCCTGGAAGCAGCAGGACGTGTTCATCCGCGCCATTCCGCTGATCCTGGAGGAGTTCCCGGAGTGCCGTTTTGTCATCGCCGGCCGGGCGGATGAGAACGACCGGCCCTATGAGGAGGGCCTGCACCGCCTGGCCCATCAGCTGGGACTGGAGGACTACCTGACCTTCATGGGCGAGCGCCAGGACGCCATCGAGCTGACCTCCGAGCTGACCGTCTCCGCGCTGACCTCCACCCGCGAGCCGCTGGGCCGGGTGATTCTGGAGGCGCACCTGGTGGGTACGCCGGTGGTGGTGCCGTCCGCAGGCGGGCCGGCCGAGATCGTCGAGGACGGGGTTACGGGTCTGCATTTTGACGCCAGCGCCCCGGACGCGGTCGAGCAGTTTGCCAGTCAGGTGATGCGCCTGCTGGGGGACGAGACGCTGCGCGCCTGCCTGATCGAGCGGGCCAGGGAGCGGGTGCTGGAAACCTTCGCCGGCCGGAAGCACATCACCATCCAGCAGGACTGCTTCCTGGAGCTGGCAGCGAAGAAAGGAGGCCGGGTATGAGCGCAAGAGCAGCGCCCCGCGTGGCCATCGTCTACCGGCTTGACCGCATGGGGGGCGTGCAGTCGGTCGCGCACACGCTGATTCGCGGGCTGAACCGGCGCGGCATCATTCCGGATATCCTCTGGGACCTGCCGCCCGATTCGCGCCTGATGGCGGAGCGCGGCCTGCAGGCCAGGTACCAGCCGGTGAAGTTCGCCGTCCCCTCCAAGCGCATCGATCGCCTGCCCAACACCCTGCGCTACCTGGCCTGGGTCCCCAACCTGGTGCGCAGCCGCGAGCTGCCGGAGCGCTACGATTTCTATTACATTTTCTACAACGGTTTCCTGGTCGAGCCGGGTGAGGCGCACGTGCGCTATCTCTCCGGTCCGCCGCTGCTGCCGCAGCTGCAGGAGGAGACCCGCGCGCCGTTCCGCGCTCTGCGCTGGCTGTACCGCCGGGCGCTGCGCCGCCGCTGGCCGGTCTATGAGTACCACCGGGAGGATCACTATGTGATCAACTCGCACTTCACCGCCGGCCTGTTCGAGCAGGCCCATGGGGTGCGCCTGCCGGTGGTCCACCCGCCGATCGACGTCTCGGACCGCTCCTACGACCCGGCCGACCTGCCCGCGCGGGACACGCTGACCTTCTTCTCCCGCATCGTGGACTACAAGCGCCCCGAGATCGTTCTGCAGCTGGCCGCCCGGCACCCCGAACTTCGCTGCGTGATCATGGGCGGGGTGGCACCCGTCCGCCGGCCGTATTTTGAGCAGCTGCAGGCGCTGGCGCGCTCCCTGGGCCGGCCGGACGCGGTCTTCCTGGACAACCCGTCCAACCAGCGCGTGCGTGAAGAACTGGCCCGGACGCGGTTCTACGTCTTCCCCGGGATCAACGAGCACTTCGGCATGACCACCGTGGAGGCGATCGCCTCGGGCGCCGTGCCCTTTGTGCACGATTCCGGCGGGCAGCGCGAAATTGTCCACCTGCCCGAGCTGCGCTTCCGAGACGAGGACCTGCCCGGGAAGTTTGACGGCCTGGCGGCCTATCCGGAGGGCGAGCTGGCCTGCCTGAGGTCCGGGCTGGCGGGGCATATCCGCCAGTTTTCCGCCGAGAGCTTTACCGCGAAGATGCTGGCCCTGCTGGACGAGTCCGCGGAACGGGAGCGGGCGCAGGACGCCCGCCAGGCTGAGCAGCCGCCTGCATGACAGCCGAGAAGACCGGCAGCGCCCGCTCGATCATGTCCTCGGTGGCGGTCAGCGAGACGCGGAAGTAGCCGGGCGTATCGAACATGGAGCCGGGCAGGCAGTACACGCCCCGCTCCGAGAGCATCTCGGTGAAGCGCACATCGTCCTCCAGCGGCGAACGCACCAGCAGGTAGAACGTGGCCTCCGGCGTGTGCAGCTGGTAGCCCTGCTCCCGCAGCGCGGAGACCATCCAGTCTCACTTGCGCTGCAGGCGGGGGATGTCGATGGACAGCTCTTCCAGATCGCCCAGGGCGTGCTGCAGCAGGGCGTTGGGGAAGGCGTAGCCGTTGATGTACTGCGCGGCGTTCACCATCAGGCGCATCACCTCCCGGTCGGGGAAGTCGGGCGGCAGCGCCAGGTAGCCGATGCGCTGTCCGGGGGTCAGCAGGGTCTTGCCGTAGGTGTACAGCATGAAGGTCGGCCCGTAGACTTCCACCGGGGAGTGGAAGGACCGGCCGTCGAAGAGGATGCGGCGGTAGGACTCGTCCGAGATGATGAAGATGGTTTGCCCGATTTCGGCGCTCCTGCGCCGCAGCAGGTCCGCCAGGGCATGCAGGGTTTCGCGGGGGTAGATGCGCCCGGTCGGGTTGTTGGGCGAGTTGACGATCACCGCCCGGGTGCGGGGCGTCAGCGCGCGCTCGATCGCCTCCAGGTCCAGGTCATGGGTCTCAGGA
>Ga0116165_1003184_pt1 | contig 11038 bp, 11 predicted proteins | sample AD_JPNMR1_MetaG_FD_89885 | JGI IMG/M metagenome (GOLD analysis project Ga0116165, IMG submission 89885) | Active sludge microbial communities of municipal wastewater-treating anaerobic digesters from Japan - AD_JPNMR1_MetaG | ecosystem: Engineered > Bioreactor > Anaerobic > Digestate | place...
GCACTTGGGCACCGTTTGCATCTTGCCATGGTAAAATCGATGCAGCTTTAGCGCTTCCTCGGCCGGTTTTTTAGCCTTTTCGATCATTTCGTCATTGGTAAAATCCATCAAAAACCACCTCGCATATCAAGATTTAGCAGAAAGCACAGGCACCGTCAGACTACCAAAGGGCATTAAAATATAACTTGGCTTATCATATTTCTTTTCTACGTATTTTATCGCTTCTTCCACCGAACCCACCTTTCTCATAAACAAGCCCTTCGTGCTTTCTTCCGATAAAGAAGAGACTAGGATTATCTCTTTTTCTTTAGCCACCTTACATATACCGTAGGCTTTATGCCCACCCATGACGAATTTTTCTCTTATTCGCCTTATTACGTCGTCAGGACATGTGGCTTCACGCATCCATTCCTCAAATGTCTTTTCCCCATAACCCTGTAAACATTCAGCGATAAGTATTATTGTTCCTCCGGCTTTTGTAGCTTTATCAGCATGATCCAAGGCCTTCTGGGCCTGATATACGTTTATATCCCTCGGAAATCCCCCAGCACTTACAATGGCCACATCGGCCTTCCCCTCTATAGGAACCTCATACATGTCTGAAGACACGGATACACCTTCATACCATGCCTTCTCCAGGTCCCCTGCAACAACCTTTACAATCTCTTTCTTGCTGTTGGTAACCACGTTCAAAATGAAATCAACTCCAACAAGCCTAGCAGCTTCCATCATCTCCAGACTAACGGGGTTTTGTTCTATGGGCGGAAGATCGTCCATTAAATATAACATCCTGGAATGGTTCTTCTCTATACATTCCCTACTTGCTACGCCCGGCAGGATGCTTTTCCTACCGCCGGAGAAACCCGCGAAATAATGTGGCATAATCACTCCCAACGTTATTAAAAAATCCGCTCTTACGGCCAGCTTATTAACTGTCAACATAAAACCTGTGGAAAGCTTACCCATGTCAACGAGGGATGAGGCATCATCAGAGCAATGGGACATGAACCTATAATTGTCGACGAGTTCTTTTCCGTATACCTCGATGTTCTGCTCGGGAGTATGAGGATCATGGATACCTGTAGCCGTGAGAAAAGTGATCTGATCCTTGCTGATGCCATTTTCACTAAGGCAGCCAAGCAGAGGAGGAAGCAGGCATTCGTAAGGAGTGGGCCGCGTTATATCATTTACAATGATTACAACATCTCTCGGCTTTTTTTGCCTGACAAGTTCACCTAAAGGTGGGGTGCCTATAGGGTTCTTTAAGGCATCCTGCACGCCTTCAAGAGCATTTTCTATCCCAGATCTCTCATTAGGTTCCAAGATCTTGACCACCCTATCGCGACCGATCTCAAATGAAAGTTCTGTTTTTCCGTATTTCATGTTAACCAACATTTAAAACCACCTCACCTCTAAAAAAGCAGACCCTTGGGAAAGAAGATATATAGATACTTGGTAAAAATAAAGTATATAAGACAGACGCTTATCAGAGACACAGCCAACGATATCATGGAATTTTTTAGATTTCGCTCAGCAGTAAGCAACCATTGAATTGCCCACATTGAAGCCACGCTAATCACAAAAAAACCTATATAGTTTGCTAAAACTACCCACATTACTGACAATATCATTGTACCTACCATGGGTTTGTTGATCTCTTTAACAAAGGACTCGATATATTGCGGCTTAAACTTAGATTTGACAAGCATAACAATCCCTAAGATGGCCAAAAGCTCTATAATAACCTTCGGAAACATTATCCCAAATGGGGTAAACTCCTCCAGCTGCGACCAGAAAAGGGCCGAGAAGGCTATCATTACAATGCCACCGTAAAAATCTGAATTTAGCATCTCTAAACAGCCCTCCTTCTCCTGCGAGCCGCGTATAACGGCCATAGAGCAGATATAATAGAGATGATTATCAATACGATGGATATGGGTCTAGTGAAGAATATAACCCACGGCATGCTAGGTGAAACGCTATTTCCCATCAAATATCCCTGTACTAATCCTTTTTCGGCGATTGGACCTAAAACCAGCCCCAATACGATTGGACCGGGGCTAAAGCCCAAGTTAGCCAGCACGTAACCCAAAAAGCCGCTTCCAAGCATGAAAACAACATCCATGTAATTGTTCCTTACCGCATAAGACCCAACGATGGTTAAAAGTAAAATAGCGGGGACCAGCACGCGAATAGGAGTTCGCATGATAACCTGATAAAAAAGCATCCCCGCGAACATACCTATCAGCACTGTAAGGGCCATGGCTACAAAGAAAGACATCATGAATGTATAAGTAATGTCGGCATGTTTCGTAAAAAGCTCCGGCCCCGGATTTAGCCCTTGAATCATCAGAGCACCGTAAACTACCGCTGCAACGGGAGAGCCAGGCACCCCCAATGTAAGAAGCGGCACGAAAGATCCCATTATCGTTCCCTTATCAGCCGACTCGGTAGCAACTATACCCTGTGGATTTCCCTTACCGAAACTTTCTGGATTTTTAGAAGCCCTTTTAGCTTCACTATAAGCTATAAGGTTAGCAATATTGCCACCAGCGCCAGGTAAAATACCAACGAAAAGACCTATGATAGAGGATCGCACCAAATTTGTTATATTTGCGAAAGCATTATGGAATCCCTTGAGCAAGACGCTTTTATATCCTTCATTTTTAGCAATGTCTTGTGTCTCCTTTAAATACGAACTCAAGGGGTTGCGTGCCATCTTTAAGACCTCAGGGATACAAAAGAAACCTATGAGGATAGATATAAGTTCAACTCCACCTTGAAAAGAAGATATACCAAAGGTAAACCTCACATCCCCACCTACGGGAGCAATGCCTATCGTGCTTATAAGCAACCCCAACACTCCCCCCGCTACACCCTTTAGAAGCGAGTCTCCCGAAAGCCCAGCAATTATGGTAAGCCCAAATATGCTCACCCAAAAATACTCTGGAGGCCCAAACTTAAGGGCTATCTTAGCCAAGGGTAGCGAAAAGGCAATAAGACCAACTGTCCCAATAAATCCTCCTACGAGCGATGCAAACGCAATAGTAAACAGGGCCTCCTGCGCCCTCCCCTGTTGAGCCATCGGGTAGCCGTCAAAGCACGTTGCGATCGACGAAGGGGTCCCCGGAGTATTGATGAGAATGGCCGGAAATGCTCCACCATAAATGGCCGAGCAATACACTGCGCTCACACTTATGAGCCCCATAATTGGATCCATGACGAAAGTAAACGGGACAAGTATCGAAACCGCCATGGTGGCCGTAAACCCAGGGAGGGCTCCAGCCATCATGCCAAGTGGTATAAGCAATATCATGGCAAGAAGATTTTTAGGAGAAAGAACATTTAGAAAAGCTTGAAAAAATATTTCCATTTTTTTAAATCACCCCTTCCGAATCTATCGGCCACCATTATGCAATTACTTAATGATCAACTTGCTCATTAGGCTCTTATAGTATTCCGTACGTTCCTCGATAAACTTTTTGGATTCTTCTGGCCCATAAAACACCAGCTGAAATCCCATCTTCTCCATCGTTTCCTTAAATTGAGGTGTCTCGTTAACCTTTTTAAAGGCATCGGCAAGCTTGTTTACGATTTCATCGGGAGTCTTTGGAGGAACGCATACCCCTCTATAAGCACCTTCCACATAGTTATATCCTAACTCTTTAAAGGTAGGCACATCGGGAAACAGCGGCAAACGTTTATCCGTAGCTATGGCCAAGGCTCGCATTTGATCTTTATAGCTGATATACATCGATGTATATGTCATTAAGCCCATAACATGCCCTCCCAAAAGAGCAGGAACGGCATCCCCTGAACCCGTAAAGGGAATGTAAACAGTACTGATTCCCGCTAACTCATTAAACTCAACAGTACCAAGGTGATTTGCGCTGTAGCTGCCGCTTCCGCCTAGCGTTACTTGGCCAGGGTGGTCTTTTGCATATTGAACGAAGTCTTTGAGAGTCTTTATGGGGCTATTTATAGGAACAACCAAAATGTTCGGCGTAGCCTGAAACCAGCAAACGGTCTTAAGATCTGAAGTTTTATAACCGGTATCCTTACGCTGAAGAGGTTGAACTATTATATGTGGTATGTTATGTCCACAAATCGTGTAACCGTCCGGCTTTGCGCGCACTATATCAGACCAACCCACTGCTCCGCCTCCGCCTATTTTGTAAGTAATTATAATCTGAGTACCTAAGATCTTTTCAAGATAAGGCTGCTGCGCTCTGGCCGTAATATCTGATTCCCCTCCAGGGTTAAAGGCTATTACATAGGTAATTGGCCTTTCCGGATATGCTGCATCGGCCATATCAACAAACGTACCTAACGCAACAAACATGAGCATAACGATAATCAAACCCACTGCAAACCGCTTCATAAATACCCTCCTCCTCATTATTGCTTAATTTTTTACATCCCAAGGCTATTTTCAGCCATGAAAACTAAACGCCTTCCGCCACCTCCCCTTTCATTTTAGCTTTATAAAGCGGTATTACACCGCCTGCTGCCAGGATATCCAAAATATGCTCAGAAAATGGAACAAAGGAAAGTTCGTACCCGTTTGAGAAAGATATTTTTCCATTCCTTACATCTATGTTCGCCGTGAGGCCATCTTGTATTTTCGACAAGTCCAGGCCTGGGACTTCTATGACGCAAAGCCCTCGATTTATTGCGTTACGGTAAAAAATACGCGCGAACGACTTGGCTACAACCGCCTTTATACCTGCAGCCTGCAAGGTAATGACGGCATGTTCACGGCTTGAACCGCAACCGAAGTTCTTTCCAGCTACAATAATGTCACCAACCTTCACTTTGCTCAGAAAGCTAGCATCTGCACCTTCCATTACGTGAGTTGCTATATCCCCCGGTTCTGTCAGTTCCAGGTACCTTCCTGGATAAATCTGGTCGGTGTCTATATTGTCCCCAAAAATAAATATCCTTCCCCTTATAACGTCTAGACTGCTCAAGTTCATCCCTCCCTACATTACGTTGCGCGGATCAGTTAGCCTGCCGCAAAGGGCCGAGGCAGCAGCCGTGGCCGGTGACGCAATATAAATTGAAGCTTCCGTACTACCCATGCGACCTGGAAAGTTTCTGCTTGAGGTCGACACGCATACGTCTCCGGGTGCCAATACCCCCTCATGTGCCCCAAGACAAGGCCCACATCCTGGCGTTACGAATACAACTCCAGCTTCGGTAAGGATATCTACATAACCCTTCTTTAAGGCTTCCCTAAAGATCTTTTTTGAGGCAGGAACGAGGAGACAGCGAACATCTTTCGCTACATGTTTGTCCTTCAATATTTCGGCTGCAACTCTGATATCGTTCAACCTTCCGCCGGTACATGTACCAATCAAGACCTGAGAAATTGGGATCCCCTCAGTATCCTTTACGCAACAGACGTCGTCAACGCTGCCCGGGAGGGCGACCTGAGGAACTAACCCGCTTACATCCACATCGTAGGCCTCCGCGTAGGAAAAATCTTTATCTGTCGTGAATTCCTCGAAATCTTCCCCCTTGGCACCAATATCTTTAAGAAAATCAAACGTTACTTTGTCTGGTTGTATATATGCTGTCTTGGCACCCATCTCGACCGACATATTGCATAGTACAAATCGCTCATCCATGGGCATGGATGACACAGTCGAGCCGGTAAACTCAATGGCCTTATAAATCGCAGCATCCTGCTTAAGCCTGCCCAAGATGTGAAGAATTACATCTTTAGCCGTAGTTCCCGGTTGCATACTGCCATCAATCCGAATATTTACTATTGATGGCACCTTGAACCAAAGGCGGCCAGTCAAAAGAATAATGGCTAAGTCTGTGGCGCCAACCCCGGTCGCAAAGGCACCTAAAGCACCAAGCGTCGTCGTATGAGAATCCGTCTCTATTATGATCTTTCCGGGGCCAACTAAACCACTTTCAGCCAATAGTTGATGACAAACGCCTTCACCTATATCAAAAAGCAACTCGATGCCCATCTTTTTACAAAACTCTCTCATTTGTCTTTGGTTGTCAGCTGCTTTTATGGAGGGTGGCGGGGAATAATGGTCAAAGACAAAAGCAACCCTTTCTGGACAAGCCACATTTTTACCGCCCATCTCGTAAAAAGATCTTATGACCTGCAAATAGAGATCGTTGACCTCAGCCAGGTCGACCTCCGCTTCAACTATTTCACCTACTTTAACTATGTTCCTGCCAGACGCCTTAGCTAATATCTTTTCCAGTGCGTGCATTAAACTTTTCCCCCTTTAAATGACCACCAGTAAGCGGCTTAAAAAATCGAAGCCCTAAAGACCAGGTTAAGCGATAAATGCGCTCTTGGGAGGTTAGTACATGTCGATATGCTCTAGCCTCAGCCTCAGTTTCATCTCCTGCCACGATGGCATCGACTATGCCAGAATGCTCAGTCCAGATTTCCTTAGGCCATTTCTCAAAAGGCATGGGTGCGTTTTCCTTGGGAAAAGAAGAGACATTACGCTCATACAATCGCATGACCCCTTCGTGTATCCTAGACAGAACATCGTTATGTGCTGTTGAAACGATTAAAATATGAAAGATGGAATTCCACTTCTCACCCAAAGAGGCTTTTTCGGGTATCTCCTTTTCAAAAAGTTCCTCCATCTGATTCAGCGTTTCGCTTAATTTCTCGATGTCGGATTCAGTGTGTCTTATAGCCGCTAAAGCAGCAGCTTTAGGTTCTATGATAGTTCTGGCTTCAAAAACTTGAGGAAGGATATCTAATGGCCAGTCAGCCAAAAAAGAAAGCGGAAGGGTTATCTCGCTCCATGTCTTTTCCTTAATAAAAATACCTTGCCTGCCACGCACTTCGATTATCCCGAAGGCCTCAAGAATAGCAAGGGCCTCTCTCATTAGCGGACGAGTGACATTAAAAAGGGAGGCTAATTCGCGTTCGCTTGGTAATTTGCCGTTATAACCTATTTTATTTCCCTTTATTTGGTTATAAATAGCAATCGCTAATTCTTTTCTAGTCATCTTCACACCTCAGATCTGGTATACCAAGGTATTCCAATATGAGAATAATATCATTTTTATTCTCTTTAGTCAAGATAAAGATAAGATATGACGTGCGATCAGCGTTAATAAATGATATCAGTTTATCATACTAAAATTATTTGGTCATCAGAGCCTGTTTCCCAACTTGAACCTTCGAGCCAAACTCATCTCCAGGGAAGCTTGCAAACTGCAAGTTTTTACCTAAAGATGAAGTAATTCTTTAGCCCTTATAGGGCTATTACTTCAATATTTTGTTCTGTTTCTCTGTTTCAATGAAGATTGCTTTAGCTTCACCGGCTTTACGAACCTTGTCAAATCCATACCGCCAAAGCTTTAAGATGTTATGCACTGTGCATATCAACTTCCATTCACATATCCTACGGAAAAATTAAAAAGGAGTTGTTGGAGTTCGTAGGAATGGCATACTTACCGGGATTAATGATGGACGACTTGGAAGAACTTCACATCGGGATAGATAAACACAGCTTCATGCATCAGGATATGGCTATTATCTAAAGGACGATCGCCTTTCTACCCTGGAGGAATTGGGCTGACTTGGTAGTAGACCATTTCCAGGTGATGGCTAATGCTAACAAATACATAGATAAGGCAAGGAGGATAGAACAGGACGTAACGAACAAAAGAAGAGTAATGATACAGAAAAAGATATTCCTCGTGGGCTTTGAGCGTCTAAGCGAGGAGGGGGTAAAAAGCTAGATGACTTTTAAGCAAATACCCAAACCTAAAGGATTTCTACTGGGCTAAAGAAGCTTTGAGGAAACTTTATGGTGCAAGGGACAAAAAAGAAGCTTTAAGGCAGTTGGAGCTATCCATCATGAACTTGAAGGCCTCTGACGACGCTAAAAGCCAGAAGATGGGCAAATACCTTGAAAAGATGGCGTGAGCCAATCTTAAACTACTTCGAGGACAAGACTGCCAACGCTTATACCAAAGGATGTAATACGAAGCTGAAGATGCTAAAACAAATCTCCTTTGGTTTTAGAAACGTAGAGGTTTATGTCGGAAAGATGATGTTGGCATTCTTATCAACGGAATTTTTCCACACTATCTGAAATAGAGCAGATTGCCACCTTGAAATATTTTATGATTACTACTATATTTAATTTAAAATATCTTCAAAAAGGAAGTGAAACAGGTGATTACCTTACCCCAAGCCAATAATAAAGACATCTCGATAGTAGTTACAGGAGCAGCCGGCCAAGGTATTCAAACGGTCGAGGATATTCTTGGAAAAGTGCTCAAAAGAAGCGGCCTTAACGTATTTGCCACTAAAGAATATATGTCCCGAGTCAGAGGAGGAAATAACTCTACTGAAATTCGAGTTTCATCAAAGAGCGTACGAGCCTTCGTAAATCGCATAGATCTGCTCATTTGCTTAAACAAAGGACTCAGAAATTATCTTAAGGAACGCATCAACAACAATACTGTCATAATGGGGGACATAGAGAAAATGGGAAAGGAACTGGCAGGAAGAGGTCAAAAGTTTTTCGACGTACCCTTGCTACATTTTGCCAAAGAGTTAGGTAGCCCTCTATTCGCCAACGTCGTCGCTGCCGGGATAATAACAGCCCTTTTTGACGTAGATATGTCCCTTTTGGAACAGTACTTTGACGAAAGGTTTGGAACAAAGGACAAGGGTTTAGTGACCAAAAACATTGATGCAGCTAAAAAGGGCTACGAAATAGCACGGGAACTTGCAAAAGACATAACCGTTAAGATGGACCACAATAGCGAAATTAGAAAAGAGCTTCTTCTTACAGGAAGCGATGCAGTGTCTTTGGGAGCAATCGCAGGCGGTTGCAATATGATCTTCGGTTATCCTATGTCCCCTGCAACAGGGGTTCTTTCCCATCTTTCACAAGTCGCTGAAGAGTTTGAAATAGTGACCGAACAAACCGAAGATGAAATTTCTGCCATGAACATGGCCATCGGTGGCTGGTACGCTGGCGGCCGTGCCATGGTTACGACCTCCGGCGGAGGGTTTGATTTGATGAGCGAAGGGTTGTCCTTAGTCGGGATTGGCGAGAGCCCAATGGTAATACATCTGGGACAACGCCCAGGACCGGCTACCGGTCTTGCCACGCGAACTGAACAGGCGGATTTAAATTTAGCCCTCTACGCGGGACACGGCGAATTTCCACGAGCAATACTCGCTCCAGGCTCGATCCAGGAAGCTTTTTATATGACACAGCATGCCTTCAATTTAGCGGCTCGCTATCAAGTCCCCGTTTTCATTCTCACTGATCAGTATCTTTTAGACTCGTCGTATAACCTTCCCGCTTTCTCTTGCGAAGGCCTTAAGGTAGAAAAACATATCATAAAAACAGATGAATCATACAAACGTTATGTCATAACCGAAGATGGTGTATCGCCAAGAGGCATTCCGGGCTACGGCGAGGGACTAATAGCCTTTGACAGCAACGAACATGGGGAGACGGGAAGAAATATGGATGAAGATCCTCAAATTCGAAGCGAAATGAACGCCAAAAGAATACGCAAACTGAAGGGACTAGAGAAAGACTCTCTTCCGCCTGCGCTTTATGGAGATGTAGATTACGATGTGCTTTTGATAGGGTGGGGATCTACTAAACATATCATCGAAGAGGCGATGGAGGAATTTTCAAGGCCAAAAACGGCCTTTTTGCAAATAAGACAGCCTTTCCCGTTGCACAGCTCTACAAAAGATTATTTGAAAAGAGCAAAGGTTATAGTAGACATAGAAGGGAACACTACGGCTCAAATGGCCAACTTAATTAAACTGCTTACCGGCATTGAAGCATCTCATCGAATACTGACATCTTCTGGAATGGAAATTACGGTTGAAGAATTATTAATTAAGCTGCGTTGTTTGCATGTTTAGTTTGGAGGGATAAAAATGACAGATGTTAGAATGTTCGATGTTCCTGGCCCTATAGATATAATGTGGTGCCCCGGTTGTGGCAATTTCCCCATACTTGATGCAATCAAAAAGGCCTTGGCTGAGCTCGATCTCGCGCCCCAAGACGTGCTAATCTGTTCCGGAATAGGACAGGCCGCTAAACTAAATCACTATGTCAATACCCACTTTCTTCACGGCCTCCATGGCCGCTCTATTTCGAACGCTACCGGGGCAAAGGCAGCCAATCCCAAGCTGGTCGTCCTAGACGTTGGAGGAGACGGCGACAGATATGCCGAAGGGGGAAACCATATAATTCACACAATAAGGCGAAACCCGGATATAACAGCTCTCGTTCACGATAACAGGGTTTACGGTTTGACAAAGGGACAGGCCTCCCCAACAAGCCCTATGGGATACATATCGCCCACAACCCCGAAGGGGGTTGCAAGCTTGCCCTTGAATCCAATTGCTCTCGCCGTATCCCTCGACGCTTCTTTCGTTGCCCAAGCCTTTGCAGGCGACATAGAAGAAACAAAAGAGATACTAAAAAAAGCCATATCCCATAAAGGATTTTCTTTTGTCAACATATTTCAACCCTGCGTTACCTTTAACAAAATCAACACTTATCAATGGTTTAAAGAAAACACATATTATCTTGGAGATGACTACGATGCAAGCGACCGAAAGATGGCTTTAGAGAAAGCATTTGAAACGGATAAATTGCCCCTTGGGGTAATATACGTAAACAACAGAAAGACCTTCGAGGAATCTCTGGCAGCTTATAAAAATTCCGATAAACCACTTTATGATCGCAATATATTATGGGATAAACTGACAAAGACGTTTGAACGCTTTGTTTAATTGAAATTCAGGATACTTTACAGAGTACCCGAAAAGCGGGGCTGAAAAAACACAATGCCCCGCTTTTATATTTACTTTTATATTTATTGTGACAGAGTACCAATAAATCTCGGGTGGCTATTTATTTTCTGAGTGTTTCTGCAGCTCCTTTATATACGCTTCCTTGGATCTTTCAATATGCTTCCTGGCCCAGTCTTCGGCCTTTTTGGGATTACGCGATATCAAGGCCTCCAAGATCTCGGCATGTTCTTTTGCGGC
>Ga0116165_1003210_pt1 | contig 10971 bp, 9 predicted proteins | sample AD_JPNMR1_MetaG_FD_89885 | JGI IMG/M metagenome (GOLD analysis project Ga0116165, IMG submission 89885) | Active sludge microbial communities of municipal wastewater-treating anaerobic digesters from Japan - AD_JPNMR1_MetaG | ecosystem: Engineered > Bioreactor > Anaerobic > Digestate | place...
CGTCCACATCAAGCTTCAGCCATACGTCGGTTTCTGCAGTCTTCCTGCTCAATTCTGCTTTTCTGTCCATCCCCACACCTCCGGTTAATGTATCCTGTATAGAATAACATGCGGTTTGCCGCAAAAGAATCTCCCTGCCCGGAAATCTCCGCCAGGGGACGGTTTCTGCATGTTTCCTGCTGCCCCCGACGTCCGGAGCACCTGCGCTCACAATATCCTGTCCAGCACTTCGATAACGGTCCGCATATCCTCATCGGTGCCTATCGAAATGCGCAGATGATTGTCGATCAGCGGTTTTTTGAAATACCTGACGAGTATGCGGTTATCCCTGAGCCTGTGGTACAGTTCCTCGGCCCGGACGCGGCTGTGGCTCGCGAACACGAAATTGGCCGAAGAGTCGGTTACGCTGAAGTCCCGTTTCCTTAATTCAGCCGTGAACCATTCCCTGGTTTCTATCACTTTCCTGGAGGTCCCTTTATAATATTCGTCGTCCTCAAGTGCCGCAGTTCCGGCCGCCAGCGCAAGCCTGTCGAGGGTGTACGAATTGAATGAGTTCTTTACGCTTTCCAGCGCCCGTATCAGCCCGCTGTCGCCGAAGGCGAGGCCTATCCTCATGCCGGCAAGCGCCCGTGATTTTGAAAACGTATGTACCACAAGGAGATTCGGATACTCATCTATCAGGCCTATTGCCGACTGTCCGCCGAAATCGACGTATGCTTCATCCACTATGACGACAGCGCCGGGGTTGCCGTCCAATATGCTGCGTATTTCCGACAAAGGCAGCGCCCTGCCGGTCGGCGCATTGGGGTTCGCGATGACGACGCCGCCGCTGCTCCTCATCTGCTCAGGCCGGATTTTGAACTCGGAGTCGAGCGGCACCGTAACGTAATTGAGCCCGAACAGCGTTGCATACACCGGGTAGAACGAATAGGTTATATCGGGGAATACGATAGGCCTGTCCGGGTCGAAAAAAGCCATGAACGAGAACGCAAGCACTTCATCTGACCCGTTGCCGGCAAATACCTGGTCCTTTTTCACCCCGTATCTCGCGGAAACCGCGCTGATAAACGCGTCGCAGGACGGGTCGGGGTAAAGCCTGAGGCTTTCGTCAACCGCCCTCCTGACCGCTTCCAGTACCTTCGGCGACGGCCCGTACGGATTCTCATTCGTATTCAGCTTTATGTAAGTTCCGTCCCCCGGCTGTTCGCCGGGTACATAAGGTTCGAGTTTCCTTGCAAGCCTGCTCCAGTATCCGTTCATACTGATTCTCCTTTTTTTCGCTGCCAGGTTGCTGGGCTGCGGGTCATTTTTCAAAACGTACCCTGATCGCATTTGCGTGCCCGTCCAGCCCTTCGTACTCTGCAAAGCCGATCACCGTATCTTTCGCCTTTTCCAGGGCGTTCCTCGTATATGAGATCACACTGGATTTCCTGACAAAATCATCCACGCCCAGAGGCGAGAAGAATCTTGCAGTCCCTCCGGTAGGCAGGATATGGTTGGGTCCGGCATAGTAATCGCCCAGCGGTTCGGGCGACCAGTTCCCGAGGAAAACGGCTCCGGCATTCCTGACATACGCAAGGCGGCTGAAAGGTTCCTCGATGCACAGTTCCAGGTGTTCGGGCGCGATACGGTTCGCGACGTCCATCGCTTCATCCAGGTCGCCGACTATTATGGCAGCGCCGTATTCCGACAATGACCTTCCAAGTATCTCTTTCCTCGTCAGTTTTTTATACTGTTCCTCCATCTCACTGCACACTGTCCGTGCAAGATCAATTGAAGGCGTAACGAGGATAGCCGCGGAAAGCACGTCGTGTTCTGCCTGCGACAGCAGGTCTGCGGCGACGAAAACCGGATCGGCCGTATCATCGGCAACCACCATGATCTCGCTCGGTCCGGCGAACATGTCTATGCCGCAATAGCCGTAAACGAGCCTTTTGGCCGTGGCTACATATATATTGCCGGGTCCGGCTATCTTGTCGACCCTTGGCACGGTCTCCGTTCCGAATACCATTGCCGCGATGGCCTGGGCGCCGCCGATCCTGAATATATCGGTCACTCCCGCCTCTACGGCTGCGACCAGCGCCGCCGGGTCAACGCTGCCGTCCGGGCGCGGAGGCGTTGCCATTACGATCCTCTCCACTCCCGCTACTTTCGCGGGCAAAGCATTCATCAGCACTGAAGACGTAAGCACAGCCGTGCCTCCGGGGACATAAATGCCCGCCGTTCCGAGGGGCCTGCAGAGCTGCCCCAGCAGTATACCGTCTTCGCCTGTGGTGAACCATGAGTTCATCTTCTGCTTTTCATGGAATGCCATGATGTTTGCTTTGGACTTCCTGATTATGCCGAGCAGTTTCGGGTCAATGGAATCGTAAGCCTCTTCTATTTCTCTGCCCGACACCCTTATGGACGAGGCGTCCAGGTCCACTTCATCATACTTTTTCGTATATTCAATGACTGCCCTGTCCCCGTTTTTCCTGACATTTTCAATGATCTCCCGTACTTTGTCCACTACATCCTGCATGCCGACGCTTTCCCTGTCCGCAAGCTTTTCAAAAAGTTCCGAATCTTTCCCCTGTCTCATATCGATTATTTTCAGCATGAAAATCTCCCCTTCCTTCAGTTTCGCGCTGTCAGCGCCGAACCGTTTTTTGCTCTGCTGTAACGGCTCCGGGATATCCCGGATCTTCCCGGCAAAAGTATCCCTCCGGCGGGAGTGGCCTTTTGCCGCCGGCCTGTTCCATGTTCCGTTACCTGCTGGTGTCGCCGCTACGCTTATCTTCAAGCTGCTTCCTCAGCCCGTCGGCTATCCGGTTTATCCTTTCGCTTTCCATTTTTGCGCTTACCCTGTTCACGACAAGCCTTGCGCTTATATCTGCTATGGTATCCAGCACGACCAGGCCGTTTTCCTTCAGTGTCCTTCCGCTTTCCACCAGGTCCACTATCACTTCCGAAAGTCCGACAAGCGGCGCCAGTTCCACGGAACCGTTGAGTTTTATGACTTCGATGGATTCGCGACGTTTATGCTCGAAATATTCCCTTGCGATACGGGGATATTTTGTCGCGACCCTTTTGTTGTTGAGGCTGTCCAGCTTTCCGGCCAATTCCGCCGGTCCTGCCACGACCATCCTGCATGCGGCGAAACCCAGGTCCAGCACCTCGTACAGGTGCCTGCCCTCCTCGAGCAGCGTATCCTTGCCCACGATGCCCATGTCTGCCGCCCCATACTCCACATATGTAGGGACATCCGCAGGTTTCACAAGGAAAAATCTGATCTTGTTGGACTCGTCGGTGAAAATCAGTTTCCTGGATCCGGCTTTATACTCCGAACAGTCTATCCCGAGCTTTTCCAGCATTTCTACGGCAGCATCGGCCAGTCTTCCCTTGGACAATGCTATCGAAAGGTATCTCATACTGCTCACCTCTTCAACAACTCGCTGATTTTTACCCTGGTCGTCTCCCCCGACTGTATATAATGGATCTCGACATTGTCCTCGTCCAGGATGCTGATGACGCCGCCTATGTTCTTTTCGGCAGCATACCTGGCAGCCTCCTGAACGTTCATGTTCGAGACGTCCAGTTCGACATTCAGCCCCTGTTTCCTCAAAACGGAACACAGTTCGAATGCCGCTGCCCGGCCTTCCCGCTCGTATCGCACGAATGTATCCGTTGCCGGTTTTTCTGCCTGGATCTTCTGCCTCTGCAGAGCCATCATCACCATATTCACTCCAAGAGTGAAACCGGTGGCGGGGCACTCCTTCCCGAACTCGCCCGCAAGCTTGTCATACCTGCTGCCTGTCAGTATCGGGAATCCCACTCCGTAAGTGAACCCCCTGAATATGACGCCTGTATCGTACGTCAGGTCCCTCAGCATCCCCAGGTCCACGGATATGTACTGCGAATGCCCGTAATCGTCAAGTATCTCAAGTATCCGGCTGATATTGTCCAGGGCGGCTCTTGACTTTTCGTTCAGTTTATATGACCGGGCCTTCTCGATCACATCGGATGACCCGAAGAAACGCGGCAGATCGGAGATCAACTGTTTCAGGTCGTCCCTGATAGCCGTCCGCTTAAGGAACCCGCCAAGGCCCACGTTGTCTTTCCTGTTCATCAGCAGCCTTATCTGCGAGATCTCTTCCTCGGAAAGTCCCGTCTCTTCCATCAGCCCGTTGAAAAAATCCACCTGCCCGATATCGATCTGGAAATTTTCAAGTCCGCTCGTTTTGAGTGCCTGTATGGCTATCGAGATCACCTCGGCATCCGATTCCGGCGTGTTCACTCCCAGTATCTCGACGCCTGCCTGCGTGAACTCGTTTTGTTTCCCGCCTCCGTAATCATTGTAGCGGTATACGTTTCCTATGTACGAAAACCTCAGCGGCCATACGGCATCCTTGAATTTCGTCGCCGTTATCCTGGCGACGGGAACGGTGATATCAGGCCTCAGGACCAGTATCCTTCCCTGCTGGTCAAAGAATTTGAACATGTTTTCCTGCATGATGCCGCTGCCTTCGGATGCAAATACGTCATAGAATTCGATTGCAGGCGGTTCGATCTCGTTGAACCCGCAACTCCTGAAAAGCATCCTCAGCTTATGTTCCAGTTCCCTCTTCTGGTAGCAGTCATCACAAAGGATATCCTGCACGCCGTCGGGTGTGTATATTTTCCACTTGGACAAGAAGGGCACCCCCTGTAACCACGATATATGCTTCCATAACGCCTGCCGTACTTTCCCGGATGCCGGCCTTCCGCGCCTTGCGTCCTTCCGGGGACGGCGGTCCATAATGCAGGCGAGAACATTCAAGCTTTTTGCTGCTTCATTGCTTTATCATGCTAAATTGATAAATAAATGAATTGAGAATATTATAAAATATGGAAAAGGATTTGTCAATGTTTTTTATTAAAAACATTAACCGGACAACAGATGCTCCGGTCTTCCTTGTCAGTCGAGATGCAGTTCGGATGCAATGCTGTCAAGATGGTTCCTTGAGCATCCGTTTCCGTTCCAGTGGGTGCAGTCGATGCATGACACGCTGTCCGGATGGTTCAGGCTTCCGGCAGGATGCCTGTAGCTCAGATGCCTGCAGGACCGCGCTATTGCAGCGAGACTTTCTTCACTGTAGTCATAGATATCCATTCGCTACCTCCGGATAAGATACAGTACCGGAAATTCCGGTGCATGATGTACACTGTATTATTTGCAGATCATCCGCATGATATACCGGGCACGTGTAAATGCCGGGTATATGAATATGCCGGATATGCGGATATGTCGTGTATATGAAAATGCCGTGTATGTAAAAACGCCGGCTGTCAGAATCCAGCCGGCATTTTTGATCCGTCAGAAAAACCTGGTTACATATCCGATGAAAAACCGGATTCCCGTATAAAACATAAAATCAGATGCAGAAAACCCTTAAAACCGCACGGCCGCTTCCCCAGAGGCAGCCTTGCGGTCACAGGGGGTGCCTCGCGGTTATAAAGGCTGCCTTACAGTCATAGCCTGACCAGGTTGGCAAATTCGGCCAGCAACCGCTTCATACCGTGGTTTTTGAACTGTATCTCGAGCACCTGGTCTCCCTTGTCAAATGTTACATTGGAAATGGTACCGACTCCGAATTTCTTGTGGACCACCCGGTCGCCAGGCTTGTAATCTGCTGCTGCCGCGGCAGCCTTCCCATTTCCGGCAGATGTGCCTGCCGTCTCCGTGCCGAAGATCGGTTTGAAACTGCCTGTGCCGCCGGATCTGACGGTATCGCTGAATCTGCCTGTGCCGACGGATCCCCCGACGCCGCTTGGGCCGAAGCTTTCTTCGCCGTTATATCTGCCGCCGGCGCCGTAGCCCTTATCCCATCCGAAGCTGCCGCGGCCTGTGGATCCGCCTTCGCCGCTCCTCCTGTTCCTGTTCATAACGATGAGATCATCAGGTATGTCGTCCATGAACCTGGAGCATCTGTTGTATGAAGTGCTGCCGAAAAGCGTCCTCGCATGGGTACTGGTAAAGTACAGCTTTTCCATGGCCCGTGTTATGCCGACATAGCAGAGTCTCCTCTCCTCCTCAAGCGCAGCATCGCTTTCCATTGAACGCAGGCCCGGGAATACCCCCTCCTCGAACCCGGGTATGAACACGACGGGGAACTCGAGTCCTTTGGCGCTGTGCAGCGTCATCAGGGCCACATAGTCCTTTTCACTTTCCATGGTGTCTATGTCCATTACCAGCGAAACATTGGCAAGGTATGCCTCGAGCCCTTTTTCTTCGCTTTGGGCCTCAAAATCGATGGCGCCGGATATCAGTTCCCGGATGTTTTCGACACGGGTCCTCGATTCCTCGGTGTCCTCGGCCTGTAGTTCGTCAAGTATGCCTGATTTGTTTATCACTTCATTGATCAGTTCGGATACGCTGAGGCTTTCAGACAATGCTTTGAAGCCTGCGATCATGTCTGCGAATGCCACGAGCTTGTCGGCTGCGCGCTTCAGTTCAGGTATCTCCGATGCGGACGAAACTATAGCGAAAATGCTGCAGTTCCTTTCGGACGCCAGTTCCTCGGCAGTGCCCAGCGTCGTGTTTCCTATCCCTCTTTTGGGTACGTTTATTATCCTTTTGAGCGCAACATCGTCTGAAGGGTTCTGTATCAGTCTCAGGTATGCGATGATGTCCTTGATTTCCTTCCTGTCGTAGAACTTGAGCCCGCCGAATACCCGATAGGGTATGCCCGACCTCATGAACGCTTCCTCAAGGGCGCGCGACTGGGCATTTACCCTGTACAGCAGCGCAAAATCGCTGTACTTCCTTCCCTCTTCCTTCACAAGCCTCTCTATTTCACTGGTTATGAAGGAAGCCTCTTCCCTCTCGTCCTCGGCCTCGTAATACTGTATCTTTTCGCCCTTCTCATTCGTGGTCCAGAGTTTCTTGCTCTTTCTGCCGTGGTTCTGCTTTATCACATTGTTGGCCGCGTCGAGTATCGTCCCGGTGGAACGGTAATTCTGCTCCAGCTTGATCACTTTCGTGTCGCTGAAATCTTTTTCGAATTCCAGGATATTTCGTATATCCGCGCCCCTGAAGCTGTATATGGACTGGTCGTCATCGCCCACGACGCAAAGGTTCCTGAAGTTCCTTGAAAGCAGGTTTACAAGCATATACTGGGCATAATTCGTGTCCTGGTACTCATCGACCAGTATGTACCTGAACTTAAGCTGATACTCCTCCATAACGTCAGGGTTATCCACGAACAGCCTGATCGTCTGCATTATTATGTCATCGAAATCAAGAGCATTGTTGCTTTTCAGCTTTTTCTGGTAAAGTTCATATATGGCGGCTATTTTGCCCAGCCGGTAATCGGATCCCGCTTCCCTGGCATAGTTCTGCGGTTCCCTCAGTTCATCCTTCGCCCTGCTTATCTTTGAAAGCACCTCCCTTACCGGGAAGTTGCTTTCGTTGAGTTTCAGTTCCTTTATGCAGTCCTTTGCCAGTGCCTGCTGGTCTGTTGTATCGAATATGACAAAGTTTCTGCTGTATCCAAGCTTGTCGATATGCTTTCTCAGGATCCTGACGCACGCCGCATGGAAAGTGCCCACCCATATGCCTTCCAGGCCTTCGCCAAGCATGTTCTCGAGCCTGTCCTTCATCTCTCTCGCAGCCTTGTTGGTAAAAGTGATGGCCAATATGGATGATGGGTGGACAGGATTGTCCCTCATGACGGTACAGAGCCTGTCCTGTTCCTCAGGCGTGACGGCGGCGCCTGCGGCTGCCTTGTGCATGAGTTCGATATCCTCTTCGGTTAAATTGGCAGGGACTCTTTCCGAATGGTATGCGTTGCCGTACTTTATCATGTATGCGATCCTGTTCACAAGCACCGAGGTCTTCCCCGACCCGGCGCCCGCAAGGACCAGCAGCGGGCCCTTTATCTGGAAAACAGCCTGCCTTTGCTGTGGATTGAGCCTTCCGAATTCCTTTTCGAGCAGTTCCTTCCTTAACCTTATGAATTCCTGCCTGTTTGCTTCTGTCATCATCAGATCAGCACCCTGTTTTCATTTTATCGTATCTCCCATTATATCCAACGATCTGCCGCCGCGCAACACAAAAACAAACATCCGTTCGAGATGTCTTTTTATTCCTGCGTTTGATTTGCTGGCGATCCCGGAAATATTGCTGTCTGGTATTCCCCGGAATACTGCCGATCGGTATTCCCTGAAATTCCGCCCGTTATCCCGGATCTGCGGCACAATATCAAAAAGAGACAGGCCCGGTTCGCGGGCGCTGCCTCTTATGTATGCCGTAAATCCTGTCATATGTCACTGCCGAATTGCCTCGTGCCGTCTTCACCAGCCAAAATCGATGGTGTACCCGAACGCATCGAGGATCTGTTCGATGACGGCAAAGTTGACGATGAAGCCTGCTACGATCAGTGTAAAACTTATGATCCCAAGCACAAGCACTGCTCTTGCATAGTTTTTGGTATTCCTGTTGAATGAACTTCCGAAGCTCCATACGAGTATCATAATGAACCCGATGATGGGAATCCACTGCAATATCAGCATACCGAAAAACTTCCAGAATGACAGCGGCTCGGTTTTTTCAACCTTCTTAGGAGCTGCATACATGTCCGTCTGAGCAACAGGCGGTTTCTGCCCCTGGGGCTGGTATGACGGCTGTACCGGCTTTGGCTGGGGTGACTGCTGTGCCGGTGCTGCCTGGGGAGGTCGCTTTTCAGGTTCCGGTTGCACCGGTGCTGCCTGGGGCATTTCGGCCTGCGCCGCCTGCTGGCCGGAAGCCTGTGCGGTTTCTGAGCCGGCTCCTGCAACAGCACTGTTCACAGCTTCGTTTTCCGCAACATCCGCAGCAACGGCTGATTCTTCCTGTGCGGTATTTGCGGCGGCCGCAGCTTCAACTTTCGCGCCGCAGTTCAGGCAAAATTTCGCACCTTCGGGCAATTGTTTTCCACAATTCTCACAAAACATATCTTGTCCCCTCCACGATTCACATGGGATATCAAGCCCCGCTCGAGCGCGGTTCCTAATTCAGGAATATTATATAATATTTTTTACCAGTTATCAACGAAGCATGTCGTTTCGTGCAGGTCTTCGTATGGCGACCAGTTCGCTGTTAATGCATATCCGATGCGGGTATATTATTGTATAATTGATTTAAACACACAATGTAACGGCTGACATGTACTGCTAACAGCTTTCCGGCAAACGGCTGCCGAATGTTGTACGCTGTACCCCGCCCAATGGCGCTGTTCCCGGGATGCGAGCCGGAAAAGAAGGAAGTTGTGTCATGACATATTTGCTGACATTCGCAGAAGGTATACTGACTTTCATATCACCATGCATACTGTCCATGCTGCCTGTCTATCTGCTTTACCTGGCAGGGACACCGGCAGGTCCCGGTACGTCGGCGCCATCGGGGAAAAACAGGCTGATCGTCAATTCGCTCGGGTTCGTCACAGGATTCACCCTGGTGTTCGTATCCCTCGGCGCGGCTGCATCCATGATGGGGACGCTGCTCCAGAGGAACAGGCCGCTGCTGCTGATGATCAGCGGATCTTTCATGATCATATTCGGACTGAATTTCATGGGGGTGCTTAAAATAGATTTCCTGAACAGCGAGAAGCGGTTCGCCCCGAAAGTCGACGATCTCAGGTTCTGGGGCTCGGTACTTTTCGGTATCATCTTCGGTTTCGGCTGGTCCCCGTGCCTTGGGACATTCCTCGGGGCAGCGCTTGCCCTGGCCGGCAGTTCCGAAACGGTCCCGGAGGGGATGCTGCTTCTCCTGGTCTATTCTGCCGGGCTTGCCATACCGTTCATAGTTTCGGCAGCAATATTTGAGAATATAAGGACGCTGTTCGCCTGGTTCGGCAGGAACAGCAGGACCATCAGGATCATATCCGGCATACTGCTGACCGCTGCGGGCATATGGTTTTTCAAAGACGGGCTGGTCATGATCCTGGAATAGGAGGTTGTCAATTGAAAAAGTATAAGGTTCTTATAATACTGATAGCGGTAATGGCAGTAATGTTTGCTGCGGCATATGTGGTTTATGACACATACGGAGACCTGATGACGGTACAGCCTCCGGGGCTCGGTCCGTCCGGACCGGACAGTTCCTCCGGCGGAGATGGTACAGATGACGCACCGGGTAAGGATACCGAAGGTGACAGCGCCGGAAGCGACGGCTCAAACGGTACAGGCGGCGATACCCCTGCAGGTCCGGACGGGCCTGGGAGCACAGGCAGCACCAGTTCCGGGCAGGACAGCGGAGACAGCGCCGTAAAAGCCGGCCCGGATACAGACGGGGACCCCGGGGAAAACGGTACCGGTAAAAAATCTGGCAGCCAGGTCCTGGAGGATAATGACGGATACAAGATAATGGTGCCGGATTTCACCCTGAAGGACCTAGACGGCAATGAAATCAGCCTGTCGGATTTCACCGGAAAAACCGTCGTCCTCAACTTCTGGGCCACATGGTGCGTGTACTGCGGCGAAGAACTCCGGGATCTCAAAATCATCGACAAAGAACTTAAAGAAGCAGGAGATACCGTAATACTGGCCATCAACGCAGAGGAGACGTACGATACAGTGAAAGAGTATGTTGAAAAGAACGATCTCGATCTTACTGTGCTCCTGGATGAAAGCGGCGACGTTTCAGTCGGTCTTTTCGGAGTGGTCAGCTTCCCGAACACATTCATAGTAAGCAGCGACGGTTCGCTGTACGTCTATATCCCCGGCAGGATCGACATCGACCTGATGCGGGAACTGATCGACAGGGCAAGGAACAACGAACCTCTTCCCGACGCCCGTTAGTGTGCGAATTTCCTGCGCAGCAGGAAGAGCGCAAAGAATATGGAAGCGGCGATGAGCACGATGGTAGCGCCGGTCGGCGTATTCAGGTAATACGACGCTATCAGCCCTGAGATCCCGGAAAACATCGATATCACGACCGACACGAAATGGTACCGGCGCATGTTTCCGGTAACA
>Ga0116165_1003213_pt1 | contig 10969 bp, 8 predicted proteins | sample AD_JPNMR1_MetaG_FD_89885 | JGI IMG/M metagenome (GOLD analysis project Ga0116165, IMG submission 89885) | Active sludge microbial communities of municipal wastewater-treating anaerobic digesters from Japan - AD_JPNMR1_MetaG | ecosystem: Engineered > Bioreactor > Anaerobic > Digestate | place...
ACTGGTTTGCCGGTTATCTTGAAAAAGTTAAAAAGTCAGAGAAGAAAGCTAAAAGAATGGCTGCTGCTAAACGTATTGCAAACAAAGCCGCAATGGTCACGATTGTTTTTATTATTGGGTTGGTCCTGGCGACATTCAGTGTGGATGCTTTTAGAATAGGGGTTCTTAATTTCATTATTGAGACGACACAGAGATATACCAGTATTCAAGTTGGGGATGTAGTGGACAAGGAAGAAGAAGTTCCTATCACGTGGAGCAGTTATTACTTGCCGGAATACATTATAGATGGTTATGCTATCAGCCGTGTCCAGGAATTGGGCGGAAGCAAAATAATCTATTTCCAAAACGCGCGTGGGGAAGAAATAAAGTTTTCTCAGTCATCTGTCAATAAGAATTATCAGGTTGATACTGAAAATGCTGAAGCAACAGAAGTGATGATCAATGACACCAAAGGCATTCTCGTTGATAAAAACGGAGATATCACATTATTATGGCATAACTCTGATAACACTTTCTTCCTTATTGGCAAAGCGGACAAGAAAGAAATTGTAAAAATGGCTGAAAGCATTAAATTGATAAAGAAACAATAACTAAAATACTGTAACAGATTACTGCTTTCCAACGTTACATTTTATGAAGGGGGATGATTGTAAATGCTAAAGAGAAAAATTACACTGTTATTCTGCATAGTCTTCATATTTGCTGCGCTGGGAGTACCTGTTCAGGCGCAAGACAACCTGCAGCTCAATGATGCCGATGAACAACTTGTCATACAGCCTTGCTTTACCTATATTGCGATTTTCGCAACCGGATATGATATTTCATCAACAGGAAAAGCAATAGTAGATGTGTACCTGACGGCGCGGAATGTTGACAGTGCAAAAGTAGAAGCCAGTCTGCAGCAGTATAAAAACGGATCCTGGACAACAATTAAGAGCTGGTCAAATACGGAGACAGGAACAGATGCCGGATTAGGCGGTATATATTATGTAGCTCAAGGGTACCAATATAGGGTTATTTCATACGGCTATGTCTACAGGTATGGCAGCTTAGTCGAATCAACATCGTATACGAGTGATTCAATAACATACTAAGCATTAAGGCAGAAAGAAGAGAGCAACTGAAAATGTAAAGCAAGATCATTCAGTTGCGTATTAGCTATGATTATAATCTTTTGCTCCATCCAGCACCAGGTAAGGATATCGCATATTTTATCTGCATTACTTAAAAGAATGCAGATAAAATATGCTGTTGCCTGTGAACAGGGATATTCTTAGCAAATTAACTGTTATAAAAACAGCATTATAGATTTTGAAGATATATATGCTCAATGCAGCCACATTGTGCCTTTTGTCGCTGCCTTATTTTTGTATTATGTTGACTGTTGAGGGAGTCATATTATGAGAAAACTGGCAGTTGTATTAAGCGTATTGTCGTTTATTCTATCCGTGATCATAATTTTTATAACAGTTAATAAACATGTTTTTGTTGATTTTTTAAGCGACAGGTACCCGGATGCAGCTTTTAAGATAGAATCCGTCGGCATCGATTTGGCAAACATGGAGATAACCGCCCGTGTATGCGATTCCGAAGGGATAGAGTCTAGATTGAGAAAAAAAGGAAGCATTGTTTACAGCGACTACGAACAGGATAAGGCAAAAAGCCTGATCAGGAACGAATTGACCGAAACGCTGCGCAAAAGTGAGCTGTTGGATTATATAGAGCACATTGACGTAAGGATACTTGAAAAAGTGGAATACGCTGAAATTGACGGCAGCCTGAATCCGGCAATATATCTTACGGTTGAGTATAGCGACGCAGTCAGCGGCAAAAGGGATTTTGCACAGAAAAGTTATAATGTCATCAGCGTTATCAAAGAAGCAAAATACAATAACATTGGTACATATGTATTCCTGCAAAGTACTGAACATGATGCCATGAGCCTGACAGTATATTCGGAGGATTCAGAAGCTGATTTTGATGCTTTATTGGGTAAAATAGAAGTGGTCAAAGAAAAAGAAAATGTGCAGTGAACCAGGCTGCGATAAATACCGGCTGGGCATGTGCTTCGGAATGATGTTTTGCCGATACTTTATTTGATATACAGAGAGGCCATAAGCTGTACCAATCCTGTCGAAATATTGGATCTCATCATCATCGACCTTGTCATCAGATAGTGCAATGTACATCAATGCCTTTAAATATGCAAGTTTCTCCTGTTCACTCATTTTTATTTTCCTCCTGTAATTTAACATTTATGTCCAATAACTATATTTATGTTAACACAAATTGCATTTATTGTTAAGTATATGGAACCTGGACGGCTAATTGTCAATGATGTGTCCTGGAGCAAAAGTAAGGCAACAAAACTGCTTGCATTATCTTTTCAGAACCGGTATTCTAAAAGCATACCAATACTTGACGCCAGTCATCTGACCGAGTGTATGCGAGGGGTCGCAGTTTAAAAGATGCCTAATATGCCAGGGGAAGATATTTGATTATTGCCTGCCATAAAACCTGAGCGGGCTGGGGCAGGCATTATTCAGCCTGTTGCCCGGATGACGCAAAACAACGGTTAACTATAATACAGTACCGGTTATCAGTTGACACTTTCGAAGGAGGTTACAAGGGAGGACGAAATCGCAGCAATGGGCACATATAAAGTTTTTGTCTATGGTACGCTTTTGAAGGGCGAAGAAAACCACAATGCTTACCTGTCGGGTTCGAGGTTTGTCTGCTGTGCGGATCTTCCCGGGTACGGGCTTTACAATGTGGACGTTTACCCCGGCATCGTCCCTGAAGGAGGCGAGCGGGTGAAAGGTGAGGTATACGAAGTCGACCGGGAAACGCTCAGGCGGCTTGATGACCTGGAAGACGAAGGCGACCTGTATACCCGCAGGGAAGTCACCGTCGAAACGGCGGAAGGACCGATGGAGGTACTCGTGTACGTATGGAACGGCGATGTCGATGCGGACCGGAAAGTGGACTATACAAAACAACCCTGGAGAGGGCTGGGTATCTGATACATCTTTCACTTTTCCGAATGCTGCTGGCTATAGGGTTTGACCTGCAAATTACACCGAACATCAAATATTTTTTACATAAATACTAATATTAGTAAAATAGTATAAAATCACGTCACATAATGTAAGCAGAGGCAAAATTAGGATTGATAAGGCTGAACAGGACCTGTATAATGAAAATGAAACCTGAAATGCCGTAAAATAAAAAATTGATAGCCGAACCGGGTGGTCTTTTCCGTGAAACTGTTTGATGTTTTGCCGCAGAATTTGTTCTCTATATTGGCTTGCAAAAACAAAAGCCTTTACACCGAGGCTCTTTTTGTACTGCGCAAGGCGTTCAGGCAGGAAATGACCATTGCCAAAAGCGATTTGGTGTCCATGCTGATCGCGAACCTGGACGAAGCGTTGCTTACTATCGATATGGATGCGGAAAAAGACGAATTTGGCCTGGAAGATGATGACGCTGCAAGCGGCCAGAGCCTTTCAGCCACTGCCCACTATATACTGAGAAGGCTGAGAGACACGGGATGGATAGAAATGGAGTATCAGCCGGATTCTTTCGAGGAAATCATAACTCTTCCTGACTATACGATAAAGCTGGTCAATACGTTATATTCGTTTACCGACGAAGCTGTCCGCGAGTACAACTCCTTTGTATACTCCACGTATTCAGCTCTCCGGACCGCCGACACCGACAGGGATGACTTTATGTACAATGCATTACTCACGGCGCACGAAAATACCGTAAAACTTGTCGATGAACTGAAGTCCCTGCACAACAATATCAGGAGATACCACCAGGCGCTGAATACTTATGTTACGGCTAACGAAGTACTGAAAGGGCATTTTGACGAATATAAGTCCCTGATCATGGATCACATATACCACCCGCTAAAGACCCTGGATTCGGTACCGCGTTTCAAGATCCCAATATTGAACATAATATCCGGCTGGCTATCCGATACCGAACTAAGGAAAAAGATAGCGGAACAGGCAATGCAGCGCGGGAAATACAGGTCGCTTGATGAAGCGATGGACGACATCATACGGAAGATGAACGAAATAAACGATCTGTATGAAGGAATGGATGCGATGCTCGACGAGGTCGACAGAAAGAATTCGGCATATACCCGGGCGTCCATGGAAAAAATGTATTATTTGCTGAATACCGACAGAAGCATAAAAGGCAAGTTGGTAGATATAATCACTGCAGCAGCACCGGCATTTTCAATGGCGCCAGGCAGAAAACTCCCGGACAGGGGGGGATCGCCCGATACTGAATACTTGATAGATATGCTTGCCGATGGTGTCGTGCTTTACAGGCAGGGCTATATCGATGACCGGTCTTTGTACACGAGGGCTAATAAAAGCAGCCGCCATGACGATGAGAAACCGCTTAAGATCGATCTGCCTGGTGAAGATATTGGCGAAGCGGTAATTCAAAACTTTATCAAAAACGTGAAGAAATTGTACAGCCGGCAAAAAGTAATGGCTTTTGTCGACCGCCTGATGGCAGGAAGAGAAATATTAAACAGCAGCGAGATACGGCTTGAAAACGATGATGAGTTCATCATGCTGATACTTGCGGTGATCGACAGCAGTGAAAAAAACAGGAATTACAGGGTGGAATTTACGGACGGATATGTTGAATGCGGCGGGTACAGGATACCCGGTATGCGGTTCATAAGGAAAGGAACTGTGCGGAATGTGGGTTGAGGGTTTCGAGAAAATGAGCAATTCTGAAAAGGAAGAAATGAAGCGGCTGCTTAATGTCCTGCTCTCTAAGACTTATATAGTCAGGGACGTCTATGACACAAAAGAGATGATGATGAAAATCAACCCGGATTACAGGTTCCTGGAAAGGCATTTTGAGATTGTTTCTGATTACCTGTCGTATTCGGGCTGGGATGTGAGCAAGGACAACCAGTATGGGGTTATCTCCATTGATAACATTTATGAGTACAATAAAGTGAAGCTTGACCGTTTTACAACGATGACCCTTTATACCATACGGCTGATATATGAAGAAGAACGGGAGAGGGTCACGCTGAGAAACGAGATCATGACCACGACGGGCCAGATTTTTCACAAGATGATCACACTGAACGTTTTGAAACGGAAGCCGGCCGACCGTGAAATGACGGAAAGCCTGCGCGTCCTGGCGGAGCACAACGTCATCCAGAAGATATCAGGAAACTGGGCGGATGCAGATGCACGTATCCTTATCCTCCCATCAATTCTCTTTATTGTGACAAATGAAAAGATAAGCAGGTTACATGAACTGCTCGCGGAAGATCCCCAGCAGCCAGAGACGGAGGCCGGGACCGGGGATACGGACGAACCGGATATTATAAGGGGGGAGGCAGAGGCCGGATGAAACTTCTAAAAAAGCTTCTCCTGATCCATTGGCATTTTTTCAGCCATGAGCTTATAGAATTTGACAGGATCAACTTCCTGACCGGTAAAAACGCTTCCGGGAAAACAACGCTGATAGATGCGCTGCAGCTTTTATTGCTGGGCGATGCGAACGGCAGGAACTTTTTCAATAAGGCGGCCAACGAGCGTTCATCCAGGAGCCTGAAAGGCTACCTGAGATGTGAGCTCGGCGACGACGGGGGTACGGGTTTCCGCTATCTCAGGGAAGGACGTTTTACAAGTTATATTGCGTGTGAATTCTATGATGACCAGAAAAAGTCGAGTTTCACCGCGGGCGTCGTTTTTGACTGCTATGAAGACGGGACCGATGAACATCATTTCTTCATACTTGACTCAGAGCTGCCGGAGAATCATTTTATTGTCGACGGCGTCCCGATGACATATAAAGATCTGCGGACATTTGTAAACAAAAATTATAAAAGAGGGAAATTCGATTTCCCGGCATCCGACAGGAGTTTCCAGGATATACTCAAAGGGAAGTTCGGCGGGCTGAAGAACAAGTATTTCAGCCTTTTGAAAAAGGCGGTCTCATTTACTCCCATTACGGATATAGAGACGTTTATCACCGAATATGTATGTGATGTAAAAAGCCCGGTCGACATCTCGCTTATGCAGGACAATATCCGAAGTTACAAACGCCTGGAATTTGAAGCGGACATAATGGAAGAAAGGGTCAGGCGACTGTCTGAAATTTCTGAAAAGTACGGGTCATACCTGGAAGAAAGCCAGAGGTTCGAGATCCAGAGCTATATTATTGACAGGGCAAAGCTGCAGGTATCGCTCGACAAGATCGATCATCTTGGCAGGGAAATCGCAGGACTTGATTCGTCCATAGCAGAGGAGAAAAACAGGCTTACAGGGATCAACCTGGAGTTGGAAGAGGAGAAAAAGAAAAGGGACGGGCTCCTGGAAGACAAGCACAGGTCAGACATAAACAATAAGCTGGAACAACTCAGGAAGCAGAAAAATGACCTGATAAAAGAAGTTGGCAGGCTTGAAGGCAACGTCGATGAAATAATACAAAGGCTCAGGCGATATGCCCTGGAGTGGAGAAAAGCGGCGAATAAATGTGAGCCCCTCAGGGAAATGCCTGACTGCGATCTTAAGATGCAGTTTTCAAATGAACTGGAAGTAATAGCAGAGTATTCTGAGAAGACTGCCGGCTACGCAAAGCACCTGATCGATATCGATGCGCAAACTGTTGATGTTATCATGAATGAAGACTTCGGAACGATATCGGACGATTTAGGCAGATTCAAAGAATCTGCTCAAGTGCTCCGCGCATCCGTCGGGAAGAAAAGAAATGAATATATAAAAGAACTTGACCGGAAAGAAATGACTTTAAGGGAACTTGAGAAGGGAATAAAGGATTATGATCCAAAGCTTATTTTACTCCGGGATGAGATTAAGAGAGAACTGTCAATGAAATACGGGAAGGACATCCATGTGCATATCCTTTCTGATCTCCTGGAAGTCAGGGATGAGCGCTGGCGTAATGCAATCGAGGCTTATCTGCATACCCAGAAATTCTATCTTATTATCGAGCCCCGGTATTTTGTAGACGCGCTGAAAATCTATGACAGGCTGAAATTTTCCATGGGCTTTTATGACTGGGGCATAGTCGATACCGGAAAACTTGAGGAAAAACAGCCGGTATGCGAAAAGGGCAGCCTTGCGGAAGAGGTTATCACTGCTGATCATTATGCCCGGCTGTTTGTCGATTTCGTTATGGGCAGGGTCATCAAATGTGATACGGTGGAAGAACTGCGCAATCATGACAGGGCGATAACTGATACATGTATGCTTTACCAGGGCTATGTAGCCAGGCAGCTCCACCCTGACAGGTGGAAGCATCCGTATATAGGCAGAAATGCAGTCGAAAAACAGATCGAAGGAGTAAAGCAGGCCATTGGGCTCATCATGACGGAAATATCAGCCTGCGATATATGCACTCAGGCAGTTGGAGCTGCAGCGGACATGGGCGTTGCCAGCAGTAATGAAGCAGAGTCTTATATAAAAACGATACAAGAGGCTGCGGTACTTCCGACATTAAGGGCAAGGCTTGCTGAAGTTATAGAGGAAGAAGGAAAAATCGACATATCGTGGCTCATCGGAATAGATAAAAAGATCGAGGAATCGGAGAAAAGGATAAAGAACCTTGAACAGCAAAAGGAAGAATGTGTATCAAATATAGCGAGGTACGAGGGAGAAAAACAGGACATCGCTTCAAACAGGATACCGCAGGAACAAAACAATGCCGCCGAAAGCAGAAAGGCGATCGACGACAGGTACGATTCACAATGGATCAGCAGCACAGGCGAACCCAGGTTCATGAAGGAACTCGGAATGAGGAGTTCGGCCAGGGAAGTCGCGGACAATTTCAGTTCGCAGCTGGAGAGGACAAGGAGCCAGAAGGCTAAAAAGAGGGATGACCTGGAGACGGCCAGGGCAGAATACAACAAGGTATACCAGGCGCCCCATGATATAAAAAGAGAGGATAATGCAGCATATGATAAAGAACTGGAAGAACTGCAGGGCATAAAGCTCCCAGAGTACAGGAAGAAGATCCATGATGCAAAGGAAAAAGCGTTCCAGCAGTTCCAGGATGATTTTCTTGCAAAACTCAAGTCGAACATAGATATGGTCAGGAACCAGATCGATGAACTGAACAGCGCCCTGAAGGAAAGCGTGTGGGGAACTGAACGTTACCGCTTTACCATGGCCCCGAGACAGGAATATGTCAGGTATTATAATATGATAACTGACGAGATGCTTCTCGAAGGCTATAACATTGCCTCTCAAATTTTCAGGGACAAGCATAGGGATGCCATAGATGAACTCTTCCGTCAGATCATCGATGTAGAGTCGGAATTAAACGCTGACGCCAGGGCGGAGCTCGAGAAAAATATAAAGCGGTTTACGGATTACAGGACTTACCTGCAATTCGACCTGGAAGTAACGGATACGGAAGGCAGGACGCAGAGACTTTCCAAAACGCTCCGGAAAAAGTCGGGAGGAGAGACCCAGACGCCTTTCTATATAGCCGTGCTGGCCTCGTTCGCGCAGCTTTACAGGATACAGGACCCGTCATTTAACCGCATCAGGCTGATCATGTTTGATGAAGCGTTCAGCAAAATGGACAGCGAGAGGATACAGGAGAGCATCAGGCTGCTGAGAAGGTTCGGCTTCCAGTGCATACTCTCGGCTCCTTCCGAAAAGGTCGGCGATATTGCGCCTTTAGTGGACAGGAACCTATGTGTGATCAGAAACGGGAACACTGCTGCAGTCCGGGCATTTGATGCGAGGAAACTGATAGATGAATCAGCAGGAGAATACATTGCGGCTGCATCGGAACAGGACCAGGCAGGAGGTCGGTATGGATTATAAAAAGCTTATCCTGGACAGGTTATTGGATAGGTATGAAAAAAGCAAGGCTTTTACTGATGGGACTTCAAGGAGAAGGATACTGATCAGGCTGAATTCGCATGAGTTTCCCGAATATGATATAGAAAAGCCTTTTGTAAGAGAAACGTTCAACAGTGTCATAACCGAACTGGCATCCCGGGAGATAGTAGGGTTCGAATGGCTGAAACATGAGCAGGGGAACATAATCGACAAGGTTTGGCTGATCGTTCCCAATGTTTCCAGGGCTTATGAAGAAATATCGAGAAAACCGAAAAGGAGTATCCTGGACAGCATCCTGGAAAGAGCGGAGCAAGCTGCCCGATTTATCGATCCGGAGATGGGCGAAGATCCGGTTGACGGATCGGCGAACGGACAGGTCAGCGGCGATATATCGGACAAAGGCGGCATAGCTTGGGCAGGAAACTTCATGCATGACGTAATATCCTCAATAAAGGACAGGGCTTCTGCAGCAGGGCTGCTCCCGGAGAATGAGGAACAGTCGCTTGCCGTTATAAGAGCGGTCGAAGAGATATGCAGGCTGCGCGGTACGGAATGTCTCGAAAGGGTGTTCAGTCTCCGCTGCTACGGCGATTCAAAGTATTTTGAAAAATTTGTAAGGGGAAGGCTGATCAGCCTGCTGAAAAAGTATTACATCGGGATTGATGAGGCGGCGGAAATGACCGATGACGATATACTGGCGCAGGCCGGTATACGGCAGTCTCCCGAATATGTTGAATTCCGGGGTGCCATATCTGTCAGCCTTGAGGGTAATGTTATAGATTTTTCCTTGTTCCCGTATGGCGTTTCCATCAATGCAGATACTGTCCGCCGGCTTGAAGTTGTGAGCATGGGAACCGTAAAGAGGATCCTGTTTATTGAAAATAAAGCAAACTATGTTGAGTTTACAATTGCAAACAGGGATCCTGATATGATGATCGTGTACCTTGGGGGGTTTTACAGCCCGCTGAAAGGCCTTTTTATCAGGAAGGTATATGAAAAAGCTTCAGAACACAATGTCAGGTTTTATCACTGGGGCGATATTGATCTTGGCGGATTCTTGATCTTCAATAGACTTAAAACCAATATTATACCGAAACTGGAGCCATACCTGATGGACAGGACAGCGCTTGAAACCATGAGGGAGCATGCCGTCCGGTTTGATGACAAATATGCTGCAAAACTGGCAGAATTATTAGCTGATGACGGTTACAAGGTTTTCCACGATGTTATCGGATATATGCTTGAGAACCGGATCAGATTGGAGCAGGAAGTCTTTCTGCTGTCCGGCTAAAGTGTCAGCTTGGTAGTATATATGATTTGTTGTTATTTTTCGGTGAAGTCTATAAGCGGTAAAACAATGCTTCCTGCCGGAGGGACAAAGCAGGGAACTGCATGAGATTTATGTCTGCAGTTCCCGTAAACTAATACTCCCCATGAACCAGTACTTCTCAAGAGTTGTTATTCCAAGAGCTAATGCGAGCCTATATTCTGAATATCGAAACGAGCTCCAGCAGTCTGTTGGCGCTGTCGTTTACTTTCCTGGTCTTTTCCAGGACTTCGTTCGTCCTCCTGACTATTTCCGCAGCTTCGCGGGCAAGGTCGCCGGTTTCTGCCGCGCCCTCTTCGGATGCCTTTGCCACGTCGTTGATAGCCTGCGTCATGGTCTGCATCGATGCGGAAAGCTGCTGTGTCGTTGCGCTCAGGTTTGTTACCATTTCGCTGATCATCAGGGCGTCATTATTGTACTGTTCGCCTGCTGCCAGAAGCATGTCATAATCCTTTACCACATTGTTTTCAAGAAATTCCAGGACTTCTTCGGCACTGTCTGAAAGGGCCTGCACCGACTCGAGCACAAGTTTGGTCACTTTCTGTATCTCGTTGGCGGTCTTCTTTGAGTTTTCAGCCAGGTTCCTTATCTCGCCGGCAACGACGGTGAAACCGAGCCCGGCGCTTCCTGCCTGGGAAGCCTCGATTTCAGCGTTCAGCGCAAGCAGGTTTGTCCTGGAAGCAATAGAAAGGATCGCTTCGGACAGGACTTTTATGTTTTCCACAGCTTTTGACTGCTCTATTGCGTTCCTCAGCCTTGCTGCAACGTCGGTACGGAT
>Ga0116165_1003221_pt1 | contig 10950 bp, 15 predicted proteins | sample AD_JPNMR1_MetaG_FD_89885 | JGI IMG/M metagenome (GOLD analysis project Ga0116165, IMG submission 89885) | Active sludge microbial communities of municipal wastewater-treating anaerobic digesters from Japan - AD_JPNMR1_MetaG | ecosystem: Engineered > Bioreactor > Anaerobic > Digestate | place...
AATAATTTTCCTTTAACCCTTCACAAGCTATATATACATCAGAAAAGTCATAAAATCATCTTTCCCCCAATATTGAGCCAAAAATACAAATTTTATCTACTTCTTTATCCTTAAAATAATCCTTAAGCTTGGGAATAAGCTCTTCTAAAACTCTTTTTCTCTTTAATTCTCTTCCTTCATATTCCCTTACAAGTTTTTCTTCCCAAAGAGATGGCTTAAACATAAAACACCTTAGGCTAAAAATTTCTCCTTAGATTATACCATACATTAATTTCAAAAAGATGCCTTTAAAACTTTAATACATTTTTATAAGAGATAGATATTCTATAAAGAAACATTGTGGGCATCAAAAATTGCCTTGAACACTAATTTAACTCTATTAAATTGCCCTCTCTTTATTCTATTTAAAATAACCCCTACATATCCTAAATATACTGTGAGCAAAAATTGAGGATAAAACTTCCTTGTAAACAAAATTCTATTCCTCAAACCATAAAAATCAGCAAGCTCACTTTTCTCTTTTCCTTTTGAGCTTGAGCCTATACTCCCACCCTCTTTATGATAAACTTTACTTTCCCAGCAATAAGCAGCCTCATATCCTTTTCTTTTCCCTCTTTCAGCCCAATCCAAATCTTCAAAATATAAGAAATAGGCTTCATCCATTAAACCAACATCTTCAATAAATTCTTTGCTAACTAATATAGAAGCGCCAATACAATAATCAATTTTTATATCTTCCCTATCATACTGTCCTTTATCCTCTTCAAATCCACCTATATGTTTACTTAAACCCAAAATTTTATTATATTCTCCTCCTATACCCTGCAAAACTTTAGGATTATGATAATAAAGCAGTTTTGAACCAATAATCCCAATTTTCTTTTTCTCTTTCTTATAACTTTCTGATTGGAAAACTAAACTTTTTAATGAGTCTTTATCCACAAGAGTATCACTGTTTAAGATCCATAAATAATCAAAATCGTCTCTTAAAAGAGCATATTTAATACCCACATTATTTCCACCTGCATAGCCTAAATTTTCTCCAGTTTGAATAAGAATTAATGGAACATTATCTTCTTTGATTTTCCCATCTTCAATATCTTTTCTTTCATAAAAACTATATTCAATAGGTTTTGATATGGAAGGATAATATAGATCCTTCAAAGAATCATTGGGATTAAAATCTACCTCCAATTTCCCTTCTGCCCAATCTCTTATTTTATCTATAGATCTATTTATTGAACCATTATCAACAACAATTACCTGATAACACGAGTAGTCAATCCTAAAAATACTTTCTAAACACACTATGGTATCAGACCAGTCATTATAACTTAGCAAGGTTATATATACCTTAGGATTCATAAAACATTTTCCTTCCACTTCTTCTCAAAGTTTCCTAAAATCCTTAAACTTTTTTATTATACCTTAATTCATTTCTCTATACTCACTTGTTTAAGAATTTCATTCTAACTCTCAGTTTTTACAAGATTAATCTTTTCAAAACTCAGAAAGTTCATAAAACAACATTATTATCTATAATAAATGGATTTTTTTCTCCAAGCTTCAGGCATCTTAAATTGTAGCTATAACTATATTGACAGGTATATAAGAGATGATAAACTAAAAAATATTTAAATTGGGAATAAAAACTGGAGAAGGAAATATGCTTAAAAATAGGATGTTTAAAAAGGACTTAATGAGTTACAATGAAAACTATCAAAAATTATATTAAGAAAAAACTTTATAATTTTGTTACTTATATTTTAGATGATGATGCCCATAATATAGATAGAGAATTGCAGAGAATAGCAAAGAGAGAAACAGCGGAATTTATTTTAAAAGAAAATTTAATAAAAACTAAAGCATTTAATGATAGACTTGAGCTTTTATCATATGCTGTATCTACAATAGAAGTTGAAGGGTTAATTTTAGAATTTGGTGTATATCAAGGTGAAACAATAAATATAATTGCTTCATTGCTTAAAGATAAAACCATATATGGTTTTGATAGTTTTGAAGGCTTACCTGAAACCTGGAGATTTGGCTTTGAAGAAGGAACTTTTGCTGTTAATAAGTTGCCAAAAGTTAAACAAAATGTTCTTCTTATAAAAGGTTGGTTCCATGAAACGCTTCCCGAATTTCTAAAAGCACATAACCAACAAATTTCTCTTATGCACATAGATTGTGACTTATATTCTTCAACAAAAACAATTTTTAATATTTTAGGTGATAAAATTGTTCCAGGAACAGTTATTATTTTTGACGAATTTTTTAATTATCCTACTTGGATGGAGGGGGAATATAAAGCATTTTGTGAGTTCGTCAAAGAAAGAAATATAAATTTTGAGTATATTGGTTTTGTAAAATATCATGAGCAAGTAGGAATAAAAATTACTCATGTTTGACTATATTATAATTGGTTCTGGGTTTGCAGGTAGTGTTATCGCTGAAAGAATAGCAAATGTTTTAAATAAAAAGGTCTTAATCATAGAAAAAAGAAACCATATTGGTGGAAATTGCTATGATTATAAAGATAAAAATGGAATAATAATCCATAAATATGGTCCTCATCTGTTTCATACCGACTACAAAGAGGTTTTTGATTACCTTTCAAGTTTTACAGATTGGCAAATATATCATCACAAAGTTTTAGCTTTTATTGATGGCAAAAAAGTTCCTATTCCATTTAACCTTAACACTCTTTATATGGTATTCCCAGAAATCCTTGCTCGGAAAATAGAAGAAAAGCTCTTAAATAGATACGCTTATAACTCCAAAATTCCTATACTTGAGCTTAAAAAGGAAAAGGATGAAGATTTAAAATTTTTGGCAAATTATATTTATGAAAAGATATTCTTAAACTATACAGCTAAGCAGTGGGGTTTGAAGCCAGAAGATATTAATCCAGAAGTTACGGGAAGGGTACCTATTTATATAAGCAATGATGACAGATATTTTACAGATAAATATCAAGTAGTACCAGTTGATGGGTATACTAAAATATTTGAGAGAATGTTAAATCATCATAATATAAAGCTTATGTTGAATACAGATTTTAAAGAAGTTATAAAGATAGATTTGGAAGATAAAAAAATTTATTTTCTAAATCAAGAATTTAAAGGAAAGATCATATTCACAGGTATGATTGATGAACTCTTTGATTATAAGTTTGGTACACTTCCCTACCGCTCACTTGATTTGAAGTTTGAAACCTTAGAGATGGATTACTTCCAAGAAGCAGCTGTGGTCAATTATCCTAATGACTACGATTTTACGAGGATAACCGAGTTTAAACATATCCATCCAGTTGAGAGTGAGAAGACAGTTATTCTCAAAGAATATCCAAAGGCTTTTAATGTAGGTAAAGATATTCCTTATTATCCAATTTTGAAAGAGGAAAATACGGTGCTTTATAACAAATACAAGGAACTTGCAGAAAATTTTAAAAATTTAATTTTAGTTGGGAGACTTGCTGATTACAAATATTACGACATGGATGATATAGTAAAAAGAGCCTTAGAAGTGTTTATAAAGGAATTATACAAATGACTCAAAGAAGAAATCATAAAATCATAGTAGTTACTCCAGCTGGTAGAAGAAGATATTTAGAGATTATGTCAAAATATATTTTAAAAGATAATTCAATAGATGAATGGCACCTATGGGACAATTGTAGAGAAAGTAAGGATAGAGAATATATTAACAACTTAGCAGAAAATTATGAAAAAATAAAAATTATTCGAGAAAAAAATGTTGATGGCAGCAATAAATCTGTAAATAAATTTTATAAGTACACAAGAAATGATGATACCTTCTACATAAAAATGGATGATGATATCGTTTATTTACCTGAGAACTTTGGGCTTTTATTATATTCCAAAGCATTAAAAGAAAAAGAAATGTATTCGTGGTGGAGTCCAATTGTTATTAACAATGCCATTTGTACCTATCTGCTATACGCTAAAAATATTATTAATACAAATGCTAATATAACTGCACAGGCAAGTTGTCCAATTGCTTGGGGATCACCTTTATTTGCTAAGATGTTACATAATTTATTTCTCAAATCTTACAATTCCTCATATCTTGAAAAATGGAAAGTTAAAGATAGTTTTGAATTATTTTTACAAAGATTCTCAATTAATACAATAGGTTTTTTTGGTGATTTCAGCAAGAAACTTGGAGATAATTTTTGCCCTTTAGATGTTGATGATGAGGAATATATTTCTGCAAGATTACCTATTTTGGCAAACAAACCAGGTAGACTTGTTGGGGATATCTTAGTCGCTCATTTTTCTTTCTTTACACAAGAAGCATTTCTTCTTGAAAAAACAAACATACTTCAAGATTATGCAAGGATCGCAGGGATACATGATTATAAATTCTCCTACAAGAAAAGAAAAAATACATTGAAATACCATATAAAGCATCTAATTTTATATAATGGAAAATATTTCTTGAATCAAATTTTAAATGTCCACCCAAGTAAAAAAGGGGAAAAATTGGAGTTAAAACTAAATGGAGGTTAAAGCCACAGTTTGTGCAGTAGTTGTAACATACAACAGAAAAAATTTACTTTTTAAATGTCTTGAGGCTTTACTTAAGCAAACAAGACCTATAGATGCAATATATATTATAGATAATTTCTCAAATGATGGTACACCTGAGGCGTTAAAAGAAAACGGATATATTACAGATTTGCCACCTGAAAATGTAAGTGAACCTTGGGAAAAAGAGTTTGAAACTAAAAATTTGACCGATGGAAAGCCTGTAAAAATTCATTATGTCAGAATGAATAAAAATACAGGTGGTGCAGGTGGCTTCTACGAAGGAGTTAAAAGAGGCTATGAGAGAGGGTATGACTGGCTGTGGCTAATGGATGACGATGCCGAGCCAAGAGAAGATGCATTAGAAAAATTAAGTAAATATTTTGATAATGATGCATTATCAGCATTAGCAAGCAGCGTCGTATTAACAAATGGCATAATAAGTTATAATCATAGAAGAAGTCATATCAATTCAAATCAAAATTACCCTTTATCCCAAAAACCCTTAGAATTAAGAGCCTATGAAAATTTGTATGTGGAAATTGATATGGCTTCCTTTGTAGGAATTTTGGTAAACAGAAGAGCTATTGAAAAGATTGGTTATCCCAGAAAAGAATTTTTCATTCATCATGATGATGTAGAGTACTGTATTAGGCTACGACAAGTTGGGAAAATCCTTTTAATTCCTGATAGTGTAATAATTCATAAGGAGGCTTCAAATGCAGGAATAAAAAAAAGTTTTATGGGTAGAAAATCCCTGAGAACTCCATATGATAAGTTTTGGCTAAATTATTATAGTAATAGAAATTTAGTTTGGTTAGGCAGACAATATCCTACAAGCAAAATAAATTTCTATTTAGGACTATGTGAAGATTTTATGAAATCAATAATAAGTGTTTTGATATATGATGATAATAAGATTAAGCGTATAAATTTCATAATTAATTCTTATATTGATGGTTTAAAGGGTAATTTTGATAATGAAAAGCCAAAAAGAATTTTATATAAAAAATAATCTTTATCCTACTACAAAAATATTCATAATGAACTATCTTCCTTTAAATACCTTACCAATTCTTTTTCCCAGTCTGGTATTTGTACATCCAAAGCCTTCTTAATTTTTTCATTACTCATAGCAGAGAATCTTGGTCTTTTTGCAGGAGAATTAAATTCATCCATATATGTGGGATAAATAAACTTTTTAATATTAAGGCTCTTAAAAATCACTCTTGCCCATTCAAATCTTGAGGTATATCCTGAGTTTGTAAGATGAAAAACACCTGATAATCCATTCTTAATTGATTGCAAAGTTATTTCTACAATTCTTCCTGTATATGTGGGTACAGAAAACTCATCGCATACTACTTTTATGTGGTCTTTCTCTTTTGCCCAACTTAAAAGTTTGTATATAAAATTTTGCTTTCCTTCACCATAAACCCAACTGGTCCTAAATATTAAAAATCTTTCAGTCTCTTCTTTTATAAATTCTTCACCAAGTAATTTACTCTCTCCATAAACATTTAGAGGATTTGGAATATCATCTTCTACATACAAGCCTTCCTTTTTTCCATCAAAGACATAATCAGAACTAAAGTGCACAAGAGATGAATTATAATTCTCACAAGCAAAAGCTAAATTCTTGGGTCCTATAGCATTTACTTTTATAGCATTTACTCTTTCTTCCTCTGCTTTATCAACAAAATTATAAGCTGAGCAGTTTATTATAATATCTGGCTTATACTCCTCAAAAACTTCTAAAATCTTTTTTAAATTTGTTATATCAAGTTCCGTATGTCCTAAAGCTAAGAAATCTTTATCTTCCTTCTCAAACCTCTTTACAAACTCACTCCCAAGCTGTCCTTTAGCCCCTGTTATCAGTATGCGCATATTTCTTAAACTCTTCCTTTAATTTTTTAACAAAATTTTCAGTCTGAACCTTCTTCTCAAGAAGCCAATCCACATTATCTAAATACCACCTTACAGTCTTTTCTATCCCTTCTTCAAAAGAAGTTTTAGCTCTCCAGCCTATCTCTTTTTCTACCTTAGATGTATCAAGAGCATATCTTAAGTCATGCCCAGGTCTATCAGGTATAAATTCCATTAAATCTTCACCTTTCTCAAGTAAAGTTAATATTTTTCTTATTACATCAATATTTTCCTTTTCTTCATTGCTACCTACATTATAAATTTCACCTATAATTCCCTTTTCAAGAATACTCAAAACAGCTTCAGTAAAATCTTCCACATAAAGCCATGTTCTCACATTTCTACCATTCCCATAAACAGGTATCTTTTCATTGCTGATTGCCTTTGCAATGGTTAAAGGAATTAATTTTTCAGGATATTGCCAAGGTCCATAGTTATTAGAAGCTCTAATTATTACTGCAGGAAGTTTATAAGTTTTAATAAAAGCCTGGACAAAATGATCTGCTCCAGCTTTACTTGCAGAGTAAGGAGACTTCGCTCTTAAAGGACTCTCCTCTGTAAATTTAATACTCTTATCCTTCGGTAATTCTCCATAAACCTCATCGGTAGATATATGGATAAACTTTTTAACATTAGCATCCAAGGAAAGCTTCAGCAAATTAAATGTGCCGAGTACATTTGTTTTAACAAATACATCTGGCTGAATAATACTTCTATCTACATGAGTTTCAGCAGCATAATGAACCACATACTCAGGCTTTTCATTTTTAAATACTTCTTCCAAAGCATCCAAATCTGTTATATCACTAATATAGAGTTTGTATTTTCCTTCTATTTCTCTTAATCTATTTTTATCTCCAGCATACGTAAGTTTATCCACAACCACTACATCAAGACCAAGCTTCATTGCCTTCCTTACAAAATCACTCCCCATAAACCCACATCCACCAGTAACAAGTATCTTCATAATTCCCCCTGATATATAAAGTTATTCTCTGCTTCTTTTAATAATGGCAAAGACTTATCTTTTTCTGAAAGAATAGGGTTATCTATAGGCCACTTTATATTAATCTCAGGATCATTCCAGAATATACCTCTATCATGTTCCTTTGAATATTCTTTTGTAACTTTATATATAATTTCAGTATTATCTTCTAATGCTACAAATCCATGAAGAAAACCTTGGGGTATCCAAAGCATCTTTTTATTATCTTCAGAAAGCTCCACTGCAACCCACTTTCTATAGGTAGGAGATCCTTTCCTAATATCCACTGCAACATCCCAAATCCTTCCTTTAATACATCTTACCAGCTTCCCCTGTTCCATAGGTTTTAATTGATAATGAAGCCCTCTCAGAACACCTTTCTTAGATTTTGAGTGGTTATCCTGAACAAAATCATAATCTATTCCATTTTTTTTAAACTCAGATAATTTATAAGTCTCTATAAAAAAACCTCTTTCATCAGAAAAAACTGTAGGTTCAATGAGAATAACTTCAGGTATCTCAAGCTTAATAAAGTTAAAAGGCATCTTCTTCCTCCTCAGCTATAGCCAAAAGATACTTTCCATAATCAGTTTTATTTAACTTCTCTGCAAGCTTTAAAAGCTGATTTCTTTCTATCCATCCATTCCTATATGCTATCTCCTCTATACATCCTACCATAAGACCTGTCCTTTTCTCTACGGTCCCTACAAATTCACTCCCATCAAGAAAACTATCATGAGTTCCCACATCAAACCAAGCAAAGCCTCTTCCTAAAAGTTTTACCTTAAGCTTTCCCTCCTTGAGATACTCTTCATTCAAAGAGGTTATTTCAAGCTCTCCTCTTTCTGAAGGTTTTATTCTATTTATCTTTTCAAGAACATCTTTATCATACATGTATAGACCTATCACTGCATAATTAGATTTAGGTTTTTTAGGCTTCTCCTCAATAGATAGAACATTCCCTTTCTCATCAAATTCAACTACCCCAAATCTTTCAGGATCTGGCACGTGATATCCAAAAACGTATGCACCATTATGATTCTCAAGATATTCTTTTGCTTCATTTAATATTTTCAAGACATCATGACCATATAAAATATTGTCTCCAAGAATGAGACAAATATTCTCACCTTCCACATATTCTTTTGCAGAAAGTAACCCTCCTGCTAACCCATTAGGAGTAGGTTGTATAGCATATGTAATATTCATTCCAAGATGTGAACCATCTCCAAGAAGATTTTTAAATTGAGATTTATCTTCAGGATTAATAACAATAACTAAATCTCTTATTCCCATAAGCATTAGTAAAGATAATGGATAATAGATCATAGGTTTGTTATATACTGGAAGAATATGCTTATTAGTACTTATGGTGACTGGATATAGCCTTGTACCTGTCCCCCCTGCTAAAATTACCCCTTTCATATCTCCCTCTTCATTAAATCTTTAAATGTCTTTGGTATAGTTACCCCTTCCACCTCAGGCTAAACTATATCATACTTATAAAGTATAGCATGATTAACATTAAGGTAATACCCGATATATAATATTACATAAAGGGTTTAATTATACCTTCTTCCCACATTCCAAGATGTATCAAAAGAGCTTTATCTACTTCTTTAAGCTTTTCCTCTGTCACTTTTCCTAATAACTTTATTAATCTTCTTTTATCTACAGTTCTAATTTGATTACACTTTATCTTTGAATCTAAAGAAAGATGTTCCTCTTCTTTTGAAAGAAAAACTTCAAAAGGGTAAACTTCTTGTGTCTTAGAACTGATGGGAAGAATTGTTATAGTGTTAGAAAATTCGTTATTTCTATTATTGGAAATTACTAATGCAGGTCTCGTCTTTCCTATCTCGCTTCCTACGATAGGATCTAAAACAACTAACCATATCTCTCCTCTTTTAGGAAACTCCATTCTATACCCATCCTTCTAAGGTTATCTTTTCCCACTCTTCATTTATAATCTCATCTTCATCCTTTGTTCTTTTATACCCTTCCACTAAAAGGTTATCTAACTCCCTTAACTTTAACATGCTTATTTCTTTTCTTAAAACCTCTGTAATAAATTTACTCTTATTAGGTATCTTCTCTAATTCTTTAGCTAAATCATCAGGTATCGTAATATTTAATCTCCTCATTTTTTACACCTCCATTTCTGTATAAATTATACAGCAAAATATATGTATATACAAAAAAGACTACATAATTTCCACTTTGTCTAATCTCTTTAAAACCAAGCTTTTTTAACATTTTTATTATTTCTTCATGTTTAGCCTGTGCTAATTTAGAGATTTATCTTGACTTTTTCAGTAAATATTTCTATAGGTATAGGTTCTCCAAGAATTTTACGAGATTCTATATACAATTTTATAGCATCTTTTTTATTTTCTTAAATATACTAATTATCCAACAATTATTACTAAGTTTGAATGTAACGGCAAGTATATAATTTATAATAACCTATTAACAATCTTCCTTAGGAAATAACAATATACCATCCTTAGTCATTTTTTCTAAAATATCTTTTATCTTTTCATACTCCTCTTTTGTATAAATATGAGGCTCAAGACGAGGAATATTAAGAGCCTTCTTTACTATAGCGTAGTCATCACTTCTCTTTTTTCCATCATAAACTACAAGAAGATCCACATCACTTCCCACAGTATAATTACCCTTAGCATAAGATCCAAAAAGAATTACACGAACAAGTGGAAGTTTAGTCTCAAGTATTTTAAGATTTTGAAGAAGTAGCTGAATAACTTCTTCTTTACTTAATTTTGGATAAAAGATCTTCACAGAATTTGAGAATTTCCTCTGCATATGATATAAGTCTTCTTGCCTCCTCCTTAGTATACCTATTTCGTGGAAATCCTGAAGGATGAGCATCAGGATATCTTGTAGGGATATACGCCTTATCTAACTCCAAAGCCAAATTTATAAGTTCATCTGAAACTTGGTATCCCTTGGACAATTCAATTAATAGATCAGCCACTGAATGTCCCCAGGCTTCAGCTCCTATCTTTTGAAATATCGCTTTTACTGCTTTCTCTGCCGATTGTTGGGAGGAAAAGCATGCCCAGTTATAAAATCCTGCTGCTAAATCATTCTTAGCATGTTCTAAATCCCATCTTGCCTCATTTATCCAGTCTTGGCTTCTTTCCATAGTTAAATTATATCATGAAGAGACTATCTCTTACACTTTTACAAAATACTTTATTAATCTGCTTTTCTAGAACTCTAAGTAGAAAAAGAGGGTAAGAATAGACAGTATTTAAGTAAATTATAACTTTATCAATTAAAAGTTTTCACCTCCTGAAAAGTTAACAATTTACCTTCTCAGGAGGTGTTTTTGTTAAAGATTTTTATCCATTAAAATTTAAAGATAATAACTTAGATCATCTAAAACTGCTAAATTGTTTCTACTGTGCTTCTTTCAGATATTCAATAGATGATTGAGCACTTTCAACATATTCACTATTAGGA
>Ga0116165_1003242_pt1 | contig 10905 bp, 8 predicted proteins | sample AD_JPNMR1_MetaG_FD_89885 | JGI IMG/M metagenome (GOLD analysis project Ga0116165, IMG submission 89885) | Active sludge microbial communities of municipal wastewater-treating anaerobic digesters from Japan - AD_JPNMR1_MetaG | ecosystem: Engineered > Bioreactor > Anaerobic > Digestate | place...
CCTCAATCATGCTGTATGAATCCGCATGTCCGTCCCCGTGAACGGCATTGAAGCGTCTGCCTCCATGTCTTGGGTCAGCCGGAGTCTGGACCGATGTCCCCCAGCGCCCGTTTAGCATGGTCGGACCATCGAGAGTGTATGAATGCGGACGATTTCCAGACTTGTCATATTCTCCGTAGGAATCCGCCACGAGTATCGTGGTCGATGGGGAGGATATCACCGCCCGTTTAACCGGAAAGAGACGGATCTGAGCCGCATCCACGGAAAAGGGGCCGAATGTCGCCCAGTTCATTCCATAAGAACCGGTCCGCAGATAATCTTCACGTTTTTTCCCGGCGAAACTTGAAGAAAGCTGAAACTCAGATCTGTTCGTTGACGGACACTTGAAGACATTGTTCACAATCACATTGCTTCCATTAGCATCGCTCTCAATCGAAGGATCGAGAACTGAACCGCCGATTTGACTTCCGATGCTATTTTGCCATCTGACAGCTGGTATGCCATCATGTTTCCACCTTACTGGCGGATACACCTCATAGTCGTTCACATACATGTCCATCGCCAAGCCTATCTGCTTTAGATTCCCAAGACAATTACTTGATCTACCCTTTTCCCTCGCCATCGAAAGCGCCGGCAATAGCATACCGGCGAGAATAGCAATAACCACAATCACAATAAGCAACTCCACCAAGGTGAAGAACCTGCGTCTAAACAAACGCCCGGACCACACTCCAAGACAATGAAAAGCTCTGCCTCTCATTCCTCTACGGCCCCTAACCGGTTCATAACTCATTTTCATCATTTTCATACTGATCTCCTATTTTGTTGATTATATTTATTCATATGATAAACAATATATTATTAGTAAATACTATTTAATTTAGTTTATCCTAAGTAATACGGCAAAAAAAAAAGAGCTACAAAACGCGCTCTTTCACCGCTTTTCTGTAGTTACTCCTGTCTTGGATTTTTTCCATTTTTTAGAACACTCGGGACATTCCTCGCAGAAATCCAAATATGCAGCAAATTTTTTCAATACAGTATCCGACATCGCATGTTCGAGTCTGCACGCCTCATTGTCTGCTTCCGTCATCTCCATGCCGAGAACCTTAACTAAGAAATCCTTTATGATACCGTGGCTACGTGTAACGGACTTCGCCGCCTTCTTTCCTTCCGGGGTCAGCGTGATTATGTCATGCGGTACATAATTTATCATACCCTTTTCGCTGAGCGCTCGCAAGGCTCCTGTCACAGAAGCGTAGCTAACCTTGAGTTTCTTCGCTATGTCCTTGGGGCGAACAGCACTCCTACCTTCGATCGTTTCGTATATAACCTCGATGTAATCCTCGAGACTTGCGCTTAGTTCGGCTTTCGTTTTCATTAGACAACCTTTGTTTTACTTGATTTTAACTTGCTAAGACACATAAATTAAGCCTTGCCTAACAATTTGCAAGCGGAATTTTTAAAAATATTAAAAAAATATCATTACCCTCTTTATTATCAGCCAAATCCATTTATTTTGACCTGCCTAGAACTTCGTGGTCGCGTAATACGCGAATTGCTTCTAGCGTTTTCCGCGTATTTCGTAGTTCCTGTCTCTCATCTTGAGGATTCACAATCTGAGAAAATCAGTGCCCCTCTGTAGCTTGTCCGTTTCTTTCCTTACTCGGACTCCCTGTTCACAATCCGGTCGGCCTCCTTGAGGACTTCTAGTTCAGGATATGCAAATCTTGATTTCGAGTGGTGATTACCTATGATATCCTTCACAGTCTGAATTTTCTCGATGGGGAAGTCTATAGAGAGAAGCAACTCCTCTGCGACCAAAGGACCAAACTCCTCTTGCAGATTTCCGTCGTTGTAGCCGAACTTTTCCTCCGCCGGCCTTATGCCAACATCATGAAGAAGAGCGCATGCTACTATGATGTCATAGTCACATCCTACTCTCTCGGCGGCAATCCGTTTCGCATGGAAAAGCACGGACATGGCGTGGCTTATCCTCCGGTCGTCATCTCCGAAGAAATTTATCAGCAGCCTTGCGATTTTCGCATCTATATACTTCATAAAATTTCTCGTTAATTTATTTTAAACTGCGAAACTCGCAAAGGGCGCTAAAATGTTATTAGTCACTGATGTACACGAATTTTCGCAGATCGCACCATACAGTATCGAGGTAATTTCAAAATTACAACATTAAATTAGAGTAGAATGCTTGAAAGTCAAGCTGGGTATGAAAAAAGTCAAAAAATGTTTTTTTAAAGCTTTGAAAGTTTCTATGAAAATATATTGTAACGTATTGTTGTTAAATATGTTAGGATATAAATGTTGATGCGGTTTGACTGTGGTTCTGGTTTTTTCATTAGAACCCAGCGATGGCTGTTCTCATCTCTTGAAGAGGAGTTTGGGGAGTTGAATGAGAAGTAGGATGAGGGAAGGAAGAAACGGCATACCCCCCCGAAACGGCCTCTTGAAGAAAATTTGGCCCATATACCCAAATTCTGCTAACAGGCTGCAAATATGATGCCAACGGGAGCAAAGTAAGGTGGTGCGGATACGAATTGCACATTGACAGCATTGACGGGAATATTCAAGCGAGTGCATAATTATCGTCCGCCTCGGTACATAACGACCAGCTGACCATAACCATGACGCAGATAAAAGCGGAACGCATTGTAAATTTCTATCACCTGATGGATGCCGCATACGACTTTAAACAATCGGCGAAATGGGGCGTATGGCTAAAAACAAGATCTTTTATTGTGAAAATGCACTATCGGTGCGGTGAAAGGGAATTTTGAGAAGTCCAAACAATAAAAATTAGGAATAGCCGCTTGTTCAATCAAAATTGTTGTACGGACTTGAAATTTTTCTATGCCGAGCAGTTGAGTTAACAAGTCTGATGAAAGCAGATACTTGCACTAACTTTCAGAAAATTCTACAGCAAAATGCGGCCTCCTCAACCAGCACAAGAAAACAAGCAAATTCCACTCCTGTTTTTAAGTTAAATAGGCTCCACTGAAAAATTCAAAAAATATTATATAATCATTTTACAAGTAAGTATTTATGTAGTATAATGTTCTCAAAAAAATGGTTTAAATTGCAAGGAATATCAAGAAGTCCCTTCAAAAACCTCGCACTTGAGCCTAAAACTGAGAGAAACAAGAAAAAACGAAGGCGAAGCCAGAGAATTTTTCAGAACAGATAGGGGATATGCAGAAAAACTTTTCGCCCAAAACACAAAAATCTTTTTTCAGTAGACCCTATTTGATCTGAAAGCTCGCGCAAAGTGTATATCTGGCTTCTTGAGTTAACTGCGCCGTATAGATTTATTGAATTTAATCAATTAAATCGCAATATCACAAAGAGAACCGAAGCTAAAAGAATACTTTTTATCTTTTAGGATTCTTTTTTGCTTAATTTTACAACAACTCTTTTGAGTCTTGGATTATCCGTTTCCAGACTTTCAGTAGTTATTTCAGGATCTTGTTGAAGAGTAGTGTGTACAACTCTTCTTTCATGGGAATTCATTGGAGGTAAAGTAACTGCTTCTCCCCATCTTTTTACTTCTTTTGCAGCATCCAGAGCCTGTTGTTTCAAATTTTCATCTCTGTTGGGATCTTCTTGTGGTTCTTTTTTTTGTCTTTTTGTACCTGGCCCTTCAGTCCTTCTACGATTTCTGTTTTCTCTTCTTTTTTCACTTTTTCCATCAGAATATCCGTCCACGTCAATTGTAATTCTCGGAAATTTAGTATCAAATCTGAGCATCATTCTATTGAGAAGGAACTGGAGATTGTCAAGGGTTTGCCCCTTTTTTCCTATAATTCGTCCAGCATCTTCGCTCTTTGTTTTTACGTAGATTCTTCCATTTTTCTCTTCTGCAGTAACTTCTGCTTTTAAGCCGAGATAATCTAACATTGTTGCAAGTGTTGTAACTGTTTTCTGAATCATTTCTTCCATTTGCATTCCTGATTCCATTTTGAAGTCTCCTTTCTTTTTTAAATCTATTAAGCTTGAGCTTCCTTTTTCAATAGAGGCTTGTATTTGCTTAAAACAAGTTGAATTATACTGATAACCTGACTAACAGTCCAGTATAAAGTTAAACCTGAAGGTAAACTATACAACAAAAATAGCATAATTAAAGGCATAAAAGCCATAATTTTTTGTTGTGTGGGATCACCTGAAGAAGGGGTGAGTTTTTGTTGAATAAACATCGTTATTGCCATTGCAAGAACCAATGGATTTATCGGCAATGGTATTCCGGGGATGAATAAGCTATCAGGTCGAGATAAATCGTGTGCCCACAAAAACGATGCCTGTCTGAGTTCTATTGCTCCATTTAGTGTGTTATAGAGAGCAAAAAAGACCGGAATTTGAAGGAGTATTGGCAAACATCCTCCCAGTGGATTAACTCCGTGCTCTTTATATAATTCCATTATTTTCATATTCATTTTTTGAGGGTCATTTTTGTACTTTTCTTTTATTTCAAGTACCATTGGCTGTATTTTTTGCATATTTTTCATTGACGAATTTGCTTTTTCTGTTACAGGCCAGAAAATAAGTTTCACCAAAATTGTCAAAACTATTATACTTAATCCATAATTAGCTATATATTTGTTGAGCAAGACCAGAAAGGTAAGAAGTAATTGAGATATAGGTTCGAGCCAATTCCAGCCTAAATGCATAATCTTTACGGCAAAGTCATCGAATTTTTTTAATAATTTTCTCTCTTTAGGGCCAACATATAAAGAATATTTAAGCTCTTTACTTTCGCCAGCTTTAACTTTTAGAATTTTAAGCCCTTTACTGCTTATACACGGAATATTATTTGCCTTATTAAAAGCCTCCATAATATTTCCTTCTTCAAAAATGTCTGCAGGCTTAAGTATGGAACAAAAATATTTATTCGAAAGAGCAATCCAACGAGAAGGATTTTCCTGCTTTTCATTAAAACCAGTCTTATTGAAGGCCTTTGTTTTTACCACATTACCAGCGGCAAGGCAGCTATCTATACTGAAATATTCCTGTCGTATATTATCTCCTGCCATCTGGTTGAAATTAGTTATTGTACCAGCTGAAATCATAAAATCACTTATCGTAATATCCTTTTCTGAGCTGTTTTTAATAAAAAGTTGAGAATTAATAGTGTATTCGTCTTCAATATAAAAACTTTGAGTAACGTCTATAATATCTAAATTGGATTTTAATTTTCTTGATATTGTAAGAGAGCGTGGTTTTTTATCCTGAACGGTGACATCTATTAATTCAAAATTTCGTCCAAAAAATGTTTGTAAAGCGTCAAATGGTATATTTTTTGTTCCAAAAGCAATTTTTTCTTTTCTCTGTTGATCAAGGTATTTATTGAAAACAATAGATTTAATTGAAGAGGAAGTGGGGGAAATTTCGCACGTGATATATTCATTCTGAATAAACTCGGAAGGCAGATCAATATTTTTACTTAACGGAATTTCTTCTTTTTTCGAAAAAGTAAGGTCTTGATTTACAGGATGTTCAATACTATTATCCTTTTGTTTTAAGTGCGATTCTGTATTTACACTCTGGATGTTTTCAATATTTTTTGCTCTTTCCTCAAGTCTCTTTTTGGAATAAATGCCCCACATTATCACAATTGTAATACATACAAGCATTGTTATAACTGTTTCTTTATCTAATTTCACTTTTTTGTCTCCTGCTCATTTTTATTCCTTAGTATACTAAATTTATCTGGAACGGGGTCATATCCTCCACTACAAAGAGGATTACATCTTAAAATTCTTGTAATCCCCATAATTAATCCTTTAAATATTCCATGTTTTTTGATTGCGATCATCATATATTCCGAACATGTTGGTCTAAAACGACACATTGGGGGAAGAAAAGGCGAAATAAATGATTTATAAAACTTCAAAAAAGAGATAAGAATATCACTTAGAGTAAATGATTTTTTCACAGTATATTCCATTTTCTGGCTTCCTTGAAATGTACTATTAGCTCTTCCTGAACTTCTAATAAATTTGCAGTTAACAATGCTTGTTTCGGAATTAATATTACTTCACATGGACTAATGGTTGCCTTTGTATTACGAAAAACCTCCTTCATTATTCTTTTCGCGCGATTTCTAATAACAGCTTTAGAACTAAACTTCTTACTGCATATAAAACCACTTTTTAGCCTTCCGGAACGGGATTCAGCAATTAAAACAATCAAATAACGCCCCGAAAACTTCTTCCCATTCGCTTTTACATAATCAAAATCTTTTTCTGACCTTAATAAACTCTCTTTTTTAAGTGTCAGATGAGAGCCGAAACCCTTTAATTCGTCTTTTCTATTATTTAAAGAGGGCATCTTGACTCTTGAGATTGTGCAAAACTATGCACTCAGTCTTTTGCGCCCTTTTCTACGTCTCCTGCTCAAAATCTGTCTGCCAGATTTTGTCGCCATTCTTGCTCTGAAACCAATCTTGCGTTTCCTCTTTATGTTTGACGGTTGAAATGTTCGTTTCATATTTTATCTCCTGAATTAAGTATTTTAACATATTGAAAAATTGGTAATTTATGCTCAATATAAAGATAATCAAGCAAAAAAATCATTTTTATGAATAAAGCCAGAACAGTCAAAAAAAGGATTATTATAATTTTGTGTTTTTTATTCTTCTCATGTGCAACCCTGCAAATGCAAAGAGTCCCAATATCATTTAATGAAATTGATACGATGGCAATTCCAGAAGAAATACCCTTTTCTGAATATAATAGATTAAATATCAATAAAGATAAAGAAATATTATTAAACTTTAAAAAGCCAGAAAAAGAACTGAATTATTACGAAAATTCTTTGTTTTTCTCTCAAATTAATGAAAATTCTGGAATAAAATCGACTTTTTCAAGATATATAAAAATGTTACTTAAGGGGGATTCGCAGGAATTCTGGGAAATTTTAATGGAATCTGAAATAAAATCTAGGGAAAATAAAAAATTGATAATGAAATTTATAATGTCCAAATTTGGTGAAATTCAAAAGTTCCTTTACGGAAAAGGAAATATCCTCGAAGGCAAAGTCGAAATCTTAGACTGGAAAAGAGAAGCAATTTTCCCAAAAAAACCAGTAAAAGTCGGAGATAGATGGAAATATTCTGAGAAAATGACTATAAAAATATCATATTTTTTTATTGATTCAACCAGTCCAGAAGAAATTCATGTTTTTTCTAAATTCGATGGATATGCAAGGTACAAAGGACAACTTTGCGCAATTATAACTTCAAAAACTCATTCACAAAGAAAAGAAAGTTTCTCAACTATTTTCAAAAAATTTAATATCATAATAGACACATATGCATCAGAAAAAACTCTCTTTGATATTGAAAAAGGGATAATAGTTGCGAAAATCGCAGATATACATAGTTTTACTTTTTCAGAAGATGGAGCTTTTAGTGACGAAAGTAGGGGAAAAGTAATTCAGGTTATATGTGATAAAAATAGAAATCCTAACTAAATTATAATACCAGGGTAATAAAAAAGTGGAAAATTTTGAAAAATTCTCATTTTCAATATCAAAACTCAGGTTTTTTGAATTCTGTAAAAGAGCTTACTATTTCAGATACATCTTATCTCGTGGAGGTTGGGATAAAGCTTCCCCTCAAAAGACAAGGGAAATTTATTCGTTGAAAAATCTTATAAGAACAGAGCAGTTTTTATCTGAAGTTTTAAAAGAATCTTTTAAAAATTACCTAAAGCAAGGAAAAATGAAAAAACAAAAAAAAGAATTTTATCAGATAGCAAATATAGAATTTTATAAGTTATGGAATCGATATTATAGTAATTTTTTAAATTTCACTGATGAAGGAAAAAATAAAATGCTCTTAGACATCTTTTACTCACCTGAAAATTCTGAAGAGCTGCATTTTAAAATTTTTAATCAATTTAAACAACTAATATCATTATTTGTTGAGTCCACTTTCTTTAAAGAATACTCAAATACGCAATATCTCTATTTACGAGATCTTAATGAACCTGAACAAATTGAAATTGGAGGAATTCCAGTATTTACATCTCCTTTTCTTTTAAAAGTCCAGGCAGATACAGCGGAAGTATCTCAATTATTTCTTAATAATTTCAAAATTCTAAAATATTGGGATATCTCTGCAAGCTTACTTGAAATTTTTACTAAACAAAAAACAAAGTCGCCCAAAATTACAGTCAGGTCTATATTTCTCATTGAAAATAAGTTTTTATCAGTCTGGGCTTCCAGACCAATTTCAGAAATAAAAGGATTTATAAAAGAAAAATCAGAAGAAATTCTATACTTTGAAAATAATACCTGTAATTTACCAGAAGTGGAAAATAAAGAAAAGTGTAAGTTTTGCGAATTTCGCAAACTCTGCATTTAGATGGAACAAAAAATTTTTTTTTCTGTCTTCTTTTTATAGGTAAATTAGTTTATCTGTATCAAAGATTAGAATTTTTGGGTAAAAATGAGGTAAAAATGGGAAAAATCGAAAGAAATTTATTAATAATTTTTATTTTTTTACTAAATTTTGCGAATTTTGCTGCCGATATTGATTTTAATATAAGTCCTCAGCCTCTAATTAAGGGGCAAAGAGCACAACTCGAAATTACGAGCTCTGAAGACAAGCCCGAATTAATGGAATTCCCAGATATTGATGGAATTCGCTGGTTGGGAAAGGGAACAGTTTCATCACAAACTGAAATAATAAACTTTAAAGTGAGTAAGAGATATACTGTGACCTACAATTTTTTGGTAGAAAAGGAAGGAGAAATCAAATTTCCACAACTTAAGATAAAAATAGGCAATAAAAAAACTATTATCGATGCTTTTAGCGTAGATGCTATCTTGCCGCAATTGAATTTGAATAACGATAGTTCAGATAGTTCATCACCTGCCTCCCTCGAAAAATATCTCTTTGTTCATGCTAAAGCTTTATCAGATAAAAATGAATTTTACGTTGGTGAAGAAATTCCTTTTGAGATTACGGTTTATTGTATAAGTGGTATGAGAGTAGAATATTCCTGGCCTGAAATAGATTTGCAAAATATAATTTTTCACGATTTTTCACAGGTAAACAAGGAAAATGCGAAATTCGCAGGATACATTACTGATAGCCAAAATATAAATGGCAAAACTTACAACGCATATCACTTCAGGACTGCATTCAAAGCTACAACCCCCGGAATTTTAAGCGGAGAAGTAAAAGTAAATACACGTATAAAAATTCCGAGAAGGCAAGGTAATCGCAGACGTTTTTCTATATTTGACTTTGATGAGTTTCCTTTTGACCCATTTTCAGAATATGAAGTCTACGATCAAGTAATATCATGTAAAATAAACGATATAAAAATTCTCTCACTCCCGGAAAAAACCAATCAGTCAGATTTTATAGGGCTTATAGGAGATTGGAATTTAAATTTTGTCTGTCCTGAGCAAAAATTTAGAACAGGCGAAACTTTTTCTTTAAAGATTAATATTGAAGGAAAAGGGGGACTCGATAATCTCAGAGCACCAGAGATTAAAATTGACGGATTTAGAATTTATCCTCCAGAAATAAGAAAAAGTTCAAAATCAGTTAGTATAAAAGAAGACGCAACTATAGAATATCTTATTCTGCCACTGAAAGAAGGAGAGAGGGAAATTGATATCTCTCTTTCTACATTTTCAACTAAAGATGGGAAATATAAACAATGGGAATTTTCTAAAAAAATAAATGTGGAAAAAGGAGAAGAAACTCAAAACTCCACCTTCATTGCAATGAATAAAACCCCTGATAATCAGAACTTAAAACCTGTTTTAATTAATGATAATAAGAACAATAGCGCCGATATATTGTATCTAAAGAAAAAGAAATATGGCACAATTAAAGTGCCAGTATGGAAGAACAACCTGTTAATGGTGATTTTAATTGCCATGACAGGTCCATTAGTTCTTCTTTTTTCAGAAATATTTCAGATGATAAAAAATCGGAAAATATCACCAGTTGAACTCAGAAAAAGAGAAGCTCTCGCAAAAAGAAAAAAACTTTTGAAGAAAGCTAAAAATTTAAATGAAGAAGAAATAAATAAATTCATAAGGGAAGAGTTCTGCCCATGGCTAAATGATTTAAGAGCATATCCCCCTGGAACAAGTCCGGAAGAAATAATTAACTTGATTGATGATAAGGAATTATCAAGATTAATAGAAGATGCGGCAAGTTCTGCCTTTATGCCAGGAGTATCAAAATTAGATTTTCAGACAAAAAGAAATATACTACTTAAAAAACTTAAAAGTATTTATCCGCTCTTTATCCTCTGCATATCTCTACTAATCATCTCAGTTGCGAATGCTCAGAATTTTGAAAATAAGCTGTCTATTAAACAAAATCCTTATGAATTATTCGATAAAGGTAATTTTATGGATGCAGCTATAGCATTCAGTGCAGATAAAGAAGATTTAAATGACCCTTACGTTTTATATAATATAGGATGTTGTTTTTACAGAATGGGAAAATTTCCAGACGCTCTCTTTTACTTTGAGAAGGCTAATCTTTTACTTCCGCGAGATAGTGATATCCTTGAAAACCTTAATCATACAAGAAAAAAATTAGAACTTCCTGAAAAAGGTATAATTGAAAGTCCTTCAGATATATTTATTTATTGCAGAGATCTTTTCCGCCCTGATGAATGGCTTATATTGGCTTCACTTTCATTTATGATTTTCTTTGTATTACTTTGTTTGCGCAAAAAGATACCATTTGAGTATCTATGCGTATTTATAATAATTGCGATTTTCGCTATTGGAATTGCGATTTTCGCAGCAATGCAGCAGTTTTCAGGAGATTATTCAAAAACTTTAGCAATTATTAGGAGTCAAGCGGCAAATATTCACGTTCTTCCCTCAGATAGTTCTGAGAAAATAAAAATTATA
>Ga0116165_1003268_pt1 | contig 10855 bp, 9 predicted proteins | sample AD_JPNMR1_MetaG_FD_89885 | JGI IMG/M metagenome (GOLD analysis project Ga0116165, IMG submission 89885) | Active sludge microbial communities of municipal wastewater-treating anaerobic digesters from Japan - AD_JPNMR1_MetaG | ecosystem: Engineered > Bioreactor > Anaerobic > Digestate | place...
AGCAGTTCAATCAGCGTAAATCCTTTTCTTTCCATTTTCTCCACCTCCTCTGTGTTTTTATGGTTTCCATTGACTTCTTCATCTCATTTCTCATCTTTCTGCCTTCCAGGGTCAATTGTTGCATCGTCAGTTCTCTTTTTGCAGGCACAACAGGTAATCCCTGCATGCAGCGTGTAAGGAAACAATGTGGTCACAGGTGGCTTCTGCGTCGACTCAATGTGCTCCATCAACAGCGAAATTCCAAGACGTACCCATTCCTCGGTGTCCACAGCAATACGGTCTATTAAGTAAGGGTATTGAACATACTCATTACCGCTGAGTGCCAATACGCTTACATCTTCACCTGCCTTCAGCCCGTGCCGCTCCAGCGTTTTCATAACACCGCATGCCACCCGGTAGTCAGTAACCAGAATGGCAGTGGGCTGCTGAGAAAAACCAAGCAGACGTTCAGTCGGAACAAATCCTCCCTCATAAATACAGCCACTTTCCTGAATCCATAACTCATTGAGCGGTAGCCCCTTTCTTCTAAACCAATCCCTGTATTCCCGGACAACCTCTTGCTGATACTCGTGTATGAAAATTTCTGAAACCAGCCCAATATCTGTATGCCCGAGGGAAAAAAGGTAGTCAAGCCCTTCAGAAACACCGCGGCTGACATCTGTCTTTACCATCGGCACCCTGGCGCGTAGATTGTAGTTGCCGAGTATTACAAAAGGAATTCCGAATTGCTGGAACAGATCAACAGCCTCTTCGGTTAAAATCCCGGTCAGGAGAAAACCGTCAAGGTTTCGTTCCCGCAGGTATAACGGTTGCCACCCACCGACAAACTTGTCCACAGGTACATTCAGGTAAATTGGATGTTTCTTGCGACTCTGGATTTCCTGAGAGAATGCCTGGATGAGCGGCATGTAAATCACATCTTCTATATTCCTGTCCAGCGTCACAAAACCAATATTGCCGGTCCGAAAGGGTGTATCATGGCGGTTTCTGCGCAGGTTTCTGGCAAAGAGATTTGGCTGATAGCCAAGTTTTTCTCCAGCAGCACGAACCCGTTGTTTTGTGCTTTCTGGCAAAAGTGGTGAGTCGTTGAACGCATAAGAAGCAGTGGTAGGTGATACCCCTGCTTCCCTGGCTACATCCTTGATCGTCGGCTTGCGTGTTATATCTTTCATGATATTAATAATTCATTCCATTGTTTCGTTACAATCAGCATAGCATATACAATTAATTTGTCAAGCCCTGTTACACTATCCCGGAAAATTTGAATCTGTTTCGTAAAACTTTTCTGGACCTCGTCAGTCACATTACATACAACATGAAAAAATTTTACAATTATTTTATTTGAATACATTGAAAGGTTTTGAAACATAGTCATTTCGTCGTATAATTTCAGTATGAGCGACCAACTTTTTGAAGAAAAAAATACCAGAAAAATTGAATGTGAACCGCTTGCTTACAGATTAAAGCCACAGAATCTGGAAGAATTTGTCGGACAAAAACATATCCTTGGTGAAGGAAAAATTTTAAGAAAAATCATTCATACCGACAACCTGCCAAATATGATATTCTATGGACCACCTGGTTGTGGAAAAACTGCACTTGCACAACTTATTGCCAGCACAACAAAAAAACACTTTGTCAGTTTGAATGCAATCACTGCAACAGTATCTGATGTCAGAAAAATTATTGAACAGGCGCAATGGAACAAAAAACAGAAAAACCAGAGAACAATCCTTTTTATTGACGAAATTGCCCACTTTAATAAACTTCAACAGGATGCCTTAATGCCTGAAGTGGAAAACGGAACAATCATACTCATAGGCGCAACCACACATAATCCGTTCTTCTCAATAAATAAAGCCCTTGTCTCCCGCTCCACAGTGTTTGAATTCAAAAAACTTGAAATTGATGACATTAAAACGATTATCAATAGAGCGCTGACAGATAAAACAAAGGGACTCGCCGAGATAAATATTGAAATGTCTGAAGAAGTAAAACAATACATCGCAAAATATTCAAATGGAGATGCACGGGTCGCCCTGAATATTCTTGAAACTGTGTCGCATGTTGCGGATAAAAATGACAGGGGTAGAATTCTGGTGAACATGGAAACTGTCAGGGACATTACCGGGAAAAGATACGCTGCATACGACAGAGAAGACCAGCACTATGATACTATCTCTGCGTTTATAAAAAGTATCAGGGGTTCTGACCCTAACTCAGCATTGTACTGGCTTGCAAAGATGCTTATATCCGGAGAAGACCCTGCCTTTATTGCCAGGAGATTGCTTATCGCAGCATCGGAAGACATTGGCAATTCAGACCCGATGGGAATTGTGATAGCAGCATCAGCGCTTTCTGCTGTCCAGCACGTTGGTATGCCAGAAGCTCAGATATGTCTTGCCCAGGCAACCATATATCTTGCAACAGCGCCGAAAAGCAATGCAAGTTATCTCGCAATTAAATCGGCGATGGAGGAGATTGAAAAAGAAATGATCCAGGAAGTACCGGACCATTTGAAATCAACCGGTTATTCTGGCGCAAAAATTCTCGGACATGGTAAAGGATACCTGTATCCGCACGATTATAAAAATCAGTTTGTTTCTCAAAAATATACTGAAAAAAGAGTATCCTTTTATAGACCAACTGACTCTGGATACGAGCGAAGAATTAAAATGTTCCTTCAAAGAATTGAGGCATTGAAAAAAATCAAAAGAACACAGGAGACCAATGATGAAGGCAGAAATAAGAAAACAAATTCTTGAAACAATGAAAAAAATGACAAACCAGCAATGGAAGGAAAATAGTGAAAAAATTTTTGCCAATCTTATATCCTTACCTGAATATTCCAGTTGCTGGGCTCTGATGACCTACGTGTCTTTTGATAAAGAAGTCAACACAATCCCGATCATCAATGACTGTCTTGCAAAAGCAAAAACAGTGTGCGTGCCAGCAATTGACTGGAAAAATTTCTCTATGGTACCTGTGCAGATATTCAATGAAGATGACATTGACTTCTCACAAAAAATCCCACAACCCTTCAGCGATGCTCGCATCCCTGTTTCTGACATTGAACTGATGATTGTGCCAGGACTCGCATTTGATAAACAATGTAATCGACTCGGCAGAGGAAAAGGATTTTACGATAGATTCCTCGCTAAATGTAATGCAGTAAAAATCGGGCTTGCGTTTGACTTTCAGGTACTTGAACAAATCCCTGCTGGTGACAATGATGTGCCGATGGATATTATCATCACAGAAACCCGGGTCATCAGAAATAAATAATACCCTTCCACTTTTAGCAACTCCTTTTTCATCCGCATTATAAATTTTTTAAACACCTCACCTTTATAAATTTTTTCCACAGAATTTCCCTCTTTATAAAATTACCACGCATTACCCCCCTCTTTATAAAAGAGGGGCTGGGGGAGATTTCTGAAATCCCCCTTGATCCCCCTTTTACAAAGGGGGAAAACGAGGAAGGCAAAGAGGGGCTGGGATGGATTTGATGAAATCGAAAAATACTTAATGAAATCCCCCTTAATCCCCCTTTTACAAAGGGGGAAAACGAGGAAGGCAAAGAGGGGCTGGGGGAGATTTTTGAAATCCCCCTTGATCCCCTTTTACAAAGGGGGAAAACGAGGAAAACAAAGAGGGGCTGGGATGGATTTGATGAAATCGAAAAATACTTAATGAAATCCCCCTTGATCCCCCTTTTACAAAGGGGGAAAACCATGAGAGGAATTTGAAAAGGGGGAAGACCGGGAGAGGAATTTGCAAGGGGAAAACAGTAGGAGGAATTTGAAAAGGGGGGAAATGGGCGGGGACGAAAAGGGGCTGGGATGGATTTGATGAAATCCCTCTTGCATCTCCCTTTTATAAAGGGAGAAAATGGAGCAGGAATTTGTAAATCAAAAATACTGAAAAAGTCAAAAACCTTTCCGTTTGTACTTTGCACAAAGACAATTACCAATAGCCCGCAGAAGACATCAAATTTGCTGGTCAGATATCTTTTTCAATTGAAGATATTTTTCATACGGCTGTTGCCAGTCATCGTGATTTTCCGGCAGATACTCAATAACAGGGAATGACTTCGCCACAAGTTTCCTGAATTCTGTGTGATTTTTCACTACCTTTGCCGCTATCATCTGAACTCCAATATTTCCAATGGATGTCGCCTCCACAGGTCCACACAACACCCTTTTATTGACGCTGGACGCCGTGAAAGAAGAAAGCACCTTATTCTGAGAGCCACCGCCAACAATGTGAAGCGTGTCAATTCGCCCTGCAATGGCTTCGAGTCGCTCAATATGTAATCTGTATTCAAGAGCCAAACTTTCAAGAATTGTCCTTGAAAGTTCACCGATGCTGACAGGAATTTTTTGATTCGTTGTTTTACAAAACTTTTGAACTTTTTCAACCATGTTGCCGGGGAATAGAAACATGGAATTGTTGACATCAATCAGCGAACCAAACGGTTTTTCTTTTGAGGCAAGTTCTCCCAGTTCTACATAGGAAAACTGTCGGTTATGAGTTTTTTCCCACTGTCGCCTGCATTCCTGCCATATCCAGAGTCCCATGATGTTTTTCAAAAATCTGATTTTCCCGTTATAACCACCTTCGTTGGTAAAATTATATTCAAGCACCTGTTGATTAATCAGCGGGTTATCAAGTTCCCTCCCAAGAAGAGACCATGTTCCTGAAGAAAGATATGCCCAGTTACCTTCTGCAGGGACAGCAAACACAGCAGACGCAGTATCGTGACAGCACACAGAGTATACTGGAATCTTGTCGCAACCGGTCTCCTCGCGCACATATTTTGAAAAATATCCCAGTTTTTTACCAGGTGGAACAATCTCACAAAGGATATCTGTTGGAATACCAAGCTTTTTCAGAATATCCTTTGCCCAGTTACCCCTTGGCTTATATCCTTTTTCAGACGGATTTAACATTTGAGACGTTGAAGCAATTGTAAACTCATTTGCAATAGTACCACACAACCAGTAATTAAATAAGTCAGGCATAAAAATCATTTTATATGACGATGAAACTAACCAGGGACATTCCTGTTTTGTTGCGTACAACTGAAATAATGTGTTAAGCGGCATAAATTGAATACCTGTTTTCTGAAATATCTCCTGCCTGCTGACGATTCTGAAAACTCTGTCCATAACACCCTCTGTCCTGGTGTCTCTGTAATGAAAGGGCAGGCACATTAAAACACCATTCTTATCAATGAAAGCGTGGTCAACTCCCCAGGTCGTCACGCCAGCGCCAGCAATATCTTTGCCAGCCATTTTCAGCGCCGTTTTTATTTCACCGAAAATTGCCGGTGCATCCCAGAATAAATGTTTATCAATCTGCATCCTATGGGTCGTAAATCTATGAACTTCCTTGATTTTCAAAACATCCTTCTCAATCCAGCCAAGTATTGCCCTTCCGCTCTCTGCTCCAAGGTCAATCGCAAGAAAATTTTTATTGTTCATAGTTCCTCCGTTATTGAATTATTATAATCAAGGGACAATTTCGGTCAAATTATGTATACATGGTTTACAAAGGTTACTTGTATGTTTTCCCCTTCTTTATCAATTCCGCAACACTACTCCCAACTTTATAAATTTCCTCACAATCTTCCCTCTTATAAATTCTTATAACTACTCCCCTCTTTATAAAAGAGGGGCTGGGGGAGATTTTTGAAATCCCCCTGTAATCCCCCTTTTGTAAAGGGGGAAAATGGGCGGGGACGAAAAGGGGCTGGGATGGATTTCAATAAATCCCTCTTGCATCTCCCTTTTATAAAGGGAGAATGAAATCCCCCTTTTGTAAAGGGGGAAAATGGAGGAAGAATTTTGAAAAGAGGGAAAACAAGGGGAGGAATTTGTAAAAGGGGGAGAACGGGGGAGGAATTTTGAAAAGGAGAAATATAAAGAGGGAAAACCGCGAAGTAAATTGAAAAAGCAAAAAAATACTTGACAGAAAATGCGCCCGTTATACAATTTATTCAAAACAATTTCAGTGGCTAAGAAAGGAGAATGATGGCTCAAAACATTTCTGTCATCAAGAAAAAGAAACACCCGACGATTGATTTTGCAGCCAGTCAGATTAAAAAATACCTGAAAAAAGCAGGATTAACACAGTGCATTCAGATTATTCTTGACATTGAAAACCAGAGTAATGAAGACACAATATCAATCCAGCCACACAACAGTGGTTATTTCATCACGGGCTCAAACCCAAGAAGCGTGTTGTTTGGTGTATATCGATTCCTCTCTGAACTCGGATTCAGATGGATACGACCAGGAAACCGTGGAGAAATCATTCCTGATATCAAAAGCATCAGAAAAAACATCAGAATCAACGAAAAGGCGTCGTATAAATACAGAACCTTGTGCATTGAAGGTGCCACATCATTACAGCACATACTTGACCTGATTGACTGGGCAGCAAAAAACGGAATGAACGGATACTTTATTCAATTTGACTATGGAACGCATTTTTTCAAACGTTGGTACAGCCACCAAGATAATCCTTACATGAAGCCAGAAAAATTCGACGAGGATGACGCAAGAAAAGCCGTTGAAATCATTACAGAAGAAGTCAAGAAAAGGGGTATGAGATTAGAAAAAATGGGACATGGCTGGACATGCCGCGCGCTTGGTATAGAAGGTGAAGGATGGGACCCAGCAAAAAACTCAATATCCGAAATACCTGAAGAAAAAAGAAACTGGATCGCAATGATAGACGGAAAACGAGAATTTTTCAAAAATGTTCCACTCAACACAAATCTGTGTTATTCAAATCCATCTGTGCGTTCAGCCATTGCAGACGCAATCGTTGAATATGCAGAAAAACATCTTGAAGTTGACGCAATCCATCTCTGGCTTGCTGATGGCTCAAACAACAATTGCGAATGTGAAAACTGCCAGAAAGCAAGGGTCTCTGATTTCTATGTACAAATCCTCAATGAACTGGATGAAAAACTTACCAGCCGAAATATTTCAACAAAAATTGTTTTCCTTATCTATGTTGACCTTCTCTGGCAACCTGAAATTGAAAAAATAAAAAACCCTGACAGGTTCATCATTATGTTTGCGCCCATCACGAGAAGTTACATTCAGTCATTTGCAAACACAAAACCCGAACAAGGTATAAAACCTTACATAAAAAACAAACTTGAATTTCCTAAAAATGCAGCAGACAACATGCTTTATCTTCAAAAATGGCAGGAAATGTTTAATGGAGAAGGCGTTGATTTTGATTATCATGTTATCTGGGCTTGCTATTATGACTTAAACCACTTCACGATTGGCAACGTTTTATACAGGGACATTGTATACCTTAAAAATATGAATCTGCACGGATTTATTTCATGTCAGAATCAACGCGTATCCTTTCCGACCAATTTTCTTATGGATATTCTTGCAAAGACACTATGGAACAGGAAAATATCTTTTGAAAAAATTGTTCAGGAAAGTTTTTCAGACGCATTCGGAACAAATGACTCAAAAAAAGTGATTGATTTTCTCAGGAAGATGTCATTGCTGTGGAAACCAATGTTTGAACCAGTGTTTATTCCGCAGCCCGATGAAAAACGGATAGCCGCTGGCATCAAAAACATCAAAACAATGGAAAAACTGTGTGCACAATTCAAACCATTTGTTGCCAGAAAAGCAAAATCCACAACCGGCGCAACCGGCTGGTCGTGGAAATATTTGAATTATTATCTGGAACTTCTTGAGGTTTTGTTGCCCGCAATGTTAAATTACCTTCAAAGGACTTCTGAATGCAGGCAAAAGTTTGAGCAGGTATTTGAATTTCTCAGAAAAAATGAAAAAATCCTTCACCCTACCCTTGATGTTTCCACATATATCAAGGTGCTTCAGTGGAGGGTCAACGAAGCAGAAGGCAATACATGACGCATAGAGAAAGGGTTGTTGCAGCCATCAAAGGCGAGCCAGTCGACAGAGTCCCTGCTGATTATTACGGAACACCTGAGGCAACCCAAAAATACCTGAAAGAACTTAATCTAAAAGATGAATTTGAACTCATTCAATTTCTTGATACAGATGTCATCAGGGCAGTATCAGGTCCAGGAAAGGTAAAATTTTCAAGGGAAAAAGAATTTATGAAAAACGTAACAAGCACTGCTGAAATAAGAAAACTTTCAAAGGATATTCCGCCGATTGACGACCTTATTGACAATACGCCAATCATTGAAGCAAGAAAAAAGCATCCTGAATATGCAATACTCACTTATGGACCCGGTTCACTCTTTCTCAGCAATAACAGTTTTTTTGGATATGAAACATCCCTTTTGCATCATGCTGCAAGACCTGACCTGATTAAGGAAGTGATAAAATGTGGGGTTGAGTATGCCATTGAAGTAATTGATAAATTCCACAGAGAAACTGGAAATGCTGTTGACATCGTTTCCCTCGAAGATGACTTTGGAACACAGACATCGCTATACATAAGTTATGAAATGTTTGTTGAGTTTTACAAACCTGCGTTTTCTATCATTATCTCTCATTTGAAAAAATATGGATATCTTGTCCAGTTTCATTCATGCGGCGCTGTTTCTCAATTGATACCTGACTTTATTGAAATGGGTGTGGATATCCTTGACCCTGTGCAGGTGTCAGCACAAGGAATGGACATTGAAATACTGGCGGCAAAATTTAAAGATAAAATCTGTTTTCACGGTGGCATTGATACCCAGAAACTTTTACCCTATGGAACTCCTGAACAAATCAGGAAAGAAGTCAGAAAAATCATCAACCTTTTTCAATGCAGGAAAATTTTTGTTTGTCCCTCTCAAAACTTTCTTCCTGATATCCCGACTGAAAATCTGCTTGCAATGTATAACACAGAAAGAACCTGCAACTGATGAAATCAAAAAGAAAAAAAGAAATCGGTGAAATTCTGGCAGCATACGAACAAATCAGAAATGACATAGAAAAAAAGTTCAGACAATTTGAAAACACTGGCAGCCGGCTAAACAAAAAGGAAATCTTCCGTGAACTGTGCTTTTGCATCCTGACAGTCCAATCACGAGCCGAAAACTGTTGGAAATGTATAGAACTGCTGGATAATACTGGCTTACTTGAAAAAGGCAGTTTTGAAGAAATAAGCAATCGGCTGAAGGGTGTCAGGTTTCATAACAACAAGGCACAAAGAATTATTGAAGCCCGCTCATCCCTGGAAACATTGATGCACCTGCTGAAACAGGAAAATGATTCTAAAAAAATCAGACAGTGGCTTGTGAAAAACATTAAAGGAATTGGAATGAAGGAAGCCACGCATTTTCTCAGAAATATCGGGTTATCGGATGACCTTGCAATTCTTGACAGGCACATTTTGAGAAGATTGAATAAACTTGGCATCATTAAAAAAATTCCTGAATCCCTGAGTCCCAAAAAATACATTGAGATTGAAAAAAAAATGCAGAAATTTGCAAAATCAATTGACGTTCCAGCCAGTCATCTTGATTTCGTATTCTGGTACCAGGAAACAGGAAGAATATTTAAATAGGACCTTCAATTCCCCTCTTTATAAATTTCCTCAACTATCCGCCTCTTTATACCCCCCTTACATGACTTCCCTCTTTATAACCTCGTTTATATATCTCCCCTCTTTATAAAAGAGGGGCTGGGGGAGATTTCTGAAATCCCCCTTAATCCCCCTTTTACAAAGGGGGAAAACGAGAGGAAGAAGTTTTATGAAGGGGGAAACGTAGCTCCCCTCTTTATAAAAGAGGGGTTGGGGGAGATTTCTTGAGAATAGTCAATTTTTATTCCAGGTTTTCCAATACATGTTCGACAACGCCTTCAATATTCTCAATGACATCTCTATCTGAAAATCTCAAAATTTTCAAGCCAAGTCCAGATAAATATTTATCCCGTATCTCATCCTTTCGTCTTCCATCATCCTCATAGTGTTGCCCACCATCTATCTCAACAATCAATTTTGCCTTTGGACAAAAAAAGTCAACGACGTATCTATCAATTGGTCGCTGCCTGTAAAATTGATATCCGTTTAATTGTTTCATACGTACCTTTGACCAGAATAATCGCTCAGCGTCTGTCATCTCCTGTCTGAGAGTCCTTGAAAATTTTTTGAGTTTTTTGTCATAGTGAATTTTCATTTTTGAAATCCCATCTAACTTCAGGGCTCCTTCCTTTATCATTTCCCACTCAACTCCCCTCTTTATAAAAGAGGGGTTGGGGGAGATTTTTGAAATCCCTCTTGCATCTCCCTTTTATAAAGGGAGAATGAAATCCCCCTTAATCCCCCTTTTACAAAGGGGGAAATACTTGATGAAATCTTATTTTTCCCAGATACCAGCAATTTTGAACCCGCATTTTTTGCAGGCGCCGCGAACAATGTTATTTGCAGAAACAAGATACCCTTCTCTTCTAATTAGCAAAAATCCGCATTTCGGACAAGCAGTATTTTCTCCTTCATCGCCAGGAATGTTACCCGTGTACACATAATAAAAACCTGCTTCTCTTGCCATCTGCCTGAATTGTTTCACTCTTTCCCCTGATGTTGGATGATGATCAGACATTTTATATGTTGGGAAAAATCTTGAAAAATGCCATGGAATTTCAAATGAGATTTTTGAAAGAGAATCAGCAAGCAAATGAAAAACTTCCTCACTGTCATTGTACTCTGGTATCACCAGTGTCGTCACCTCAACCCAGATTCCATATTCCTTCATCGCCTGAATGTTTTTCAGTACTGGCGCTAGATGGGCTCCACATAAATTTTTATAGAAATTCTCATCTCCTTTAAGGTCAACATTTGCCGCATCAAGATATGGCGCAATTTTTTTAAGCGCCTCTGCACTCATATA
>Ga0116165_1003273_pt1 | contig 10845 bp, 10 predicted proteins | sample AD_JPNMR1_MetaG_FD_89885 | JGI IMG/M metagenome (GOLD analysis project Ga0116165, IMG submission 89885) | Active sludge microbial communities of municipal wastewater-treating anaerobic digesters from Japan - AD_JPNMR1_MetaG | ecosystem: Engineered > Bioreactor > Anaerobic > Digestate | place...
AAAAGTCGTGCTTCTGCAGGAATTTTGGTAAACTTTTCAGATGGCTCTCTGAGAGTGCAAATTCTGAACCTCCTGATATGTCCATCCCTGTCAGTAATTTTTACACTTCGCAAATCAACCACACTACTTCCTGTAAATCCACCCCTGGATTTTTTCCATTCCATCTAATTTCTATCCAATCTTCAGTTTTAACTTTTTACTTTTGACTTTTTATTATACCACCTCCCCCTTTCTCCCCACAATTCATAAGAGAGATTGAAAGATTGGTAGCCGCAGGTCCGCCTGCGATAAATCTGCGGCGGATAAACTTTATCCTGCGTAAAACCAAGGATAACGCACCCTGAAGGATGCGGCTACCACTTGCTAATTTAATGTGATGGTCTTTATCAACGAACTATAAACAACGAACAGTTTTCCCTTATTACTTTTTAATTATTTTATTGACTAATCCCTGAAAAGTTCGTAAAATAAAGATAGGAGGTGGGATTGATGAAGAAAGAGTTGATAGCTTTACTTGACTACTGGGAGAAAGAAAAGGGTATAGACAAGTTATTTCTTCTATCTGCCCTTGAAAGTGGATTGTTAACGGTCTATCGTAAAAAGGCGAACCTGGATGAAAGTATCAGTATAAAGATAGACCCTGAAACAGGAGATATTAAATTCCTTAATGAAAAGGGTGAGATTATACCCCCACCTTCTTTTCCATGGGAACGTATAGCAGCACAGACAGCAAGGCATGTAATTATGCAGAGGTTAAGGGAAGCAGAGAAATCCACTGTCTATAATGAATTCAAAAAATTAGAAGGCACCGTGGTAAGTGGAAGAGTTGAAAGATTTGAAGATGACAATATCGTAGTTTCACTGGGAAGGGCGGAAGCACTTCTTCCCCATCTCCATAAACTGGAAAATGACCATTTTAAGGTAGGCAGTCCTATAAATGCTTATATTCTTGAGGTCAGAAAACCCAACAAAGGAATTTATCAGATAATTCTTTCCAGAACACATCCTGATTTTGTAAGGGGGCTCATGGAAAAAGAGGTTCCGGAGATATCAGAGGGAATTGTAAAAATTAAGGAAATAGCAAGATTTCCGGGAGACCTTGTTAAGATTGCTGTTTTTGCCACTATCCCTAAGATTGACCCTGTCGGAACCTGCGTTGGAGAAAAAGCCAGCAGGATAAAAAACATAATGAAGGAATTAAATGGTGAAAAAGTGGAAATCATATTATGGGATAAAGATATAAGTAAATATATCCTGAATTCTTTAAGCCCTGCTACAGGTAAAAAAGTTATTATAAATGAGCAAAAGAAAGAAGCAGTGGTAGTTGTTGAAGATAGCCAGATATTCCTTGCCGTTGGTAAAAGAGGACAGAATGTCCGTCTTGCATCAAAACTCACTGGCTGGGATATAAGGGTGGTCAGAGAAAGTGAGTATGAGTCAATGGGAAAACCTGCTATTGCTGTAATAGAGGGCGTTGATGAAAAAATCGCTACAGAACTGGCAAAATACGGATACAGTTCAATAAAATCGCTTGCAGAAGCAAGTGCTGAAGAGTTAAAAAAAATACCATCTATTGATGAAAGTATGGCTGAACAACTGATAACGAAAGCAAAAGAATACAGAGAAAAACTGATAAAGGAAAAAAATGAAAGTAAGGGACCTGGCGAAGAAGTTTAAGATGCAGGGTAAGGACTTTCTTGCCCTGTTGGAGAAAAATGTAGGGATTAAAGGTAAAAAGACCGTCAGTGTTTTATCTGACAAAGAAATAGAGAAGATTGACAGATATATTGAAAGCAAGTTAAAAGAGATGAGGGGAAAGGAAACAGGAGAGAAAAAGGGCAGGAAAGAAAAAATTTCTGAAAGACCGGAAAAGAAGGTGGTATCTAAAGAAAAAAAGAAAGAGACACCGGACAAAACAACAAAAACAAAAAAAGAGAAACCGGCATCAAAGACGAAGCCACGGCCTGTAAAAACTAAGGGAAAAATTATAAAGGAAAAGGGAATAGAAAGACCAGCGATAGAGGCAACCGAACTAAAAGAAGTTTCTGCAGTTGCTGTGGAAGTTAAGGAGGAAAAGGTTGCTCATCCTGTTAAGGAAAAGGTTCTTCTGGAAGGGACAGAGAATATCAAACAACTTGCAGAGAATATAAAAATTCCGGCTAATGAAATAATAAAATATTTTCTAACCAGAGGGACAATGCTGACCCTCAATCAGTGTCCCGGAAAAGAGAATATTAAAAATTTATGTGATTACCTTGGATTGGAAGTTGAGTTCTACACACCTGAAATAGAAGAAAGACCTGTTGAAGAAAAGGAAAGGGTGCTTGTTCCTCGTGCCCCTGTCGTTACGATTATGGGGCATGTAGACCATGGAAAAACAACCATACTTGATACTATCAGAAAAAGCCGCATAGCAGAAAAGGAATACGGACAGATTACTCAGAAAATAGGGGCTTATAAATTCAATACTCCAAAAGGTTCCATTGTCTTTCTGGATACCCCGGGGCATGAAGCATTCACGGCAATGCGAGCAAGAGGGGCAATGATTACGGATATAGTCGTTCTTGTTGTTGCTGCTGACGAAGGTATAAAACCACAAACAATTGAAGCTATAAATCACGCAAGGTCTGCAAATGTGCCCATTATAGTAGCAATAAACAAGATAGATAAGCCCAATGTAAATCCTGATAAAGCAAAGAAACAACTTGCAGAACACAAACTCATCCCTGAAGAATGGGGAGGAGATACCATATTTGTTAATGTTTCAGGGTTGACAGGACAGGGTATAGAGGAACTGATTGATATGATAATCCTTTTAGGAGAAATGCTTGAACTGAAAGCTTCTTCTGAAGGTGAAGCGGAAGGAGTAGTAATTGAATCATACATAGATAAAGCAAAGGGACCAATTATAAATGTTCTTGTAAGAAATGGTACACTGAAAACGGGAGACCACTTTGTGGCAGGAAATATTAAAGGAAAGGTAAGAGCAATTATAGATGATTGGGGAAAACGTCTTGAAAGTGCAGGACCTTCAACACCTGTGGAAATTTTAGGAGGAGAAGGAGTAGTAACTCCGGGAGAAAGTTTTAAGGTTGTAGAATCAGAAAAAATTGCAAGGGAGATTATAGAGGAAAAAACAAAAAAAGTAGCTGGAAGAGAATTAGCGGCGAGAAAGATAACACTGGAAAATCTCTATTCAGAAATTCAGAAGGGCGAATTAAAAGAATTGAAACTGATATTGAAAACGGACTATGCGGGAACAATTGATGCAATAAAAAATATAATTGAGAAGATACCGACCAGTGAGGTTAAAATTGATATAATACATTCTGAAACAGGAGCAATCTCAGAATCTGATATCCTTCTGGCTTCTGCTTCTAATGCTATAGTTTTAGGATTTAATGTCCCTGTATTGCAGAAAGCGGAGGAACTTGCTAAAAGTGAAGGGGTGGAAATTAGAACATACAGGATTATCTATGAACTTGCTGACGAGATAAGAAGAGCTGTTGAAGGAATGTTAGAACCGGAAGAGAAGGAAGTTCTTTCCGGGCAGGCGCTGGTAAAAAAGGTTTTCAATCTTTCAGATAATACTGCTGTGGCAGGATGTCTCGTAGTTAACGGGACGGTTATAAGAAATTCCATTGCAAAGGTTGTAAGAAATGGTTCTATAATCCACCAGGGAGTTATTTCCAGTTTGAAAAGATTTAAAGAAAATGTAAAAGAGGTAAAGCAGAATACTGAATGCGGCATCGGGATAGAAAAATTTGTTGATTTTCAGGAAGGTGATATTATCCAGTCGTATATAAAAACAAAGGTGGCAAGAAAAATTTAAAAACCCTTAAAATAGGATGGAGAAATGGAAGAATGTATCTTCTGTAAAATAGGGAGAGGAGAAATAAAGTGTAACAGGGTCTATGAAGATGATAATTTTATTGCTTTCCGTGATATAAATCCACAGGCACCTGTTCACATACTTATTATCCCAAAAAAGCACATTGCAAAACTTTATGATACTGAGGATATATCACTCCTCGGCAGGTTGTTGCATATCGCTTCAAAAATAGCAAAAGACGAAGGAATTGAACAGAGTGGATATAGAGTCGTTATAAATACTAACCGCAATGCTGGTCAGAGTGTTGAACATCTACATCTGCATCTTTTAGGAGGCAGGATTATGCAGTGGCCTCCAGGATAAAATTTCTGCTGAGAAATTTATATGGAAAGTAGAAAGTTTTATAATAGTTTTAACTTTTGACTTTTTACTTTTGACTTTTGACTTATCTTGACTTATTACTTTTGACTTTGATATTATAGTTTTGACTTTTAACTTATTACTTTTGACTTATTACTTTTAACTTTTGACTTTTAACTTTTAAGTCAATATCCACTATGGTAAAAGAAATAAAAATAGCAAATGTTAAAATCGGTGGGGATAATATCTTCTGTTTGATAGCAGGTCCCTGCGTTATAGAAAATGAAAGGATGGTTTTTTACACCGCTGAAAATCTTAAAAAGATATGTGAGAAAGAAAAGGTTCCATTTATCTTCAAGGCATCCTTTGATAAGGCAAACAGGTCTTCTATCAGGTCATTTAGAGGACCAGGAATAAAGAAAGGGCTTGAAATACTTGCAAAAGTTAAAGAAAAGTTTGAAATACCCATTACAACAGATGTACATTGTTATACCCAGATAATACCGGTTGCCGATGTAGTTGATATAATCCAGATACCGGCATTTCTATGCAGACAGACAGACCTTCTCGTGGCTGCAGGAAAAACTGGAAAGGTGGTAAATGTAAAAAAGGGACAGTTCCTTTCACCATGGGAAGTAAAAAATATAATAGAAAAGGTTGTTTCAACCGGTAATAAAAAGGTCGTTATTACAGAAAGAGGGACAAGTTTTGGGTATAATAATCTGGTTTCTGATTTCCGTTCCATCCCGATTATGAGAAGTTTCGGTTATCCTGTAATCTTTGATGCCACACACAGTGTTCAACAACCGGGTGGACTGGGGAAATGTTCAGGCGGCAACAGGGAATTTGTCCCGTATCTTGCAAAAGCCGCTATGGCGGTTGGCTGTGATGGTATATTTGCAGAGGTTCATCCTGACCCTGCCCGTGCATTATCAGACAGTTCCAATATGCTTAATATAAACGAAATGAAGAAACTGTTAGCAGAACTTAAAGATATATACCTTGCTGTATCCAGAAGGAGTAAAAAACATAAATGAATAAAGGGCTTTTACTGAGTTATGCCAGGGATGTAATTGATATGGAATGTCAGAATTTGAGAAGTATGCGCAACCGGCTCGGTAAAGAATTTATAAAAGCACTTGATATAATATGCCATTGCAAGGGCAAGGTTATACTGACGGGAATGGGTAAAAGTGGTATTATATGCCGTAAGATTGCAGGCACATTTTCCAGTTTAGGAGTACCATCTGTCTTCTTGCATCCTGCAGACGCAGTTCATGGAGACCTCGGGACTGTTTCAAAAGATGATGCTGTAATAGTTATTTCTAACAGTGGAGAGACAGAAGAGATATTAAGAATCCTGCCTTCTATAAAAAAGATAGGGGCGGTTATTATATCTCTTACCTGTTCAAAGGACTCATCCCTGGGAAGATACAGTGATATCGTAATAGAAACAGGTGAGATAAAGGAAGCTGATGTCTTCGGTATGATACCATCTTCAAGTACAACCTGCGCATTGGTTCTTGGAGATGCAATGGCTCTATCACTGATGCGTATAAGAGGAGTTAAAAAACAGGACTTCGCTTTCTTCCATCCTGCAGGAAATCTTGGAAAACGGCTGATGCTGAAAGTCAAGGATGTTATGCATACAGGCAGAGAAATTCCTTCTGTAAGGAAAGATGCTAAAATATCTGATGTTGTGAGAGAAATAACAGAAAAAGACCTCGGGTTTACACTTGTCATTGATAAAAATGGACGGGTGGCGGGTATTATAACAGATGGGGATATAAGGCGGCTTTTACATAACAAAACAGATATTTCCAGCGTAACGGCAGAAGAATTTATGACGAAAAATCCCAAAACAATAGACGGGGAGCATCTTGCAGTAGAGGCATTGAGTATGATGGAAAAGATGGAAATTACCTGTCTGGTAATAATGGGGAAAAACAGAAAGGCAATGGGGGTTGTCCATCTCCATGACCTGCTTGGAAAGAAAGAGTTCAAAATTGAATACTGATAAGATAAAAGTTGTTGCAACTGATATTGATGGTGTTTTAACAGATGGGAAGGTATTTTATTTCAAAGGAAGGATATACCGTAACTTTAATATAAAAGACGGGACTGCTTTTAAACTCCTTTCAATAGCAGGGATAAAAACGGCTGTTATAAGCGCCAAAAAATCAGAGGAAACAAAAGAACGATTTTCAGAGTTAAGAGTTGACTACTATATTGAAGGGGTGGAGGATAAGCTCTCAGCAATGGAAAAATTTATAACCGGTAAAGATATAAAGTGGAACGAAATATGTTATATAGGTGATGACCTGCAGGATATTCCTGTAATGAGAAAGGCGGGATTTTCTGTGGCTCCTTATAACGCCTGTAAAGAGGTTAAGGATATCGCTGGCTATATATGTAAGAAAAATGGAGGAGAAGGAGTATTCAGAGAGACGGTTGAAATCATTTTAAAGGGGAAAGGGATATGGGAGGACATATTAAAAAAGTTTCTGGCATCATTATAATACTTTTACTTCTAACATATGGCTGTACTAAAAAAGAAGAAAATAAGATATCAGAAAAACCAGAAGAAGAGATAAAACACTTTACATTAAAACAATTTGCTGATAATAAAGGAGGAGGTTTTGTTCTGGAAGGTGAAAGTGCCGAAATTTCATCCGGCGGAGCATCAATGACCACCCCGCAGCTGTCATTTTCCACAGGGACAGAAAGCATAGAAATAACAACAGGAAAAGAGGGTTCCGGTGAAATAAAAATAGACCCTGATGAAAAAAAGGTAAAGACAATTATCATTACAGGTAACATAAAAATTGTTTACAGGGACTTAAAAACAAAAGACATAACAATGGAAGGCAGTTGTAAAAAACTCACTTATAACGAAATAGAAAAGACAATTATTATGGAGGTATCACCTGTTATAAAACGGGGTAATAATTATTTCTCCGGAGATGTAATGTATTATAACCTCGAGAAAAACTCTCTTGATATCAAGGGTAATGTAAATGCGCAGATATATACAGAAAAAGGTACTCATTAGTATTCTATTATTTACAGGTATGGCTTTCTGTCAGGATATAAGGGTATGTATTAAAAAATATGGTGGCAACCTGACTATCAATACCCTTGATATAGAGACCTATCTTTCAGGAGTCCTTTCAAAAGAAATGGATTCTCTCTGGCCTGAAGAGGCATTAAAGGCACAGGCAGTGGTCTCACGCACATTTGCTGTATATATGGCAAATGAAAGCAGAAAGAAAGGGTTACCGTATGATATTGAAAATTCCATATTCCATCAGGTATATGATTCAAGTAGTTGTGAAAGAATAGAAAAAGCAGTAAGGGAAACAGAAGGAGAAATTCTGACATATAAAGGAGATATTGTTCAGGTCTTTTTCCATGCATCCTGTGGAGGGAAAACAGCAAAGACATCGGATGTATGGGGAGGGCATTATAGACATATCTCTTCAGTGGAAGACCCTTATTGTATGGACACCCCTTACTATTACTGGGAGAAGTCATTTTCTCAGGATAAACTTTCAAGAATTTTCGGTACCTCTTCCATTGAAAAGATAGTTATTGAAGGGAGAGACGATACAGGACGGATAACTTCCTTGAGATTGACTGGAAAAGATGGTAAAATTATACGCCTGACGGGACATAGATTCAGGATGATGGTTAACCAGGGCAAAAATATATCTTTTGATAACCCTGAAATAATCCCGAGCACCAATTTTACTGTACATAAGGAGAACAACCTGTTTATTTTTAAAGGTTACGGGTATGGCCATGGAGTAGGGATGTGTCAGTGGGGCGCAAGGAGAATGGCAGAGAATGGTTTCAACTATAGACAGATATTAAAGCATTACTTTCCGGAGATGGAATTGTCAAAGATTGAATAACCCGGAGGTGAAGATGGAAATAAGAATCCACTCTGCAGTTCCTATAGATAAAGGTTTTGAAGAGTACATCAAGGATAAATTTGACCGTTTGAAAAAGTTTCTATTTGACGAAGGAAGTGCTGAGTTTCATATAAAAAGAGAAGGTTCTATATATATCAGTGAGATAAAAATTCATTCCAAGAGTTATAATATATTTCTCAAGGACGAAGACAACGATATGAATAAAAGTGTTGAAAAATTGTTTGATAGGGCAAAAGGGCAGGCAAGAAAGATGCATGACAAAGTAGTTGCAAAAAACTATAAAATATAACCAGATATGTGGAAAGGAGAGAGGAAATGAAAATAACGGACTTTTTGAAGGAAGATTGTATATTGATAGGGATTAAAAACAGGGAGAAGAAAGGTGCCATTTCAGAATTGCTGGAGTTATTGAAAGAGAGAAAATATATCAGAGACAGTAAGGAAATACTTGAAAGTGTGATGGAACGGGAAAAGTTAGGTTCAACAGGAATAGGACAGGGAATAGCAGTTCCACATACCAAAACAGACCAGATTGAAAACCTGGTTGGAGCAGTGGGGATTTCACATAGTGGTGTTTCTTTTGATGCTCTTGACGGTGAACCTGTCTATATAATATTTCTTATCCTGGCACCAACCAAATCCATAGGACTTCATCTTAAAGCACTTGCAAAGATAGCACGGCTGCTTAAGGATAAAACGTTTAGAAATGCTTTAAGAAAAGCATCTTCCCCAACAGAAGCATTTAATATCATAAAGGAAGATGAAGAAAAATTAACTCCCATATCCTGAAAATGAATAAATACTTACCAAAGCCCGGTAGATATGAATAGCAGGAAGGGAATTCTATACACCGATTTTTTGTTGAAACTTTGGCAGATAAAAAGTACAGATAGAAGAAAGCAGTCCGGATATAGAATATAATTAACAGTTTTTGACTTTTGAGTTTTAACTTTTGACTTATTACTTTTTACTTATTACTTTTTACTTTTGACTTTTGCGTTTTGACTTTTGACTTTTGACTTATTACTTTTAACTTTTGAGTTTTAACTTTTGACTTATTACTAATATGAAAAAGATAAAAGGAATAGGTATTTCTCCAGGTATTGCAATTGGAAAAGCTTTTGTCTGGGAATTTCCTTCTTTGCAGGAAACGGAATATACAATTGATAAACCAGCCATAGAGAAAGAACTGGAACGGTTTAATGATGCAATAAATACAACCGAAGCCCAGATTAAAGAACTTCAACAGACATTTGAGAAAGAGGTGGGCTCAAAATATGCAGATATATTTTCATTCCATCTTGCACTTTTAAAAGATAAATTATTTAAAAGCGAAGTGGAACGTATCATAAGAGAAGAAAAGATAAACAGTGAAAGTGCAGTTAAAAAAGTGATACATCACATAGGCAGGATATTCAAAAAAGAGGAGAAAGATTTCCTTCAGGACAGACGGAGAGATTTTATGGATGTTATTGAGAGAATTATACATAACCTTCGCGGTTCTTCTCATACAAGAATAAAAGTATTTCCCGAGGAAATAATCGTCGCAAGGGACCTATCTCCGAGTCAAACGGTGTCAATTGATAAAAAGTATGTCAGGGGCTTTGTCACGGCAATAGGAAGTGAAACATCCCACGCAGCAATAATTGCAAAGGCACTTGAAATTCCGGCTGTGGTTGCTGGTGAGAAAGTAACAACAGAGATAAAAACAGGGAATACTGTAATCATAGATGGACATACGGGAGAAGTTATAATAAAACCATCGGCAAAGGTTATTGAAGAGTATAAAAAGAAAAAGGAACAGTTATCAATACGAAAGAAACAACTGCTTTTCCTTAAGGATAAACCCTGCGAAACAATAGACGGCAAAAGGATATATCTGCATGCCAATATAGAACTCCCTGAAGAAGTAGAAACAGCCAGAAAATATGGGGCGGATGGTATTGGACTTTACAGGACAGAATATCTCTACCTGAATAGAAAGGACCTTCCTACTGAAGAAGAACACTTCCTTGCTTACAAAAAAGTCGCCGAAAAGATGGATAGTAAAAAACCTGTTATTATAAGAACTATAGATGTGGGTGGAGATAAATTTGTATCCGCCCTTTCTGTAAGGAAAGAATTAAACCCTTTCCTTGGCTGGAGAGGAATAAGATTCTCTCTTGAAAGAAAAGATATTTTTGAAACACAGTTAAGGGCAATTCTCCGTGCAGCAATCTATGGAAATCTCAAGGTTATGTTTCCTATGGTTTCTACATTAGAAGAAGTAAAGATGTCTCACAGGATACTCCAGAAAGTAAAAGGTGATCTTAAGAAAGAAAAAAAGAAATTTAAGCAGGATATTGAAGCAGGGATAATGGTTGAAACCCCTTCTGCAGCACTTATAACTGATAAACTTGCAGAAGAATCCAGATTTTTCAGTATTGGCTCCAATGACCTTATACAGTATACTCTTGCTGTGGACAGGAGTAATGAAAAGATATCTCATCTCTATCAGCCATGTCACCCTGCTGTTATCAAACTTATAAAAACCACCATTGAAAATGGAAAGAAAAAAGGTATATGGACGGGACTCTGCGGAGAAATGGCTTCTATTCCTGAGATAGCCTGTCTGCTGGTAGGTATGGGTATAGATGAGTTAAGTATGGCACCATCTGCAATACCAGCGGTAAAAGAGAAGATAAGGTCTGTAAGGTACAGCACTATGGAAAAAATTGC
>Ga0116165_1003277_pt1 | contig 10838 bp, 17 predicted proteins | sample AD_JPNMR1_MetaG_FD_89885 | JGI IMG/M metagenome (GOLD analysis project Ga0116165, IMG submission 89885) | Active sludge microbial communities of municipal wastewater-treating anaerobic digesters from Japan - AD_JPNMR1_MetaG | ecosystem: Engineered > Bioreactor > Anaerobic > Digestate | place...
ATTATGAAATCTTGCTTTCCCGCTCAAAAACGACTCAGCCTCCACAACGCAATCGTAAAAGCTAACATTCGCATCCTCTCCTGTAACCAAACCATTGGTTATTCTTGCACCCCAAATATTATAGAATGCCCTACCAATATTACATTGAATAATCTTATTCGCATAAATATTAAATCTCAAAGCAATACCACTTGCATTTATAATATCTATCGTGTTTGCAAACACTTGATAGTAGCCTTCATTTACGTTTTCCGTCTCAATCTCGCCGATATAATAAGCAAATACCGTTACATCTGGGGTGCAGCCATATATCAGACATTTTGTCAATTGTTTCACATAAACTTCCGCTCCCTGCTTTATTTTCAGCGTTCCACCGAGTGTCGCTCCCTGAGCCATAATAGATACAAATCTATTAAATTCTAATTCGCCCGTCCAGCTATATATTCCGGGATATATCACTATCAACGGCTCCTGCCCATACGGCGAACTATTTATCTCTTGCTCCAAAAGCTTTAAATTACTCCAATACTGCCCCGAATTCTGAATAAATGAAGGGCTCACATAATACACATTTTGCGGGAGTGCTGCTCCTGGCAGCGCTGCCCACTGCCCCTGTCCGTTTAGAAACAAACTCGGATTATTCGGCAATTTTGGACAGAAACCGTGTCTTTGGATCGACACGTTCCAGTCCAATTTATCATCCAAAGATAAATCATCTTCCGTGATAGATTGGTCTTTTACTTGAATGCCCGTAATCCTCGTGAGTGGCATCCTACGACCTCCAATATGTTACCAAGATAACATCCCCAGTCTTAGGCGCCTGTGCAAATATTATCTTGTTCCCGCTTATCGTATAATCATTCCCGCTGCCAGCATTCTGCAATATACCGTTCACAAACACCATCTCTGTTCCAGAAATCGGTATTGATGCTAACGCAAAATTCGTATTCGAACCATTCACAGTTCCACTCGGCACTTCCCGGCATACATATTTCGAACTGTCAAGTTTATTGTTGAATATGCTCCAATCAGCAGCGGTTAAATACCCCGCTTGGTTTGACGTAGCTGGCTGGTTAGCTATCGTATATGCCCCAAGCGACAGGTGGTATCGCTCCGTAACAGTTCCACCTTGAATGTTCGATAAATTGTTGTGCGCGTTGATATTGCTGTTGATTTTGACCCAACGACCTGGATTTGGTAGCGTAACGTTATTTGGTTTCACAACATCCTCGTCGTCGGGAGTTAGCGTTGACTGATGGTCGTAACGATACAAACCAACATCTTCAACCAAACACATCCATTTGTCGTCGCTCGCCCCGACTGTTATCGCTTTCAAGTCATTTACGCTCTGCACCGGAGCCTTCAAACCTGCCGATAGCCCCGCAACTGCGTTATCCAACTGCGATTTAGTTACCGCATCGTTCGGGTTCGTGCCAGCTGCTAAGTTTATTATCTTATGCGATACCAAATTCAGATCGCTGTCAATATTAAGCTGTGTCGAGCTTCTTACCTTTGTTTGCGCCATCTATACCTCCTTTATATACTTCACAATCAAATCATCTCCCGCAATTGGTGCCTCGCTTAGCGTAATAATCTTTCCGTTTACCGCGAAATGATCCTCTCGCACCAACCTTAATCCATTCAAAAACACCTCCACGCTCGCCTCTACCATTTCCTCGCTCGCCTCGAACACTTTATTGTTTCCATCAATCACTCCCACCGGCTTCTCCTCCCGTATCAATTCCGCAATTGGCACAATCACCCTTTGCGGTCGCCCATTTTCTATTTTTACCAACTGTATATACATTCACTTTACCGACCTTGCAATCAAATAACCAACCACCGCAGTTGCAAAATGCGTTGCAACCTCTTCATACCACTTCTTCCTTTCAAACCTCACCTCAACCGTTTGCTCCCGAACCAGCACAGTCTGCAATGTATCAGCCCGCTTTCTCAATTCTACCGAAAGCAAATGCTCCGGAAATCTGTATTCTACACTCAAAGTGTCTCCCGCTGCCACCGTATCCATTCGTGCCACAAACGGCTGCGTCCGCACCACACTATCCTGCACAAATGCAACCTGTGCTCGCCGTTTCACCACTACCACCGGCTTTCGCACAATTTGCACCTGCACAACTGTGTCCCGCTCCACTCGACGCTCCGCCAACTGCCGCTCCAACCGCTCCATCTGCTCTTCCAGCTTACCCTGCTTGCCCTTCTGCACGCTGTAAAACACACTCCCAAGCCATCCCGCTGCCACCAACAGCACAAGCAACAGCAGTAATATCAATATTTCTCCTCTTCTCATCCACCACCTCTTTTTTCTCATCCGACGACTTTGAGCCATCGAATGAGTTTATTTCGGTTAGTCCAATTCTACCTTCGTAAAATGCGTTATCCTAAACTCATGCAAATTTGTTATCGCTCGCCTTTTGCGAAATACTCCCTCTTCTTTGCCTTCCCTTACGTTTCCCTCCACTGTTTCCCCGCTGCTGCCACTCCACCGCACAACTATCCCAACGTGCCCGCCATACGTATCTCCTCGTTTCCACACCACCAGCCAGCCCGGCTCCACTTGCCGATAACCCTTTGCCACCTGCTTTGCCGGCACGCTCCCTTTCACTATAAACTTCTGCGCCAGCCCGCTCCTCACCCGTGGCTCCGTCGCTCGCGCCGCATCCAACACATACGACACAAATGCCGCGCACCACGGATCGCCCGCTCTAAGCCCCACACTCCGCTGAAACATCTCAACTTCACGCCCGGCGTTGCGTCCGCTCTCCCGCACCCATAGCCATCGGGTGGCTTCCTCCACCACCCGACTATCCGACCAGCACGGCTGCCGCAAGCACAAGCAAAGCAACAGCAACCAGAAATACCGCATACGCTAAATTCCCCTCTCGTAATTCTTTCACTGTATCTATATCTTTCATCACATACCTATCAAACGCAACAAATACCGACACAAACGCTGCCACTACCGCCAGCGCCTCGCCCCACGCAGCAAACGCTGGCGCAAGCAGCAGCAACCCCACCAACACCAACAGCCCTGCTACACCTATTGTCAATATATATTTAATCGCGTTTTTCATCTTTCGCCTCCAATTTTATCAGCCTTCCCTCGTGGTCAAATATCGCTTGACTGTGATTAGTTAGCGTCTCATATATATCCGTGTGATCAATTTCGTTCGTTCTCATCCGCTCCTCCATCGTAGACACCGTCGAGTGCGTCTGCAGCACCACATCGTAAATCCTCTTCATCACATACGCTATCACCGCTGCCATACCCGTTATCAGTCCGCCCAAAGCCCACATCATCGCATCATCCATCTCCGCCTCCTACACTTTAATATTACGCACTCTCAGCACACTCATCGGATCCTCTATCTTCCAGGCAGCTCGGATTTCCCACTTCTCACGTCCCGATTCCTTATTCTCTACGTGATCGTAATCCATCCAGTATAACCCAGAGTTTGTTACAAGCGAAGTCCTTCGCTCGCCCGGCGACATTATATAAAGTGATGTAGTCTCATTCTTTGGCGTTGTATCAGTATCATCCGGCTCGCTGTTCGTTATCGTTCCATCTAACACACGTATCATCGGTATCCCGTTGAATGTTGCCACAGGCACACCAAATAAATCTCGTGTTTCGCCCAATATCTGCTCTTTTCTCGCAATTGTCCACATTCTCGCATATAGCGACGTGTTCATCACTAAACCAAGTGGGTTATCCACTTTCACAATCTGCGCATACAAATATTCTACAAACTTCCCGTAATTATTCGCATTCGTCAAGTCGCAACTCTTCGCCGTTCCGCCTACCGCCTCCTGTGCGTTCGCAAGTCGTGTCGTGCCCGTGTGTCCCGGCAAATCACTACCACTAATTATGTTTCTTAGCCCCTTTATCTGATTATTCTGCCCCGTGCCCTCAAACAGTAATTTTTCATACCCAACTGCAAACGCTTTAAGCCTTACTTGCAACTCTTTCGCAAACCACGCATCCACATCTCGCAAACCACGACGCGCGTCAGCCAAATGCGATATATCTATATCCACACTCCCGCCGTGCATCGCAAGCTGACCCGTTAGCCTCGTTCCAGGCGCCGCATTCAAAGGCGTATAACTTCCTCCAATCCCTCGAGCGTCAATTGTTGCCAATGCTGTCGCAACCGGCAGCCAATCAAATACAGTTGCGTCTTCTTCCCAGCCAGACGCCGTCTCTAAAAAGGCAAGAAATGGACTACTCTGCAATACCACTCCAAGCCCGTCCCTGCCTCGTCCCGATGGACTATTAATTGTCGATAGATCTCTTAACGTTGCCATTCGTTCCCTCCTAATTTATTGGTATTTTTGCTACATACTGTCGAAATCCTTCCCGCAGTGCTCCGCCCACCCTCGTGGTCTTCGCCTGCTCCTCCGGCGCCGGGCGTGCCTTCGCTTGCTTCCGCTCCTGCGCCTCAATTATCTTCTCAAGCAGCACCACCGCATCATCATAATTCGCCTCAAGCAACTTCCGCCACCGTGCGACTGCCTCGTTGTCCTGCGGTGCTATCGCCGCCGCCTTCATTGCTCGCTCCAACGCCTCTTGAACCTTCTGCTTCTTCTTACGCTCCGCCTCCTCGGCAGCTGCTACCTTAGCAGCCTCTCGCTCTCGCTTCTCTTGCTCAAGCAGCTTCACAAGCTCGGCATATCGCTTCTCTTGCTCCGCAAGCATCCGCTTCAGCTCGTCCACCGCTGGCTTGCCTTCCGGCTTCCCCTCCTCCAATCTTTCAGGCTGCTGCAGAGCTTGCTTTTCCATTTTCTCAACTTCTTCCATTTTCGCTCCTTCTTTTTTTCTCTTATGCAAATTTGCCAACCGCAACCTTTATATTTCCGATAAATGCGCTATTGGCAATATTTTTCAGCCTTTTCACTTTATTTTTGTCCTAAAAAATGGTGTCGCTATGTTCTCTATTGCTGATATAAAACACTTGATTAATCCCGCAGTCGAGCGTGCACTTTCGCAAAATAATTTCTTTCCGGCAGCCCGACGCAACGCCCTCGACGTCATTAATAAAACCTTAGGTAGCAATTTCACCGAATCGTCATCGCCCTCGCCAGCCGACACTTGGCTCGCTCTTCCATTTGCCTGGCTCGTAGAATTCTTCACCCTTTCCTACATCTCAAACCCGTCCGATGAATTCCGCCAACGCGCCGAATTCAAATACTCGGAAGCTTTGCGTCTTCTAAAATCCTATGCTAACGCAAATCCATCCAAACCCGCTCGTTGTGCCGAAATCGAAGGAATCACAAGCCTATGACTCTCGACGAAATTCTAAATACTGCCGTCTCCGCCATCTCCGACAATGCCTCGGCTCTCGGGCTCTCATCCGTCGAAATCGGTCGCCCCGATTTTACCCCGTCAGTCGTCCCTTTCGCTCTCGTCTTTCTGGAACCGCTCGAGCTAAACCTGCTCGAAGACGCCCTGCCACTGCGTCGCACACGCTTGCTTACTTTCGTCGGCACCACCTTCGCCACCATAACCCAATCCATCACCATCTGCGAAGATATCTTTACAATCTACAAATCAATCTTTACCGACTCCATTACCAAAGCACGCCTCACCATCGATTCCTACTACGGCGATCTTGTTGTTTCACTTTTGGAGCTTGAAATCATCTATGAGCCGCAAACCCAAAGCCAAACAGCTTAGCTTCTCGCTAAAACAAAAAATCGGCATCTACAAGGAACGCAACCCGCGCGCATCCATACGCTTCATTGCCGAACTCTTCGACGTTACATACAACCAGGCACGCCGCGCCATCACTCAATGGAAACGCGGTGAACTCCGCAAAACCAAACCTCGCACCAAACTTAAAAAAATCGAAGAAATTCGTGCCGAACTCACACCCGACGAAACCCTCGAGCGTCAGTTCCATTTCGCCGTTGCCCAACTCGAATCTACCGCCAACCTCGCTGCTGACGAACGTATTCGCCTGCTCGAATCCCTCTTTTCTATGCGCAAAATCCTCCAGAATATCCGCCTCGAAAGCCATATTAAACGCGTCGATGCCGGCGTCATCAAAGAAATTGTCCGCAAATACGAACCAAACGCCTCCGACGACGACGTTATTAAAATTTACCTTGAAGCGGTGGAAAGATGGAAACTTCAAGCCAACTAAATTTCTCCCGGTTCGATATCGTTATGAACCGCTACCGCCAGGAAATCGAAGATAAAACCCGATTCTCCTCTGTTTCACCATTTGCCGATAGCGAAATCCCCCAAGATGAACGCCTTCGGCTTGCTTTAAAAGACTTTTGGCAATTCGACCAAATTTATTTTACCAAGGAAATGTATTCCGATGGATATTCAGCCCCCTCCCGCTTCCACAAAGAAATTATCCGCATCGCCTCCCGCCCAGGCATCCAGGTCGTCCTCGGTCCCCGCAAACACGGCAAAACCGCCACAGCAAAAAAATTTCTCGTCTGGCTCCTGCTTTCGGGCAAAGTCAATTTCGCCGGCACACTATCCCAAACACTAACTACAAGCAGAAATATCTTGACCGATATTTTTTCTTTAATCGCCGACAATCGCCGAATTTTGCACGATTTCGCCCCCGAATTCGACGAAGCAAACCAAGACCAGCTTACTTTCTCGGCTCGCAATATCGACAAGAAAATCCGCCTTATGGCTTTTTCCGAGGGTCGCTCGGTGCGTGGTGCTACTCGATTGTTCGACCGCCCTCAATTCATCTTATGCGACGACCTCGAAACCCGCCAATCCCCACTCGGCGACGAACAAACCACTGCCCGCCTTCGCATGCTTTCCGAAGCCTTCCACTCGCTCTCGTCTAATGGAACTATTTTGGTGCTCGGCAATAACTTTGACGAACGCTGCGCCCTCAACAAACTTCTACAAGAACAAAACGACGGCATCCTGCCCGCTCATATCAAAGTCCACGTGTTTAGGGCTTGGGACAACCACCATCCGCTCTGGCGCGAACGCTTCCCAGCCCGCTCCGCCGACGAACTCCGCCAACTGCTCAAAGTTTCCGACCAAGCCGAATGGCTCGCCGAATTCCAGCAAACGCCAACTGCTCCCGATGGCTTTATTTTTAACCGACTTAACCCATTGCCAACTTACTCGTCGTTGCCCGCCGATGCTCGTGGGGTGATTTATTGCGACCCTAACCTTGCCAAAAAAGGTAGGGGAGACTCCACCGCTATCGTATCGGTGCTTTATTCACCTAATTTGGATAAATACTACGTCGAAATGCCAGTTTGCCGCTCGTTTTCCGATAGCAACGCACTTTTAGACGCTGTCTTGAAAATGCGTTCCAACCGCACCCGCACAATCGGTTTCGATGGGCACGTCTCCCAAGAATCAACTTGGACTAACAACGTTCGCAATTACTGTAAAATCAACAACACTCCATACCCGCCAATCACTTATTGCCGATACAACACCGACGAATTGGCAAAAAATATCCAAGGCAGCTGGAACGAAGGTAGGATACTTTTGCCCGAAAACATTTCACAAACCGACGATGGCAAAAGATTTCTAACACAAATTTTTGCCTTCGCAGGCAAAAAAAAAAGCCCACCTCGCCGACGACGCACCCGATGCACTCATCTGCGCCTTCGAATTGCTTCACCAACGCAACCTCGCCACGCCTCGCTCCGCAGCTCGTAGCAAAATTACTGTCATCAACGAACATTTTTTCTAAGGAGACTAAAAAATGAATTTACGCTATCCATCAATCCAAGAACTCTACTCGGCGATCGCAGCTGCCAACCGCCCATTCGATGAATCAGACTGCCGTCGCCTTGCCGAATTCTGCACACTTATACAAATTAAGAATTCACGCCTCCGTGGACACATCCTCACCCGTCGCACAGCAATCGAATCCTGGGGCTGGCACCTCACCGGCTCTGCTGCCGACGATGCCACTCAAAGACTTTCGGCTATCATCCCTCTTATCATCCGCTCCCGTATTAATACGCCATTCTACGGCTCCACAGTCGCCCGCATCCGCTGGCAACTTACTGACCACGGTCGCCAACCCCTGCTCGACGAACTCATCCCACCCGAGCGAATCCTTGCCACATCTCAAAATCAAGCGCGTATTATTTCGGATAACAAAGAAATTACCGTCTCTGCCGACGAACTCCTCTACGACGACGGCGACCTCCTGCAATACCTCATCGAAACCGACTCCGAACACTTCCGTGGCGGGCTTCTCGCAAGCGTCGCCATCAACGAACTCCTCCGCGTCGAAATCCTCGAAGAATGGATCGCCTGGGCTCGTAAGCAAAAAGGTATCATCCAAGGAATCGACCGTGGCGCCGACACGCAAGAACGCGCAGTCGCCGAAGAAGCACTCCGCAACCTGCTCCGTCATAACTACATAATTTCATCTGACCTCGTCGAATTCCAATTCCACCAAATAGCCAATGCCCAAAGTGGCTCCGCATTCCAAGAAATCATCTCCGAACTCAACAACGCAATCGCTATCGCCCTGCTCGGGCAAGCTAATACCACTGAACTCCCACGTAATGGTGGCTCCCGCGCTGCCCTCCAGGTGCAACGCCTCGTCTCAGCCGACATTATGTATGCCGATGTCCTCGCCACCGAAAACCTTATCAACTCCCAAATTATCCAACGCGACTGGGAACTCAATACCGGACGCACCGACCCAGCACCTTACTTCTTCCGCATCCAACTCGAAGAAGAAGCCGACTACGAAGCTAACGCCGCCGTCATCCGCGAAGCTATCTCCGCAGGAATCCCACTTAAAAAATCCGAAGTTTACCAAAAACTCGGGCTCACCCAACCTTTAAATGATGATGATATAATGAGCGTGAATTATGGAGTTTAGCCGTGAAATAATGAATAAAATAGCAATTCGCACTATCAAATTGCTGCACGAGCAAATCGAACGCGGATACGATGCGGATGGCAATCGTTACGAATATTCAACCAAGCCATTCGCTCGCCCCGCCGGTGGCATAGTGCGATTTCGTGAATTCGCAAAAAAAGCTCAAAAAGATGGGCTTCTGCGATATTTTACTAAAAAACAATCAAAATGGGTCGTCTTCACAGGTGGATATAAATCGTTTAGAGCGCTCACAGGTCGCAACCCAAATGGTGATTTCCTCGAATACACCGGCGAAATGCTTTCTTCTCTTACCCACCAAATTAACAATAACGAAATCACCGTAAGCTTCTCCTCTCGCCGCGCTGCCGAAAAAGCTTACTACCTAAACGTAACCGGCGCCGGCAAAAGCCGTAAATTCTGGCGATTTTTGGGATTGACTGATAAAAATGAAGGTATTTTAGCAGATTTCGCTGGCGAGATCTGCGCCCGCAATATTAATATTTTGCAAGATAAAAATAAAGTAGGAGTATTTACTATTAAATAAAAAAACCTTCCGTAGGCTCCCCTCCCCAAATGGGCTCCACCTTGCCCGAAAACGCCACCCACCTGTGCCTGCAATTCCACCCGCCACAAAAATACTCCACCGCCAAACCCTGACCGTTATCCATCGCTCGTATCTCCTCTATCGAATATACCTTCCCAACCCGCTCCCGACAAAACGGACGCGCTCCCGCTACCGCTCCCATATACCTAAAATACTTAACCCCACTTTCCAAAGCCCTCTCTATCGTCCCTTGACGTGCTACCCCTATCCGTATTGTGTTTTGCAAAGTGTAGTAATGCTGCTGTTTTGCCCGACCCAACCGCTCAAGCCGCCGAGCCACCTCCTCCTCGCTCTCATCCCGCGCTATCGCTCGCCTCACCACCTCAAACACCTCGCGGTCGAACCCCTCACGCAATCGCACCACATCCTTCGCCATTTCCTTTATTGCACTCGCCGGCAAAAATCGCTCCTCCACAAACCGCTCCATCTCTGCCTTCGCCTCCGCCCGAATCGCTTTCTCCACCTCCCGCTGCAACGCCTCGTCTATCCCCATCAAAACCCCAATCTTCGCTACCTCCGCCTTCACCTCAGCAGCCCGCCCCTGGCGCAAAAGCCGTCGCACCGCCTCCCGCACCCGCTTTATATAATCTCTAAACCTATCCATTCCTTATCGGCTCCATCACAGTCCGCAATCTCTCGCCATCCCACCGTGCCTGCGCCACAAGCCGCGACTCGCCAAAATACACACTCCCACACTCCGCACACAGCAACTTCCGCAAATCCCCATCCAACGCCACCACCACACGCCTTCTCTCCGACGAATATCGCCTGTTCCGCCACACCCGCACCACATCAAATTTCTCGCTCCCGCACTTAACACATTGCATTATATACCTCCTCCAATTTCTCAGCAAACGGATAATTTAAAGTGTAAAAATTGTTTAATTTCTTTAAGGCAAATATAATATAGTTATGTTATATATGCAAGAATTCAAGAAAGTTGCAAAAGTTGCAAAAGTTGCAAAAGTCCCCAGCAACATATAATACATCGTAACACATCAAAAACGTTGAAATAAAAGCATTTAGGAAGGAATTAAGGATGTTTATCCAATCGCCAAAATTAACTCTTTTCACCCTTATTGTGTTAATAAACTTGTTTCAATACCCGTATTTTACTACATCTATATTTGCCTCTTTGTGTTAATAAACAATATTTGCAAATTTAAAATAATTTTTTTTAGAAAACGCAAGGGCTCTTTGAAATAAAAAAAATAAAAAAAAATAAAAAAAATGTTTGTTTTTTTAAAATAATTTGTTTATATTTACGTTAGAAAAAAACAAAAACAAAAAAAATAAAAAATTGAAAAAAAACATTTGCAAATTTGAAAATTATTTTTTAAATTTGCAATGTAAATAAAACACAGTTTTTAATTAAC
>Ga0116165_1003284_pt1 | contig 10823 bp, 8 predicted proteins | sample AD_JPNMR1_MetaG_FD_89885 | JGI IMG/M metagenome (GOLD analysis project Ga0116165, IMG submission 89885) | Active sludge microbial communities of municipal wastewater-treating anaerobic digesters from Japan - AD_JPNMR1_MetaG | ecosystem: Engineered > Bioreactor > Anaerobic > Digestate | place...
ATCAATTATGCAATAGTTGACCGGCAGCCAAAAATCCTGGGTTTAATCGGCCTTATTGAACAGTTCGTTCGTCACCGGATCTCTGTTATCACCAGAAGAAGTGAGTTTGACAAGCGCAAAGCAGAGGAGCGGGTTCATATCCTCCACGGTCTGCTCCATGCAATCGACAACATTGATGCGGTGATTGCAACCATCCGGGCAGCCCAGACCGCTGATGAGGCAAAGGATGCCCTTATTGCAAAGTTCTCTCTTGATGAGGCACAGGCCGGGGCAATCCTTCAGATGCAGCTGCGCCGGCTTGCTGCTCTTGAAAAGCAGAAACTGATCGATGAACGGGATCAGCTTGAGGCTGAGATCAGACGGCTTGTCGAACTCCTGTCTTCCGAGGCCAATATCAGGGCAGAAATCTCCCGGGAGCTGCAGGAGGTCAGGGATACGTATGCAGACAAGAGGAGGACCCGGATAACCGGTGATATTCAGGAGATCGTACGGGAAGACCTTATTCCGAACAAACAGGTTCTGGTCTGCCTTACCCACCAGAACTATGTCAAGCATATGGATGTGGATGCATACCGGGTCCAGGGTCGGGGAGGCAGAGGTGTCATGGGGATCTCCATCAAGGATGGTGATTATGTGGAGCAGGTCTTTGTTGCCAATACCCATGACCATCTGCTCTGTTTCACCTCAACCGGCCGGGCGTACTGGCTCAGGGTCTTTGATATTCCGGAAGGGTCCAGGCAGAGTAAAGGAAAGGCTATTGTAAACCTGCTTGATCTTCGAAATGAGGAGCGGGTCACCGCAGTCATTCCGGTACAGGAGTTCTCGTCAGATCGGTACTTCCTCTTCCTGACCGAACGGGGAATGATCATCAAGATTCCGCAGGATGAGTTTGCACGACCGCGATCCACCGGGGTGAATGCAATCTCACTTCGTGAGGGTGATAACCTGGTGCATGTTATGGTCAGTGACGGTAGCCAGGAGATCATCATCACTACCAGATACGGGCAAAGCCTTCGGTTCCATGAGGAACAGATACCTCTGCGTCACCGGAACGCCCTTGGTGTCATCGGTATGCGGATGAAAGACGATGATGTTGTCACCAGTATGACTGTTATTGAGGAAGGAAAGCACCTCCTTACCATCACCTCATCAGGATATGGAAAACGTACCAACTTTGATGAGTACCGGGGTCATGGCCGGGGTACGATGGGTGTTCGAAACATCAAACTGAAACGCAATGACGGTATTGTCACGGCATTTTCCGCAGGACCGGACGAAGAGATCATCCTCATGAGCGCCGAAGGCATTGTAATCAGAACCTATGTTGATAAAATACCCATTCAGGGCCGCTCAACCCAGGGGGTCAGGATTATGAGACTTGCCTCAGGTGACCGGGTCGTTGGCGTTACCTCACTCTCTCCTGATGAGCAAAAAGGCCTTGATGATGATATCCCCCAGGCAGAGATCATCGATGAAGGACCGGATGAAAACGGTTCTCTGGAAGAATAAAAAGAAAAACAAAGATAAATTATGTATCCTTTTTTCAGGAATACTGCACTCTTGGTTTGTCCTGGCACGTACCAGGAAGCAGATTCGGTCAGGCTTTTATCATCGCCATCCGCTCCGGTAGAGTATCCATTCATACCTCTTCGAAAGAGCCGGATATCATTCTCCTCTGCAGATACTCCATCGATGATATCAGGTATGGCACCATGTAACCATGATGCCTCAATCGTCTATCCATCCGCATTCACCTTCCCTATGCCATCATAATCCCCCATCGGATCTGACTCCCTGACAGATCGTTCCGATAACGGGGCAAATAAAGCACTATCCTGATTCACATTAGGAGAATCAGACCACGTGTTATAGGTATGGAAGGAAATGCCCGTTCTGATAAGGTTTAAACCATCCGGTACAGGTTTTTGGGTATCGTTATCTCAAACCTGGCCCCTTTGCCTTCAGTACCGGTCTCATGTATGGAAAGACCGGTGATAGAGAGGATCTCCCGTGAGAGAAAGAGGCCAAAGCCGGTATTTTTCCCAAATCCATGATGGAAAATCTTCTTTTTATCCTTCTCCGGAATTCCGACACCATTATCCTCATACACGAGAATCAGCCCGTGTGGTGTCTCTTCGGTAAAGAACCTGATCTGAGTGACGTGCTCTCCATGCATCAGGGAGTTTGAGATCAGGTTTGAAAACACCTTTTCAAGAAGCGGATCAGCATACACCTCAATCGAATTCAGATTGTCATCCCATGTGACATACTCCACCCGGCCATATTCCCTAGCATGCGCGATGGTTGAACCAAGGTTCTGCCATTGTGGCTCTTTTACTCCGACATCCTGGTACTCTTTAGTAAATACGATCTGACTTCTGATAGACTGGGTTGCTTCAACCTGTTTTCCGATAAACGGCTCAAGCTCCGGATCCTTATTCTTCTTTTTCAGAAGATCCAGGTATGCAAGCAGGATTGTGATCTGATTTAATACGTCATGGCGGGTGATCGAAGAGAGCAGATTGAGTTTACGATTACTCTGAACCAGGGCATCCTGTGCAATCTTCTGTTTGGTAACATCCATACAAAGAAGCAGAATTGCCGGCTGATTCTGCCACATAATCTCTGCCATCCCGACCTCAAGCCATCTCATTTCCCCAATATTGGTAAAGGCACGAAGAGAGACACCGGCATGAATCTGTTCGCCAGACAATGCCCGTTCCAAAAGAGCATTGAACTCTTCCTGATCATCAGGATGGATGATATCTGTTATCGTATGTTTTAACAGATTTTCTGATGAATATCCAAATATTTCGGATGATTTTGGATTTGCAAAGATAATTCTTCTGTCACGGAGTACAATGACGCCCTCACCAGCATTATTCACGAGAAGCCGGTACTGCTCTTCACGCTGTTTTAATGCTTCCTCAGCCGCTTTCCTGTCGGTAATATCCCGTGCAATCGTCATCACAAGACTCTGGGTTCGAATCCGGATTGGATATGTCATAACCTCTGCATAGAGAATTTTTCCATCCTTTCGGTGGATATGAACCTCATCAGGACCGGTCGGGCGCCCGAGGGCATTCTTTGCAAAGAGAACTGCCGTTTTGGTGATGTGCATGGACCCAATCAGGCCCATCGTAAAGATATTACGGCCTTTCAGATCATCAGGGGTATACCCGGTCAGCTCCGTTGCTGCCCGGTTGGACTCGATAAACGTCCCTTTAATATCGGTGAGAAGATAGGCTTCGGGGGCATAGTCAAAGAGGATCTTAAGGCGCTCTTCATTGTTCCTGACCTCCTGCTCTGCTGCCTTCCAGTCAGATATATCGGTCAGAACGACCGTGACCGCCCGTATCTCCTCTGAGTTCTCATCTTTTACCGGAGTGAACCGACGGATATAATCCTTTGACATCCAGTGGAACTCGTCCTGATACTGACGTTTCGTTGAGAAAACACGTTCGAGTGCCTTATCAAACCGCTGATCCTCACCAGGCGGAAGCATGACACGCATGCGTTTCTCCAGATATTTGTCAGCAATGTCCCCAAGCTTGTTCCGGTGATATGAGTTCATGAAGAGATAGCAGCCCTCACGGTCTACCATGAAGATTGAATCACCTGTTGACTCAACCACGCTCCGGTAATTTGCCTGGGTAACCTGGAGGGTAGAGAGGGTCTTTCTCTGCTCGGTGACGTCCTTAAATGTCCAGACCCGGCCGATGATTGTACCACCAATCCGTTGCGGAAGCGTCGTACGCTCAAATACCCGTCCGTCCCGGAATTCAAGGATGTCAAATGCTTCCCTTTCAGGATGAGCTTTGAGATAATTGATCTTTTCAATGAAGGATTCACGATCCTCAAGCTGATCCTCAAGATAGGCCAGCAGGACCTCTTCATCCCGTTCTTCAATGACCGACTCAGGAATTAACCACATATCCAGAAATTTCTGGTTGTAGTTGATGATCTTCCCCACCCGGTCAACGACAAAGATACCATCTGATGTGGACTCAAAGGTGGCCGTGACCAGTGATGCACCCCGTGCTACCTCATCCTCCAGCCTGACTCGGTCGGTGATATCAATCGAGACAACCGTTACTGCAAGGGTCTGCTGGGAGGTCTGGTATCGCACGGGGATGAACTTCCGGTTATAAAACCGGCCATCCTTCTCATACTCCTCTGAAAAATAGTTATTATGCGTGATAACCTGGTTTAACGAGTGAACAAAGCGCTGCGTCTCCTCTTCGGTATGGAGATCCTTGTACATCTTTGACTCATAATTCTCCCCATAAATGCCGAGCCGTTTCTGATGAGGGGTATTGATGAACAGATACCGAAAATGACGATCCACCATGTAAATGGAGTCATCAGTTGCCTCCACGATCGTCCGGAAGTTGGTATCTGCATAATGCAGGGCTTCTTCCCCCTGTTTCTGCCTGATCGTCTGTCTGATAAACGTATTCAGCCGGAGAGTTTCAAGTTCGGTCTCATCATCCTGGAGAAAGAAATAATCGATGCCTGCCTTGACCGCCTCTTTCACAACAGCGGGAGCCTGGGTCCCGGTGAAGATGGTCACCGGACTGTATTGAATATGTTTTTTCACCCTAGCGATAAAATCTAGGCCGTTTTCCTTCCCCAGATCAAAATCGCCGATGACAACGTCATAATGCGCAGTCTGCAATTTATTGATGGTGTCCTTGATATCGGTGGCTGCGCTCATGGATATCTTCGCACCGTTCTCTGAAAATAAACGGGTAATGAAGGCAAACTGTTTTGGATCTCCAATAGTCAGGATTGTGATGACAGCCAGATCAGATCACCTGCAGGTATACTGGACATCATTATGATACTCTGCCAAATGATTAAAACCATCTGCCCAGACTGGATGGTATGAGGGGAAGCGGGTTTTATGCTTTCAGGCAACGGCGTCAATGATTCGACCCAGGAGATCCAGGGCTTTCTCCTGATTTTCCCTGACCGTGCTGATGATAGACTCATAGCTTATCTCAGCATTGCATATTCCGTTTGCATAATTATCAACGGTGCATATCGCCGCAAAGGGAATACGCATCTCACAGGCAACGGTCAGTTCACTTGCAATCGTCATTCCGACAATGTCTGCGATGTTCTTCATCCACTGGATCTCTGACCTGCTCTCAAGTCTTGGCCCACGTGTCTGGATATAGGTGCCATGCGGGACTGCGTCCGGGCAGAGCTGTATCAGCAGGGAACGCAGGTGTGGATCAAACGCAGGATTGACATGATCGATGGAGTGATTCATGATGGTCGGCACCGGGGTCAGACATACATAATCATCAGGAATTACGCGGGAACCGGGAGGTATATGCTCCTGTAATGAACCGGTTGATCCCAGGGCGATGATACGGCGGGCGCCGGCCAGTTTCAGGGCTGCAATATGAGAACGGTACGGGATGATATGGGGAGCACAGCGGTTCTGATGTCTCAGAAGGAGGAGAAAATTATCGCCCCTGATGATTTCACTCGTGCCATAAGGAGTATGCTGCTCAAATTTTGTATAAAGAGACCCTTTATAGTCCAATAATGACGTTCCACCAATAATACCAAGCATGTATGCGGCGTAGGTATTGGATGTGTACAATCAAAACTCTTTCAGGAGAATCGGATGAACAGACTGGAGTTTTATCATCAGAACTGAAATGTCAGGGATGGATATATATGCAAGAAGTTGCAATCTAATAGGGCGGGCCGGTAGATCAGTGGGAGATCGCTACCTTGGCATGGTAGAGGCCGCGGGTTCAATTCCCGCTCGGTCCATCTCTTTTCTCTCATTTTGTGCACGTACCAGTATGAATACGATATACTCACACGTTCAATAATCCTGTTCTCCCTTCACCATCATCAGAACCGTTCAGCAGGAATGAATATACTATCCCGTTGATGCATACCGGCAGAGATCAAAAAGAACACACTGGTCACAGGCAGGTCTGCGTGCAGTACATACCCTGCGACCATGTAAAATAAAGAGACCATTGACTTCAGCCCAGGAATCCTGTGGAAAAAACGAAACCAGATCCGTTTCTATCCGGTCAGGGTCACTCTCATCGGTAATTCCAAGGCGCATGGACACCCGTCTCACATGGGTATCAACGGCAATCCCTGCTGTCTTTGAAAATGCATGATCAAGCACGATATTTGCTGTCTTTCTCCCAACCCCCGGAAGCCGTATCAGATCCTCCATCTCATCGGGCACTCTGCCCTGAAATTCCGTCATGACCATCTGTGATGCCGCGATGATATGTCTGGCCTTGGCATGATAAAACCCGGTCGGATGGATGATGCGCTCAACATCACGGATGTCAGCCTGAGCAAGGGCTGCACAATCTGGGTATCTGGAAAATAACTCTTTCGTGACCTTATTCACGCACCGATCCGTTGTCTGAGCAGACAGGATGGTTGCAATCAGGGTCTCATACGGATTTCTGAAGTGAAGAAATTCATCTCTGCTCTGTGAAAGATCATACTGTGACCGCAGACGGGAAAGGATACTGTCCGGATCAGCATGTTTCATAAAAGAAGATGGGGTAACGCAGATTTGAACTGCGGTCAAAGCGTCCCAAACGCTCTAGGATGGACCAGGCTACCCTATTACCCCGTGCGGGACATATGTTGAACCTGGTACCATTTATACCCTTCCTTTTTATTTTTTGAGTGGAAATGGATTTTTTCCCTGCCTGGTGACCAGTGTTCCGACAAATCTGCCCGTTTCAAGCGTTGTTTCAAGAAGTGCAGGATCACGCCCGTCCATCACGAGAAGCGGGATACCGCACCGCTCAACCATCTTCACCGCCACAATATCCATGACCGTGTTGACACCGGCCACTGCCTGCTGGCCTATCACCACACTGAGTAACTCAGCAGGTGTCATAGTATCAAACCGGGATGCCGAGGGGTCTTTGCGTGGATCGGCAGAATATATCCCGTCCACTGCGGTCAGATTGATGAAGAGATCCGCCTGTACCCGTTCGGCAAGAACTGCAGCAACCGCATCTGTTGTCTGTCCGGGTGTGATACCCCCCATCACAACAATCTTTCCTGATTCAGCAGCGCAGAGTGCTTCGGTATGATTGGTGACAACAGCCGGATATGCTGCCTCTCCAAGTGCGCCGACAAGAAGCATTGCATTGAGCCTGGTTACCATGATTCCAAGTTCATCTGAAAAGGCTTCATCTGCCTCAAAGGATCGTGCCAGAGCGATATACTGACGGGCCGTTCCCCCCCCGCCCACAACAACAAAAAGACGATGATGTACAGAAATTCTGGTCAAAACAGAGATATAAGGTTTTATATTCGGGCGATCTATGTCAGGAAGAAGCACAGATCCGCCCAGTGAGAGCACAATAGTAGGCATTCAACCTCATACGTTCACTGATAGAAACCATATAGGTTATTCAGAACCAGTACTTCATTTATAAATAACGTACCAGCCATCTTCAGAGTATCAGGATAATCATGGAAGCGCGACACTATTCCCGTGATGATGCAGGTATCATGCATTGCAATCTGTGCAATCATCACTGCAGGATTGCGGATCTGAAAACCGGCATATGTGGAGTCAGGAGATCCATACGAGGCCAGCTCATTGCTGAAACATATGGCCGTGTCTCATCAGAGGCGGTCGATCCCATTGAGAAAAAACCCCTGTATCATTTTCTACCCGGAACCCTCTCCTATTCCCTGGGCGGTGTCGGCTGTAACTTCTCATGCAGCCATTGCCAGAACTGGCACATCTCACATGCCGCTTTTGACAGTATCAGGCAAAAGACACTCTCACCAGAGGAAGGAGTAAAACGGGCGATTGCATCAGGGTCCTCCTCGATATCATGGACATACAATGAACCGACGATCTGGTTTGAGTACACACAGGATATGGCACGGCTTGCTCATCAGCAGGGACTGAAGACCATTTATGTGACAAATGGCTATATGACCGAGGATGCCTTAACCGATCTGGCCCCTGATCTTGATGCATGGCGGGTCGATATCAAGGCATTTACGGAAGAATTTTATCATAAAATCTGCCGTGCCCGGCTCCAGCCGGTACTTGATACCACAATTCGTGCCAGAGAGCTGGGGCTTCATATCGAGATCGTGCATCTGATGATTCCAGGTCTCAATGACGACCCGGTTGAAACCGGCCGTCTCATCTCCTGGGTGATTGATAACCTGGGGGCAGACACCCCGGTGCATTTTACCCGGTTCCATCCTGACTTTCAAATGCAGGAGATCCCGGCAACCCCGATCAGAACCCTTGAGCGGGCATTCCACCTCGCAAAAGAGAAAGGACTGCGGTATCCTTATCTGGGCAATGTGCCCGGTCATGAATATGAACAGACCTGGTGCCCCCACTGTAACAACCTCCTGATCGGGCGATCCGGATATTCCATCGGCCCGATACATCTGCATCAGGGAAAATGTGCCCATTGCGGGAAGGAGACCGGTATCATCACACGCATATGACTAAAGAACAGGAAACTGCCTTTTTTTGTGACCGGATGGCAGGGTCACTCTGTAAATACCTGCGCTTTATGGGATATGACTGCCGGGATGCATCTGATCTTCCCCTCGGCAACCCCCGGGAGGATACAGAGATTTTACAGATCGCACAACGTGAGAACAGGTATATTCTGACACAGGATGCTGAACTTGCACGACGGGGGGGCGATCATGCAATCCGCCTGGTATCATCAGACCTTGCCGGGCAGATCAGACAACTGGCCAAAGCCGGTCTCATTTCACCGGAGATCAGACTGACACGATGTTCCCGATGTAATGCCCTGTTACAGGAGGGGACATCACCTCATGCATCAGACACCTTCTCTCCTGATAATGCATCGCTTATGTACTGTCCGGTCTGTCATCGGCAGTACTGGGAAGGGTCACACACGAGAAATATGCGGAATCAGCTGACAAGGATGCTGCATGGAACGGAATGATATACCGTCACTTATGAATAATCAGTCCTGATTTCGTCCTGATGACCAGTGCCTTCTCTGATGATCGATCAGATAGGCCCACAAGTCCGTCAATCTCATCCGCAACAGCCTCCAGTTCATCAAATATCCTGTTTGCATCCCGGCGAATCTCCCGGATAGAATCCCGAAGGCTTCTTCCACGCAGATGAATCAGACGTCGGTCACGATACACCATGCCGGACCGTGAGAGATTTCGTAAATGATGATTTACCCGTCCCTGTGATATGGCAAGCAGTGATCCAAGTTCATCAGATGATATGCCAGCAGATTCTGATGAATGCTCCAGTATTTTCAGGATGATCTGTGTTGACAGGTTGTCAAGATCCCTGCCGGACGAGAGACCTAAGGTATCACACAGCCAGTAGATCTCTTCGATCAGGTCCTTTTTGGTCGGTCTGGGGAGGTCATGAAGGATGAGCCGCTGATGCATGGATGTGATAGGATCAGTTACTGTTGAGATCATATCAATTTTATCGAAATGATCCCAAACGTTAGAATAAAATTTATATAGAATTTTTAATCAACAATTATGTGCACATTGGATTAGAAAGGAGTAAGTGTATGGCAATCACACCAATCGGACCACGTGTCCTGATTAAACCATATAAACAGGAAGAGAAGACCAAGGGAGGCATTTACATCCCTGACTCTGCAAAGGAGAAGAAGAAACAGGGAGAAGTAATCGCCGTTGGAACTTTCGATGATGGAAAGGAACTCCCCATCAAGCCAGGAGACATCATCCTCTATGGTGGATACAGCCAGGAAGAGGTAGAACTTGACAAGGAAGAGTATGTCATCGTCGAGTTTAAGAATGTTGTCGCAAAACTGAACTAGGTGCCAGACATGTCCGCAAAACAACTCATGTTCAATGAAAACGCCCGTCATGCCCTCCTTGAAGGCGTTAACAAAGTAGCTAATACCGTAAAGATCACCCTCGGACCAAAGGGAAGAAATGTTGTCCTTGACAAGGCTGGCGGTCCGGTAGTCACCAACGACGGAGTTACCATTGCAAAAGAGATCGAACTGAAAGACAAGTTCGAGAACGTTGGTGCAAAACTCATCAAAGAAGTTGCTTCAAAAACCCAGGACACCACCGGAGACGGTACAACCACCGCAACCGTCCTTGCACAGGCCATGATCACCGAAGGTATTAAGAATATCACCGCCGGTGCCAACCCCATCGAGATCAAAAAGGGTATCATGAAGGCCGTCGATGCTGCTGTCGATTCCATCAAGGCAAAGAGCATCGAGGTAAAGGACAAGGAGACCATCAACCGTATCGCTATCATCTCTGCAAACAACGACGAGGAGATTGGGAACCTAATCTCTGATGCCATGGACAAGGTTGGATATAACGGTGTCATCACCGTTGAGAACTCAAAAACCCTTGAGACAACTCTTGAACATGTTGAGGGTATGCAGTTTGACCGTGGCTACATCTCACCGTACATGGTCACCGACCAGGAACGCCGCGTTGTCGAGTTTGAAGAGCCCTACATCCTCATCACTGACCGGAAGATCTCAAGCCTGAAGACGTTAATCCCGGTTCTTGAGATGATCGCACAAGCCGGAAAGCCACTTCTTATCATCGCTGACGATGTCGACGGTGAAGCACAGACTGCCCTTATCTTAAACATCATCCGCGGGGCAATCAAGGTCTGTGCAGTCAAGGCACCAGAGTTTGGAGATGTCAGAAAGGAAGTCCTGCAGGATATCGCAATCCTCACCGGTGGAACGGTCATCAGTGAAGAGCGGAACCTTGCCATCGAAGATGTCACCCTTGATCTCCTTGGTCAGGCACGCACCGTCAAG
>Ga0116165_1003315_pt1 | contig 10760 bp, 6 predicted proteins | sample AD_JPNMR1_MetaG_FD_89885 | JGI IMG/M metagenome (GOLD analysis project Ga0116165, IMG submission 89885) | Active sludge microbial communities of municipal wastewater-treating anaerobic digesters from Japan - AD_JPNMR1_MetaG | ecosystem: Engineered > Bioreactor > Anaerobic > Digestate | place...
CAATGCTGCCGGTGCTGTAATGTCGATTTGTTGTGGAGCAGTAGTACAGCCATTGGCATCCTTGACAACAATTTGGTAGATTCCGGCACTCAATCCACTGAATACATTACTCGATTGATAAGTTGCTCCATTGTTTTTGGAATATTGATATGGAGTAGTACCTCCACTTGCAGTGACAGTAATTTGTCCGTCGGCAGCATTTGAACAGCTTAAATCTGCTCCATTATAAGTTTTTTTGTCAATATTGTCAATTTTCAACTCATTAGGCTGAGTGATGATAACCGGACAAACACTAGATTGTGCCTTGATAGCAGGCGCAAAAAAAGTTAAGACAACTATCAAGGAAAGTAAAAAATAATTCTTTTTCGTTTTGAAAAGATTTAATGGTTATTTGTCAATTTTTTCACAAGATTATTTGTTTAATTTAAACAATTTTTCAATAAAACTAAGGACAATTATTTGCCACGCACCCTTTTGTGTCTTTTACCTGAATATTATAATTTCCAGCCGGCAAATTTTCAAATTTGTAAGGACTTGTGTGTGACTCAGAAGTGTAATTTATACCCCCATCTCTCGAGAAAAAATATTGACCCGAACCGCCCGAAACGCTGACTTCTATCCAGCCAGAACTGTCACCAAAACATTGGACATTCGATTGGGTGATACCTGTAATTTGAGGAAGCGGAGGATCTTGTAAAGTAACATTTCCTGCTATTGATGGGCTACACCCGGAGACAGAAGATACATATCTAATGTCTTTATACACACCAGCAGGGACAGTTAAAGTCGCTGAATTATTGATCAACTGCACATTTCCAAAAGAATGAATAACATCGGAAGCATCCGTATAATAAAACTGGTTGTAAATACCGTTTTCAATACCGGCAGTGGTGAGAATAATCTGACCATTCCCGCCACAGGAAGAAGGCTGGACCACAGAAGCTAATGAAATAACAGGACATACCGTAAAATTGGCCTTGTAATTATTTCCACCGTTATTGATATAAACTGTTTCTGAACATTCATTGGGAACAGTGTTGCTGCCATTAACCTGGTAATAAAGCTCCAGCGTATATTTTCCTTCTTTCATCTGAGTCAAATCCAGTACGGTATTTTCAGTTAAATGTCCAACTCCACCTGAAGCCCACGATTGCCATTTCTGATAGCCGGATTCATTACAAGGGCCATCTCCGGGTAAATCAGGAAATTTATATTGACTCAAATCACAATTATCAAACCATGCTATGTTATGTTCGGTAAAAGTGGGGGAAACGGGTCGTTGACCTTGCGGATATACTACATAAAAAACTTTGGCAGAACAAACATTCCCGGGATTTTTTTTGTAGGTTTTGACTTCAGCACCTCTAAAAATCAAAGAATGAGAATTGGCTGCATGAGAGCCAAAATCTCTATCTTGAAACAATGCTGATTGCCAATTTCCACCACCCTGTTCAATGGCATTTTCTTGAGCAGTATAAGTATGACCAGAAGTAGTGGTGGAAATGGAATAAATGTTGTAAAATTGACCATTACCATTATTCTCTATCCACACGGCAGAGGCATAATGAAAGAAATTATCCTGAGCATTTATGTTGGATAAAATGCAAAGAACAATCAAAAGACAGCCAATTTTTCTTTTCATCCGAAAATAAAGTTATGTTTGTTCAACAAAAAATCATTTAGTAATAAATTGAATTCAAAAGTATTACCTTCAACATTTTCATTGCAAAACACTCATGAGCTGTCAGGTTAAAAACAGGCTTGTTTTGGGTTGGTAAGTGTTTTTGACTCATGACACTACATTTAAGGTAAAACTTCCCAAATTAAAGCCATGATTTTCCTATATGCAAACAAAATGCAAGAAAAATCGAAAAAAATCGTTGCAAACGTTTGCAAATAACTTGAGTTATTGTTAATTTGACACCGTTCCTTCCCCATCAAGATTTCCAATTTTTCCTCTGCCAATTTTTGCTCCAACCAAGAAAAATCAGTATCTTTGCAAAAATTTGGATATACCATTTTTTCAGGCGGATTTTTTTATAGTTTTGCCTGCTACTTTTCAAAAGTTTATAAGGAATTTATGCAACAATTCAAACCTGTCCACCTTATTTTGGAAGATGGAACCATCTTCGAGGGAAAATCTTTCGGTTACGAAAAATCGGCCGCAGGCGAAGTAGTTTTCAATACCGCTATGGTTGGCTATCCCGAAAGTTTGACCGACCCATCCTACAAGGGTCAGTTACTAACGCTCACTTACCCGCTCGTAGGTAATTACGGTGTCCCGATCGACAAAAAACAAAACGGATTATCCACCTTTTACGAATCGGAAAAAATTCAGGCATCAGCTTTAATTATTTCCGATTTTTCTTTTCATTACAGTCATTGGAATGCCGGAAAAAGCCTCAGCGATTGGCTGATAGAAAATGAAGTTCCCGGAATTTTTGGTGTGGATACCCGCGAATTGACCAAACTGGTACGTGAAAAAGGAACCATGTTGGGAAAAATAGTTTTTCCCGGTGAAGATATTGATTTTGTGGATCCCGACACCGAAAATCAGGTTGCCAAAGTCAGCTGCAAAGAAGTGATAACTTATGGCAACGGGAAGCACCGTATTTTGCTGGTCGATTGCGGAGTGAAACACAACATAATTCGCTGCCTGCTCAAACGCGACACCACCGTTATTCGTGTGCCGTGGAATTATGATTTTCATCAATTGGATTATGATGCATTGTTTATTTCCAATGGACCGGGGAACCCGGAATTTTGTGATGCAACGGTAAACAATATCCGAAAGGCCATGCAGACCGACAAGCCAATATTCGGGATTTGCATGGGAAACCAACTGCTCTCAATGGCCGGAGGCGCCAAAATATACAAACTGAAATACGGACACAGAAGCCATAACCAACCGGTTCAACTGGCAGGAACACAAAGAGCATTTATCACTTCCCAGAATCACGGTTTTGCAGTTGACAATTCAACCTTAAGCGACGAATGGGAACCGTTGTTTGTAAACATGAATGATGGAACAAACGAAGGAATACGGCATAAAACAAAGTCTTGGTTTTCCTGTCAATTTCATCCCGAAGCCTCTTCAGGACCAACCGATACGGAATTTCTTTTTGATGTACTCATACGTACCCTGACCGAAAAAAATAAATCCATTCCTCAACTGATAGAAGAAGAATTGGAGAAAAAACAAATTATAAAGCACACTTACCAAAGTCCAAAAAAAGGCGAAATAAAAAAAGTGCTGGTTTTGGGTTCGGGAGCACTGAAAATTGGTGAAGCCGGCGAATTCGACTATTCCGGTTCACAAGCTTTGAAAGCATTAAAAGAGGAAAACATTCAAACGGTGCTCATCAATCCCAACATTGCTACCGTTCAAACTTCGGAAGGAATTGCCGATAAAGTATATTTTTTGCCGGTTACTCCTTATTTTGTCGAAAAAGTCATTGAAAAGGAACGTCCTGATGGAATTTTTCTTTCCTTTGGCGGACAGACGGCGCTCAACTGCGGCGTGGCACTTTATCAGCAGGGTGTTTTTGAAAAATACAATGTAACAGTGCTGGGTACGCCGGTTCAATCGATTATTGATACCGAAGATCGTCAACTTTTCAATCAAAAACTTTCGGAAATTGATGTAAAATATATCAAAAGCCACGCCGTTACCAATGTTAATGATGCAGTATCCGCAGCTCACGATTTGGGTTATCCGGTAATTGTACGGGCAGCTTATGCCCTGGGTGGTTTGGGAAGCGGTTTTTGCAACAACGATGAAGAACTGCATGCATTGGTAGAAAAAGCTTTTTCCTATTCACCTCAGGTTTTGGTAGAAAAATCGCTGAAAGGCTGGAAAGAAGTCGAATACGAAGTAGTAAGAGACCGTTACGACAACTGCATTACGGTGTGCAACATGGAAAATTTCGATCCGCTGGGCATTCACACCGGAGAAAGTATTGTAGTAGCTCCTTCTCAAACGCTTACCAACAGCGAATATCACAAACTGCGCGAACTTTCCATCCGCATCATCCGTCACATTGGTATCATAGGCGAATGCAACATTCAGTATGCGCTGGATCCGTTTTCGGAAGATTATCGGGTGATTGAAGTCAATGCCCGCTTAAGTCGGTCTTCAGCGCTTGCTTCGAAAGCTACAGGTTATCCGCTGGCATTTATTGCTACTAAACTTGGCTTGGGTTACGGACTTCCGGAATTAAAAAATTCGGTTACCAAAACAACCTCCGCATTTTTTGAGCCTGCACTCGACTACATCGTATGTAAAATTCCTCGTTGGGATTTAAGCAAATTTAACGGTGTATCCCATCAACTGGGCAGCAGTATGAAATCGGTTGGTGAAGTGATGGCCATTGGTCGTTGTTTTGAAGAAGTCTTTCAGAAAGGATTGCGCATGATTGGATTGGGTATGCACGGTTTTGTTGCCAACAGAGAATATTTCAGCGACAGTCTTGAAACGGCTCTCTCCCAGCCTACCGACAAACGTGTATTTTATCTGGCTCAAGCGCTACATGAAGGTTATTCCATCGATAAACTGTACGAATTAACAAAAATAGATCGCTGGTTCCTTTTTAAGCTACAAAATATCGTCCGGCTTGAACATGAACTTCAGGAATATGATTCACTCGAAAAACTTCCGAATGAATTACTGTTGGAAGCAAAAAAAGCAGGCTTTTCCGATTTTCAGGTTACACGTTTGATAACCAAATGTCTGCCGGAAGAAATTGAGGAAAAAATGAAACTCACCCGCGTTCATCGACAGAGACACAATATTTTACCATCGGTGAAGCAAATTGACACGCTGGCAGCCGAATATCCGGCTTTGACGAATTATCTTTACCTAACCTACAACGGCTGCGGCAACGATGTTCAGCACGAAGACGATCAACGTTCGGTTATTGTATTGGGGTCGGGAGCTTACCGAATCGGTTCTTCCGTCGAATTCGACTGGTGTGGCGTGAATGCACTGACCACCATTCGGAAGGAAGGTTATCGCTCGGTAATGATTAATTATAATCCCGAAACGGTTTCCACCGATTATGACATGTGCGACCGGCTTTATTTCGATGAACTGACCTTTGAACGTGTCATGGACATTATCGAAATGGAAATGTCGAAAGGCGTTGTGGTGTCCACAGGTGGACAAATTCCCAATAATCTGGCCATGAAGCTTGCCAATGCAAAAGTCAATATTCTTGGTACGCAAGCCGAATTTATCGACATGGCAGAAGACAGACACAAATTTTCAGCCATGCTCGACCAGCTCGGTATCGACCAGCCACGCTGGAAAGAGTTGACCACTTTTGAGGAAGTAAACGAATTTGTCGAACGAATTGGTTACCCCGTTTTGGTTCGACCTTCGTATGTACTTTCGGGCGCTGCCATGAACGTTTGTTACGATGCTTCGCAATTGGAAGAATTTTTAAAACTGGCTACCAATGTTTCCAAGCAGCATCCGGTAGTTATTTCGGAATTTTTGGAACGTTGCAAGGAAATAGAAATAGATGCTGTTGCCGACAAAGGAGAAATTATTGTTTATGCCATATCGGAACATATCGAATTTGCAGGTGTTCATTCAGGAGATGCTACAACACAGTTTCCTCCGCAAAAAATTTATGTGGAAACCATTCGCCGAATTAAAAATATTGCCCGTCAGATAGCTCGCTCACTCAATATTTCGGGTCCATTCAATATTCAGTTCCTGGCTCGCGACAACTATATAAAAGTGATAGAATGCAATTTGCGCTCATCGCGCAGCTTTCCGTTTGTATCGAAAGTACTGAAAATCAATTTTATAGAAATTGCCACAAAAATCATGTTGGGTATTCCGGTAGAAAAACCCGAAAAATCGGCTTTCGATCTCGATTATGTAGGGGTAAAGGCATCGCAGTTCTCCTTTGCACGCTTGCAGCAAGCCGACCCAATTTTGGGAGTCGATATGGCTTCTACCGGTGAAGTTGGCTGTTTGGGTGACGATTCATCGGAAGCTCTCCTGAAATCCTTACTGTCGGTTGGAATAACCATTCCGAAGAAAAACATTTTGATTTCTTCAGGCGAACCCAAGTCGAAAGTAGATTTGTTGGATGCTTGTCGATTGCTTTACAGGAAAGGATACCAAATTTATGCCACACGGGGAACTCATCAGTTTTTGATGGACAATGGCGTGGCGAGTATCCCTGTTCAGTGGCCCGACGAAGAAGGTGAATACAATGTAAAAGACATGATTGCAGCCAAAAAATTCGATTTGGTTATCAATATTCCAAAAAATGTTACGCGCAGAGAATTGGCTAACGATTACACCATTCGGCGAAGTGCCATTGATTTTAATATTCCTCTGCTCACCAATGCACGGCTGGCAAGTGCCTTTATTTTTGCTTTCTGCAACCTGACAATGGAAGATGTTAAAATAAAAAGTTGGGATGAATATCATTAAAATATTTTCATTTTCAAGCAATTAAGGAAATAGGGAAAAGAACAGTTCAAAATAAGCAGAAAAACATTTTTCAAATACAGGGAAAATTGCTTAATTTTGTATTCCGTTTTCAACCATTCGGGATGTAGCTCAGTCCGGTTTAGAGTACGCGTCTGGGGGGCGTGTGGTCGCTGGTTCGAATCCAGTCATCCCGACAAAATATAAAGTCTTTGATAATCAAATAGTAATATATTTGTTTCAAAGGCTTTTTTGTATTTTTAATTCAATATTATTGTAAAAACAAGTTGGACTTTTTCCCAAATTCTAAAAGTTTTCTCCGATTTTTGACCAATTTTACTGCAAATCTACTGCAAATTTATAAACACACTTTTGGCTTCTGAAAAATAATACCTCGACAAAAGGAGTATAAAAAAAAGGGTTCTTATCCTTTGAAATTTTCCGTTACGCACGGTTAGTTTTTTAAAATTCCGTTCGATGTGAACATACAGGCAGAAAATTGGATCGAAAAAAGAATTAAGGGGGAATATTAAAAATAAAAATTTTTTTGAACAACTATTGATTAACTCCTTATAAATTGGGTATCTATATATTTTTAAACTGAAAATTGATAAACCTTTTGTTGAAAAAATAATTGAAGAGCCCCCCTCTGTTTCTCAAAGAGAATTAGTTTTTAAAGACATTGAGATAAAAAAGGGTAAAAAAATATTCAAAAAGATTTTTGAAAATTTCCATATAATACTTCAGTACCAGTTCTGACGTATTTCGTTGGAATGAGTTTGAACGATTTCAGCTTTTCGAACGTAAGTTTTTTGAGTGAAGTGGGCACAGTGTTGAAAGGAACGTTTAAGCGAAAACAAAATCAAATTTATTTGATTTATGTTGAGCGTAGCTACTTCAACTAAGTTAATTTTTTTTCTTACTTTTTTGTTTCAAGACAAAAAAGTAAGTGAAGTTTGGAACAAAGCCCCTTTATTAAATATCTGAAAATAAAAAATATAAATGTTTTTAAAAATTTTTTTGTCATGTACTAAGACAAAGAATATATTTTGGCAGATACTGATATGGTAAGAAACTTAGGCAATCATATTTTACGACAACCGACTCTTATAGTCCTCATATCCAAATTTTTTTATAAGCTTAAATTTATTTTCTTTCGTCCATATCCCGATGCTGGGATGTGTAACTCCATTAAACATAGTGGTTTTCACCATTGTATAATGCATCATATCTTCGAAAATAATTTTGTCGCCAATTTTCAATTCGTTGTCGAATGACCAATTTCCAAAAAAATCACCTGCCAGACAACTGTTCCCTCCCATACGATAGGTAGGTTTCCCCTTTTGCTCATCTGTGGCTCCAATAATTGCAGGTTTATAAGGCATTTCCAAACAATCGGGCATGTGACAGGCAAAAGAAGCATCCAGCATTGCGGTTTTTATTCCGTGATTTTCGACAATATCCATTACTGTGGCAAGGAGAACTCCTGTTTGCCAGGCAAAGGCACTTCCGGGCTCAAGAATCACTTTCAAATGGGAATACGATTTTTTGAAGGAACGAATAATTGAAATCAAATGTTCAATATCGTAACCTTCTTTTGTCATCAAATGTCCACCACCCATATTGATCCATTGTACCTGCGAAAAATATTTGCCAAATTTTTTCTTTACTTCTTCGAGCGTTTTCTCCAATTCATAGGAATTAGATTCACATAAGTTGTGAAAATGCAAGCCTTCTATTCCATCCGGTAGTTTTTCCCCCAGTAAATCGAAAGTTACTCCGAGTCTTGACCCTGGCGAACAAGGATTGTATAAATCGGTTTTTACTTCGGAATACTCCGGATTTATTCGTAACCCACAAGACACACCTTTTGCTTTAGCCTGAGAGTGAAATTGATGAAACTGCAGCAGGGAATTAAAAGTTATATGGCTACTGTAAGATAAAATTTCGGAAAATTCTTTTTGGGAAAAAACTGGAGAATAAGTATGAGCCTTATTTCCCATTTCTTCGTATGCCAATCTGGCTTCTGCCAGAGAACTGGCAGCCGATTTAGTGATACCGTATTCCTTAATAATGGGGAACACGCTCCACATGGCAAAAGCCTTAAAAGCCAATATTATTTCCGCTCCCGATTCTTCCTTCACATATCGTATTAATTCAAGATTTCGTCGAAGTGCATGCTCATCCAAAACAAAGCAGGGAGAAGGAATTTTTGAAAAATCTATCATGCAGTGTGATCGTTAATTTTTTTACAAAGTTACAGGATTATTTTCTATTTACATAGATACAGTTTGATGCAAAGATGGTTTGAGAACAACTTCTACACAATTTTATTTTTATATTTCTTTCAGCTTAATCGGACTGTAAGAAATATCATAGTCAAATACGTCTGTTTCCTCCTTTTTCTTCATCCAATTGACCACAAAATTAGTAAGGGGCAAAACAACAATTTCGTATCCCGTTTTCATAGCCGTCTGAGTAAGCATTAAGAGAAACAAGTCGCGGGTTGGGATGACACCGGCAAATGCCAGCGAAAAAAACACCAGCGAGTCGCATCCTTCTCCCACAAGCGTGGAAACGATAGCTCGAACAGAGAAATGACGACCATGTTGTAAAATTTTCATCTTGCTCATAACAAAAGCATTCAGAAAAGAACCAACGAGAAAAGCAACAAAGCTCGCAATCGTAATGCGTAGCGTATTTCCCATAATCAAAGCAAAAGCTTCCTGATTTTGAAAATTATGTGAAGGTGGAATAAGCATGCTTAACCTGAAAATGACCACAGCCAAAAAATTCATGGCAAATCCGCTCCAAATAATCAAACGTGCTTTCCGATAGCCCCAAACTTCGGCAATCAAATCGTTCACAATATAGGAAACAGGGAAAATAAGCAAACCGGCAGTGGCTTCGATAGGGCCTAAGGCAATCAGTTTTTGTTCAACAATGTTAGCGGTAATAAGACAGACGGTAAACAGCAAACCGCACAACATAAAGAAAATGGAAACTTGTTTTTTCATATGTCTTGTTTTTTACGTGGTGTTCAAGCACACGTTCTGCAAGAAAAGCAGCAGAAACTTTTTGCAAAATTAACGCTTATTTCTTTAAAAAACAAAAGCAGGTAGTCCCCAAAAGTGTACTTTTTTAAAAATACAATATTCAAATTGTTCAGTAGAGACGCAGTATGCTACGTCTCTACAAATTAATTCATAATCAACGAGTTATAAAAATAAAAAATATTGTTCGGTATTGCCTCCAGGCTATTTCGCAGTTAAAAATAAGCTAATAAGGTTTTAGATGGGAAGGAAGTTTTGCCTTGTTACTAAGGTTAACCAGCAAAATAAGGTCTAACAAACAATAACACATTGTCGCAAAGGATTTGTCATTTTTTGTTGGAGTAACAGCAGATTTCAAATCCACAGGTAACAAATTGCCGGATTACAAATATGACAGGATAATAAATAATGAGTTTCATTAAACCAAAAATATGTGTTTATAAATAACCAATTGTAATTCAACATGTTCAATAGAGACGTAACATGCTACGTCTCTACAATTCATTCATTGACAATAAATTATTCGGAATTTTTATTGGTAGTCGAATGACATTTTTGTAAGAAAATTCAAACAAAACTAAAAAAATATTTTGCTGTTTTAGTAAAAAGTATTTATTTTGTAAAGGAAAATTTAAGTGAAAGTTTGTTTGAATAAAATTAAGAATTTTAACGAATGAAGGTATTGGTAACGGGAGCAGATGGCTTTATCGGATCACATCTTACCGAAATGTTGTTAGAAAAAGGTTATTGGGTAAAAGCGCTGTCTTATTACAATTCATTCAACGATTGGGGATGGCTGGAAGATATACGGCACCCTCAGTTGGAAGTAGTAACAGGAGACATCAGAGATCCCCACTTATGTAAGCACATCACAAAAGACGTGGATATTATTTTTCATTTGGCAGCGCTTATTGCTATTCCTTATTCCTACATTGCACCGGACAGTTACGTGGATACCAATATCAAAGGAACACTCAACATCTGTCAGGCTGCCAGGGAAAATGGCGTTGGTAGGGTAATCGTAACCTCAACATCGGAAGTTTACGGTACTGCCCAATATGTACCGATTGACGAAAAGCATCCCAAACAACCGCAATCGCCCTATTCGGCAACAAAAATCGGTGCAGATGCTATAGCCATGAGTTTTTTCAATGCCTTCGAACTTCCAGTCGTTATTGCACGGCCATTTAACACGTATGGTCCCCGCCAATCGGCAAGAGCCATCATCCCTACTATTATTACGCAAATAGCAAATGGGA